>Ga0075124_10001210_pt1 | contig 12093 bp, 9 predicted proteins | sample AntAceMetag02UKS_FD_69809 | JGI IMG/M metagenome (GOLD analysis project Ga0075124, IMG submission 69809) | Saline lake microbial communities from Ace Lake, Antarctica - Antarctic Ace Lake Metagenome 02UKS | ecosystem: Environmental > Aquatic > Non-marine Saline and Alkaline > Saline | place... | reverse complement strand
CGGCTTTTTATCGTGAAAACATTAAAAAAGGAAGATCTCATGTCTCTTTATCTGAAGCTATTGTCAATATCTACAAACCTCCATATAAAGGATTCATCAAAGATCAAATACATATTCAAAAAGGAAGAAAAGGTGTAAATGTTAGAAAAATGGATACATTACTTTTTAAACTTCAGGGAGGTCCGAAAACAACTTTATTGCTTGATGTAATAAAAAACCAAAACATACTTATTTCGTCTGAAACAATTAACAATTATACTTTTGAGATAACTAATGAAATAAAAATTGACAACAGATTAAATTACATTATTGAATTTAATCAAAAGAATGTATCAAAAAACCCTCAATATTACGGAAGACTTTTTGTTGACACAGAAACTCTGGCATTAACAGCTGCTGACTTTAGCCTCAATCTTGACAATCCTAAAAAAGCATCCGATTTATTTGTACGTAAAATTCCTTTGGGTGTAAAAGTTACTCCGGTTATTGCGAAATATTCGGTTCGCTATAAAGAGCAGAATGGCAAATGGTATTTCAGCTATGCAAAAGGAGAAGTGAAATTTAAGGTTAAATGGAAAAGAAAACTTTTTGCAAATCATTATACAACAACTTCGGAAATTGCAATAACTGACAGAAATGATAATAATGTTGTAAAATTTAAAGCTAGAGACAGATTTAAATCATCAGATATTTTTTCAGAATCAGTAAATGCATTTTATAACAAAGATTATTGGGGAGAATATAATTACATCGAACCTGATCAATCAATAGAAATAGCTATTCGAAAGTTTAATAAATTATTGAAAAGCAATAAATAATTTACTTGGGAAAAATATTTCGAATAGCACTGGAGGGAATCCCGGAGGATGTTCTACAAAAAAAGTAAAACATCCTTTCCCTCTGACTATTTTTCGTATCTTGGGAAAAACGTTGATAAGGTGAATAACAAAGAAGCAGAGAGAATAAATAAAATAAAAAATGGTAACATTAAAGAATTTGAGTTCTTTTTCAGAGAGCTTTATGAACCTTTGTTAAGATACGCAAACTCAATTACAAATAATGAAAACGACTCTGAAGAAATTGTACAGGAAATATTTTTAAACTTATGGAAAAACAGAAAAAGCATAAAAATAACAAGTTCGCTTTCGGCTTATCTTTATCGTTCTGTTTACAATAATTGTCTTCAGCAAATAAAAAGAAATAAACTAAATACAAAATATCAACAATATGCTATGTCTCAAATTAATCAACCCATAGAACCCATTGAAGAGTTAAGATATAACGAACTGAACAAAAAGGTTTTTGAAGTTTTAAATGAACTACCTGAAAATTGTCAGACAATATTTAAACTCAGTCGTTTTCATGGATTAAAATACAGAGAAATAGCAAAAAAATTATCAATTTCAATTAAAACGGTAGAAGCAAATATGAATAAAGCATTAAAGCATTTTCGGGAAAACATGAGAGATTATGTTGTGAATTAGTGGCTCTAAATAAATACAAACAGATGCATGATGCTCATAAATAAAAGTAAAAAAAGTGATGAAGTGGTGGGGAAAATTTGCAAAATGAGAAACAAAAAAAAATGAATGAAAATAATCTAACATATTATTGGGAAAAAATTACCAGGTACTTCTCCAGAGAGGTGAACAAAGAAGAAACTCGCTCAATTGAAAACTGGGCAAAAAAATATGATAAAGAAGAATTATTGAATAAAATGAAGAAAGATATTAAAAGAATTGATTCAACAAAACACATGTTTAACGAAAAAACCGATAACGCATGGAATGAATTATTTTCAAAAATTAATGAAGAAGAACAAGCTCAGGGATTTTCAATTAACAGAAAATTTAACTTCAACTTTGCTTTTAAAATTGCTGCCGGAATAATTATTCTTTTAGGTTTTGTTTGGGGAATAACACAGATTGTTATGCCTGCTGAACAAATAGCTCAAACAAAATTCAATCAAACAAAAGTTATTTTGGCAGACGGCTCTGTTGTTCATTTAAATGCCAACAGCGAGTTAAAATATCCAAAATCATTCAGCAAAAAAATAAGAAAAGTAAAATTAATAGGAGAAGCATTTTTTGAAGTTGCAGGAAATAATGGCAAAGCATTTATTATTGAAACCGGAAATGCAGAAATCAAAGTTCTTGGAACATCGTTTAATGTGCTTGCTCCCAAAAATAATGAGTTTGTTGAAGTGTTAGTAGAAAGCGGAAGCGTTAGTTTTTCTTCAAGACAAAATGAAAATAATATTGTTTTGAAAAAAGGTGATTTCGCCAGACTGGATGAAAATAATATTCAAAAACTAATTCTTAAGGATTATAATTACTTATCGTGGAAAACAAAAATACTCGACTTTAGAAATAAAAGCTTAGGAGATGTTATCTTTATCTTGAATCGAACTTATTTGGCAAATATTAAATTTGATTCTGATTTAATAAAAGAATTACGCTTAACATCAAAATACGATAACATTGATTTAGATACAATTATTAAATCTATTTGCCTTACTTTTGATTTAAAATCTAAAAAGACAAATGATGGAATATTTTTAACAAATTCAAACAAGTAAAATACATTTTGAGAAAAACAGTTTTATTTGGTTTATTATTATTTGGTATTTTATCTTTTAATGTAAAAGCCCAGGAAAATCAATTATTTCAGCTAACATCAATAATATTTAATAATATTTCTCTTGACTCGGCTTTACATATTTTAGAAGATAAAGTTGATTTAAACTTTACTTATAATTCTGATTTTGCAAATTCTCAAAAAAAAATAAATTCTAAATTTAATTATACTCCCTTAAGTATTATTCTCGATAGTCTTTTCAATAATCCATGTCTCAATTATAAAATTGTTGACGAGCAATTAGTTATTTATAATAACAGAGATTTTGTTAAAAAAGCCTCCCCTACTTCTATCATCACAAAAACAATAAAAGGAAAAATTATTGATAATAAAAGTGGTGAAATATTATCATTTTCAACAATAGGAATTTTGAATAAAAACATCGGCACAATCAGTAATAATGATGGTTTTTTTATTTTAAAAATTCCACAAAAATATTTTGACGACAGCATAGCAATAAATCATATCGGATATTGGAAATATGTTATTCCGGTAAGCAAAATTAGTAATGATACTATTTTCCGGATGGAGCAACGATCAATTTCCTTACCGGAGATAGTTATCAGAAATTCTTCCTCCGATTACCTCTTAAGAAAAGCCATTCAAAATATAAAAACGAATTATATTTCTGATCCATTTATTATTCGTGCTTTTTATCGCGAAATAATAAAAAAAGATCACAAATACATGTTATATAACGAAGGGATTTTGGACTTGTATAAACGCCCATCCAGACCTACAATTTACCAAGATCAAATAAGATTGTTAAAGCAAAGAAAATTTACAAATATTCATCCTCAGGATACAGTCATATTTAAATTAAAAGGTGGATTAAAAACTAGTTTACAATTAGACATTACAAGAAACTCATTAGAATTTATCGAGCCGGACTTTATGGATCTGTATAAATACAAAACCCGTGACATGCTAATTATTGATGGCCTGCTTGCATATTTAATTGATTTTTCGCCAAGGTCGCAAAAGACAATTCCAGCTTTTGAAGGGGAAATATACATAGATGCCAATTCACTTTCTTTTATTAAAATCGTATTCGAATACACCAAAAAATCCATCAAAAATTTCAAAAGCTCATTTGTTTTAAAATCAAGCAAGAAATTAAAAGCAATTCCAAAAATAATCAAGTATGATATTTCATACAAAGAATCGGGTGGTAAATATTACATAAATCATATACAAGGAAATTTAAAATTCAGAGTTAAGAAACGAGGTAAACTTTTGTCATCAACTTACGAAACTATTTTCGAAATGGTAACAACAGACATTAATAATATAAATCCGGGTAGATTTTCTTCAACAGAAACATTAAAATCGAATAAAATTTTTAGTGAACAAAATTCAAATTATTCTATTGATTTTTGGCAGAATAATAATTTTATTTATCCGGAAGAAAATCTTATAAAAGCTCTGGAAAGATTTAATAAAGAAGAATTGGAAATAAAAAAATAATTAATAATAGATACGCACGGCCTTGCGTATCAAATGCAATAACCATAAAAATTTTTATCTTAAGTAACCCCCACCCCTTTGTTGATAGATGGTTATAAAGTTTTCTATTGAGCGGTCGTATCCTGCTTCAACATCATTCGGAAAATAGCAGGCAGGCAATTCACCCATACCTCTGTGGTAGCTTATACATTTACAACAAATTCCTTTTTTTGAACAGGGATATGTACAATTACAATTTTGTTTGTTTTGTTCAATATTACAGCTTATCATGTGTTTAAGTTTTGATAATTATATTTCAATTAAATTGTTTCTGTCCATAAAGTAAGTAATAATTGATTTAAGAATAACGAATACCGATTAACGATTTGCGAAGTAGCTAAAAATCTGAAATCTAAAATCGTTACCCCGAAAGCTTTCGGGGGTGTTCGACATTCAAATTACTACTATTTATTTATATTTATAAGCAACACTAATTTATTACAACATCAATAGCTCCTACACCAAACTTAGCAAGAGAAGCACTTTGATCGTGCAAACCTTCGTAATCTCTTAATATTTTTATAATTTCATTTTTCAAAACGCCATTTCCAACACCATGAATAAAAATTACTTTTTTATATTTTTCGGCAATAGCACTTTCAAGAGTTTTAATAAAATATTCTTTTTGAATATTCAGCATATCTCTGCTGCTGAGACCGGCAATATTTTCTACTAATTCTGCAATATGAAGATCAACTTCTGCTTCGCCGGGATCTGTTTGATGCTTTTCTATCAGAGATTTCTTTTTAACTTCTTTTGCTTTAATCTCTTCTACATTTTCATCAAACTTTTTGGCTTTAATATCTAAAGATATCGCTTTTTGAAATGATAATTCAGTGATAATGAAAAAATACGCTTTTGAATCTAAAAAAGAAGAAGTTCGATAAGCACCTTCATGACTGAGCTTTGCTCCTTTGACTTTAAAACTTGTGCTGGCAGGCAACAGCACTTTATTGTTTTTGTCTTTATGGAATAAAACCTGAATCACACCTTCCAGCCATTTGTTTAACTCTTCTCTTTCAATTGTGTCAAGTAATAATTTTGATTCTGCAGGAATCACATCGTAATCAATTCCCATAAATATCCCTTCTTCATCATCCAAAAACAAACTAAATAAAATTTCATATCCAGTATGATTAATCAGAAAAATATCAAGGTTTCCTGCAATCGGAAAACTTTCGTTATGTGGAACAAATGCAAGATAAATGCCTTTCTCTCTCACGTCACCTGAAGAGAAATTTCTAAGTCTACTCAGTCTGTCTTTCAATTCAGACTCATTTTCAACTTTTTGTTCTTCAGATAATTCAACATGAAAATCCTCCTCAAAAAGTACACTTGCTTTTTCAGTTGAATCAGTTTTTAACAAATCCTTCTCTAATACAGGTAAATCAAATCCATCCTCAATAGTAACATTAACCATTTTACTATTTAATATTTTACTCACAATGCCGCCACCGTTTTCATTCAAAAATTTTACTTTATCTCCTACTTTTAATTTCATGATTTTAAATTTTTACAAAATTATAATAAATCAAGTGAATATTTTGCAATTTTAAAAATATCTATAAAGTAATGTCGTATACTTAAAACTTTATACGATTAGCACCTTGAATGCGCTTAGCAAATTTTCAATAAGCTTAAACCAAAACCACGTAAAACCAACTTCTACTAATTTTTAAAACAATGGTGAAGATCAAAATTTTGATACAATGATTTATATAAACGAAGCCGGAAATCCTAGTGTTTACGGTGGGAGTTGGCGTATAACGTATATTCTGTAACTTAGCTTGGGATACAAGTGCTAATATAATTCATAGTAAAGTGAACTCAATCCTGCATTAGGCAAGTAAAAACTTGTAATTAAGTTTATATTATCTGAATCCAACAATAAATGCCAATAAATTCTAGTAAAATGCACTATTGCTGCATTCCTAAAAATTTAAGGTAACAACAAAAAGTGTTAACTTATCTTTGTTTTTATTTAACAATACATCACCACCCATTTTCAACATTATTTGCTTGCTAAGGCTTAAGCCTACGCCCGATCCTTCTTCCTTTGTGGTAAAAAACGGAATAAATATCTGTTCCATAATTTCAGGAGGAATACAAGGTCCGTTATTAGCAATCTCGATCGAAATTGTGTTTTCAATCTTTCTTAATCTTGTTCTTAATATTGGATTTTCGGTATTCCCGATTACAAGTGCTTCACAGGCATTCTTCAATAAATTAATTATTACTTGAGACAGTAATTTTTCATCGGTGGAAACCATTATATTTGCGGGTATTGATTTCTCAATTTTAAATGTATCAAAACCCGGAAATGCATTTGCAGCTAGTAAGTTACTTTCAATAAGGTTTGATAAATTTACTTCTGAAAGATTTGGTTTGGGGAGTTTAGTAAATTTTCGATAATTTTCAACAAAACTCATTAAACCAACACTTTGTTCCTCAATCACCTTAAGACCTTTTACTGTATTAACAATTATTTTAGAATCAATATCTTCTACATTTATTATTTCACTATTATTCGTAAAATACTTTGAAATAACCTGGGACAGAGTGGTTATGGGTGCTATATTATTCATTATTTCATGTGACAATGTGCGTGCCAGTTTAATCCAGGCCTCTACTTCGCCATTGTCCAGTTCTTTGGTGATATCGCTAACCGCCACCAGTCTGATCTTTTGAATTTTATTTTCAATTTCTGATAATTTAAACAGTAATTTTTGCCCGTACTGATTTTCAAAAATAGCCGATTTTTGGTGTGGATACCTGTAAGATTTAAGAATGAAACCTGGTAATGCGCTATCAATTGTTTTAAGAATATTTACATGGTGATAGTTGTTAAGTTTGGTTAGTTTTACGGCTGCCGGATTAATATTTATCACCCTGCCTTTTTCGTTAACTGAAAAAAGCCCGGTGGCTGATTGGTTGATAAGCGTACGAAAATAATGTTCCTGTTCACTAATATCGATTTTTGTCTGCTTGAAAATCTCGTTTAGCCTGTCTATTCCGATATATACATCATCTATGGCTTTGTTACCAGTTTTTGAAGGAGCCTTAAGCGTAGAATCCTCATTTTCTATACCTAATAAAAAAAAGGAAATCCATCTGTTGGTATTGTTAAAGTATTTAATAATATTAAAAACAGCCACAATTAGCAACAACACAAGTATAGCACATAAAATATAAGCCTTATACTCAAAAAACAATAATGTTGCACCGGCTGCGAGTATCACAATTATGACAAGGCGCAATAAAATGGCAAAATAGAAATGTTTATTGATCATATTTCTTTAATTTATTGTAGAGTGTTTGGCGCGTAATTCCCAATTTTTTGGCAACAATGCTCATATTACCTTTTTCTTTGCTGATACTTGCAAGTATCATTTCTCTTTCCATTTCTTCAATGGTTTGAAACTGTGTTTTTCCTCTGCTATTTAACGCATTATTGTCCAGTGAAAAACTATCATGATCAAGCAAGCTATCATCAGCTAAAATAACCGCCTTTTCAATGCTGTGCTGTAATTCTCTCACATTCCCGGGCCAAGAGTATTTCATCAATTTCTTACTTGCTTGATTGCTTATTACTAGTCCTTTTTTGTTGTATTTGTATGCATATTTATTTAAAAAGAAATCGGCAAGCAGTTGTACATCGTTACCTCTTTCCCGTAAAGGAGGTAATTCGATGGTGATTGTATTGATACGAAAAAGAAGATCTTCACGAAAAAGACCATCGACAATCATTGCTTCCAAATTTTTATTTGTAGCAGATATGAGTCTGATATTGATAGGAATTGGTATGTTACTACCAACTCTGGTAATTTTTCGGTTTTGTAGGGCAGCAAGTATTTTAGCCTGAAGCGACAAAGTGAGATTCCCTATTTCATCAAGGAAAAGTGATCCTTTTTGAGCAGTTTCAAATCTTCCTGCTCTGTCCTCCTTAGCATCGGTAAACGAACCTTTTGCGTGTCCGAAAAGTTCACTCTCAAACAACGACTCACTAACCGAACCCATATCAACACTCACCATTACCTCATCATTTCTTTTAGAGTATCGATGCAATTCACGGGCTATGAGCTCCTTACCTGTTCCATTCTCTCCGGTTATCAAAATATTGGCATCAGTAACGGCAACTTTTTTAACCAAAGCCATTACATCTTGCATTGCAGACGATTTCCAAATAAGCTCATGGCCCATCGGTTGCTTTAGCTCCTGCTTTAAATTGTTAGTGGTCCTTTTCAAAAAATCCGTTTCTAATTTGCTTTTGCGAAGTTTTAGCGAAGCATGCAGAGTACTAATTAGTTTATTGTTATCCCAGGGTTTTAAAATAAAATCGAAAGCTCCTTTTTTTACTGCTTTTACAGCTTGCTGAATATCTCCAAATGCCGTAATCATAATCACACTTATGGTATCATCGTACAATAATATTTGTTTGAGCCAATATATCCCTTCATTACCTGTATTAATTCCAGCCTTAAAATTCATATCAAGTAACACTACATCTACATCGTGTTGCTTAATTGTACTAATTAAACAATTGGGGTTACTTAGTGTAAACACATCACTAAATTCTGTTTGCAGTAACATTTCAAGCGCAGTTAGTACGCTTTTGTTATCATCTATGATTAGTATTTTACCTTTCATGTTTTTTAGGAGTACTATTAACAGATTTTTTACGAAGGTAAATAATTGTAAATAAAACACACACTATGTGTAAAATATTTTTACACATATTTTGAATATTGTATAGTTAGTAATCCCTTACTCATTTGCTATTCAAGTATATATAATTTATGGTATGTGGTTTGAACATCCGACATCAAACAAATAAATTTTTTAGATGAAACCAATGTTTGATAACTATAATTATTTGCAATTGAAGATAGGAAATACAATAATTTTTAGAAGCAATATTCTCATTATTATTATTTGGGTAATGATGGTCGGAAGCATATTTCCTGCCAAAGCCCAACAATCATGGAGCATCAAAAAATGTATCGACCATGCCCTTCTTAACAATATTGAACTTAATCACAAATACAATCAAATTAAGTTACATGAAATAAATCTATTGGAGAGCAAAGCAAAATTATTACCTGATTTAAACCTTGGCAGTGTTGTTGATTTAAATTATGGAAGAAACATTGATGGAAACACAAATACTATTACCTACGATAAAACTTTAACAAATGTTTTTTGGGCTAATTCATCAATAAATATTTTTCAAGGACTTGTGAAATATAACACTATCAGATTCAACAAATATCAGCTTTTAGCAATAAAAGAAGAAGCCGTTCTGAAAAAGAATATGCTCATCATGGAAATCCTTACATCTTATTATATAGTTCTTTACAGCAAGGGTTTAGTTGATGTGGCACAAAGTCAGTTGGAACTTTCGCGCAATCAATTTGAGCGTATGCAGAAACTTGTTGATATTGGTAAGGAATCACCCCTTACTGTTCAAGAACTTAAAAGTCAATGGGCAGCAGATAAGCTAAGTCTTACCTATGCTCGAAATAATGCAAGCAAATCAATACTTCAGTTAAAACAATTGCTGAGGCTGAATGCAAGCCAGTCGTTCAGCATCGACACAACAGATATGGTGTTATTGATTACCAATCAGGTACCTCAGGTTGATTCGGTATTTAAAACTGCAGTTACTTTTCTACCACAAATTAAACAAAGCGAATATCTCCTGATTGCTTCAAAAAAGGAACTGGCCATAGCAAAAGGAGGCATTTCACCCAGGATTTATGTTTCAGGAGGTTTTAATACCGGTTATTTTGATGGTGACACACTGAGTTTTAAAAATCAACTTACAAACAATCAAAATCAATGGGTGAATATGGGAATTGCTATTCCTATTTTTAATGGTGCAACAGTTCACAGTCGCATAAAAAGAAAGAAGATTGCAGTAATTGACAACCAACTCAAACTGGAAAAGCAAAGAGAAGATCTTTATATTGAAATCTGGAATGCGATTGAGGAACTACAATCTGCTGAAAGCGAATACCAGTCATCTATTGAGCTGCATGACTTCAGTAAACTGACATTACACAATATAACAAAAAAAATGGAAAAAGGGCTGGCAGGAACAACAGACTTTGAGGCAGCGAAACAGCGTTTTGTATATGCCGAAGCAGCTCTGCTAAAATCGAAACTAATATTTATTATGCGTAAACAAATGCTAACATTTTACCAAACAAGTAACTGGGAGCATTTGAGGTAGAGAAGGTGAAAGATTTGAAAATTTAAGATTTAAAAATTTAAAAGGTGAAGAGCTAACCCTCAAGCCAAAAAAAAAGAAGATATGGACATACCAATAGAAAAGAAAAAGGGAATTAAGAAAAAGCATATTTATATTGCATTGGCAGTATTTGCCTTTTCAGCACTTATTTATCAGGCATTTTTTACCGAGCACATTTCAACTTATGTTGTAGATGCTGATAAACTTAGCATTGAAACAATAAGCAATGGCACTTTTCATGATTATATTACTATAACCGGTGTAGTGAAACCAATTGCTACCATTTACCTGGATGCCAGAGAGGGTGGCCGTGTGGAAGAAAAAGTAATCGAAGAGGGTGCAATGGTCAAAAAAGGTGATGTGATTTTACGATTGAGCAATCCTGATTTAAGTCTGAGCATACTAAACAGTGAAGCACAGTTGGCCGAGAAAAGCAATTTTCTACGTAATACTATGGTTACTATGGAGCAGGAAAAGCTACAAATAAAACGCGAATTGCTGAATCTGGAATTTGATATTAAACGTAAGAAAAGAGGATTCGAGCAAAATAAATCACTTTATTCCGAAGACTTAATTTCTAAGGAAGTTTTTTTAGTGTCAGAAGAAGATTATAATTTCAGTTTACGAAGTTATGATCTATATATAGAACGCCAAAAACAAGATTCCATTTATCGTTCAATACAAGTAAAACAAATGGAAGATAACTTAGCCAATATGGCTCTAAACCTAAAACTGGTAAGACAGCGACAGGATAATTTACATGTAATGGCTCCAGTTAATGGTCAGTTAACCATACTCGATGCCGAACTAGGGCAATCAATTCCAAAAGGTGGCCGAATTGGACAAATTCACATACTCACATCTTTTAAAGTGCTTGCCCAAATAGATGAACATTATATCGACAAAGTACGTGTTGGTTTAACAGCTATTTTGGAAAGACAAGGTCAGGAGTTTGAACTAAAAATAAGAAAGGTGCACCCTGATGTTAGAGAAGGCAATTTTGCCGTGGAAATGATTTTTGTTACAGAAATGCCAGACAATATGCGAACCGGCCAAACCTATTATACACGTTTACAATTGGGTAATCCCAAAGAATCTTTACTACTAGCACGCGGTAACTTTTTTCAGGAAACTGGCGGTCAATGGATATTTGTTCTATCTGCCGATGGCAAATCAGCATCAAAACGCTTTATTAAAATTGGAAGGCAAAATCCCAAATATTATGAATTACTCGAAGGACTTAATCCTGGTGAAAAGGTAATTATCTCGGGCTACGACAGTTTTGGGGATAATGAAAGATTGGAGTTTAAGTAAGTGGATTTTTGCCTTGTCAGGACTTATTGCAATACTTATTGCACTAATAACTGTAAGCTGGCAAACGTTTTGGGCAGCAAGAAGAAATCTAGTGGAATCCCTTAGATACGAATAAATTAACCAGTTAAAAACACTTAATCATGATTAAAAATTATTTTAAAATAGCCTTTGCAAATCTAATTAAGAGTAGGGTATATTCTTTAATAAGTATTTCCAGCCTTTCTATTGGTATGGCCGTAAGTATTTTACTGTTGATTTACGTCGCGGATGAATTAAGTTATGATCGTTATAATGAGAATGCAGATAATATTTATCGCTTGTGTAAAGAGACGGATCCTTATCAGGCCCCTCAAATAGCAAAATTGCTGGATGATAAACTTCCGCAA
>Ga0075124_10001209_pt1 | contig 12100 bp, 8 predicted proteins | sample AntAceMetag02UKS_FD_69809 | JGI IMG/M metagenome (GOLD analysis project Ga0075124, IMG submission 69809) | Saline lake microbial communities from Ace Lake, Antarctica - Antarctic Ace Lake Metagenome 02UKS | ecosystem: Environmental > Aquatic > Non-marine Saline and Alkaline > Saline | place... | reverse complement strand
GAAGAAGAATTTTAGCACCGTAAAAAGGAATAAGCGGTTCGCCGGGAACCTGCTGCTTTGTAATGAAATCAGTTACAATACGATTTTCAGTAATCGATGGTCTGTCAAATGTGAAGCCCACTTCAAGGTTCGATGTATGGGCAAGACTAAAGGTCAACAGCAGTGCACCGAGGGCTGCAAAAAAATATTTTTTCATCTATGCTCCTTAAGAAATAATATTTTTAATTACATATTAACCACAAACTTCAGTTTGTGGTGACAGAAAACATCATTTGGTGAAGTCCTTTCAAGGACTTCTCAATAAATCAAATTTTTCCATATAATGTTCCCATTCATCCAAAAAGGACACTTTCTTATGATGCTCTTTTTGATTATTTATATATTGAATTATACTATTTATTTCACTATTTGAAACAGAAAAAGCCGCATATCTTTTTGACCTACTAAATCTTGTTTTGAAGAGTCCAATTTCATTAATTGCATGTGATGATGTACCCTTCAAATATTGTAGTAATTTTTCGATAGATAAATCAACAGGTAAATCAACAAGCAAGTGGACATGTTCAGGATTTATGTAGCCAATTTTATAATATATTTCGTGTTGTTTACAAATATCCTTTAATATAACAATCACTTTTCTTGATATGTCAGTATCTATAAAATAAGGATATCTTTCTTTTGTTGACCAGATCAAATGTAGCCAGCACACTTTCATAGAATGTTTAGGCATTATTCACCTTCGTAAGCCATTGAAATGGCTGGTTATCTGTATCGGGTTTTACATCCCACACGCTAAAGCGTATGGTTAATAAAATTCTTATTTTCATATTTTTATATTCATGCTTATAATATCATTAAATATCATATATTCATTGATTCCATATATTTCTATTAAAATGTAGGTAGGTGGTAATTATTGTCAAAGTTAATGGAAATTTGAAACTTGAAATTGGAAATTGAACCACACTTCTTCGCTACGCTACGCTAAGGCAGGCAGAAAACACTAAAAATACGAAAAAATGAAAATGAATAATGGAAAAATTGTTTTAATTCTTGATCCGTGAGAATCTTTACAATCTGTGTGGGTCTGCGTGCTATTATTTTATAATATATGAATGATTTTCGATATTCTTTTTATAGAGAGACTAATTTGTTTTAGTCTTCTGAAGTTCCCTCTGATAATATTGCGCTTTTTCAAAGAGCTCATCTTCATCAATTCCAGTCAATTTTCTGCCCTGCATGAGTACTTTTCCGTTCACGATTACATCTTGAACCGACTCGCTGTGCATAGTGTACACAAGATGGGAATAGACATTATACATCGGCATATTCTCAAGTTTATTACGCTCAAGAAGAATAATGTCCGCCTTCTTCCCCACTTCAAGAGAACCGACCTCATCTTCTTTATTAAATATCTTTGCTGCATCGATCGTAACCATACGTACAACCTCTTCGGTAGGCAGGAACGTGGGATCGTTGTTAATTGCTTTATGCACTTTTGAAGTCATATCCATTTCATCAAGAATACTGAGATTGTTATTGCTTGCCACGCCGTCAGTAGCTAATGAAATCATCACACCATTTTCTTTGTAACCCTTGATCGGAGCAAAGCCAGATGAGAGTTTCAGATTGCATTCCGTGCAGATATTCACTCCAACATCTTTTTCTGCAAGCAACTTTTGTTCATTATTATCTATCCACACGCCATGAGCAAGAGACACATCATTTCCAAGAAAACCAATTGAATTCAAATAGTTGACCGGACGCATCCCGTGATTCTTCAAACAGTCATCAACCTCTTTTTGGGTTTCTGAAAGATGCGTATGAATAAGCATATTATGAGCACGGGCTGTTTCTGCGGCAGTAATAAGAGTTTTTCTTGAACATGTATAGATTGAATGGGGCATTATCGAAAAATCTATCAGCTCATTATCCTTGAATTCTTCATGACCTTCCAGGGCATAATTGATCATACTTTCAGGAGTTTTATGAAAAGCCATTGGGAAATCAAGAATACCCTCTCCAAGAATTGCACGCATACCTGTTTTTGTCGCAGCTCGTGCAGTTTCTTTGGAATAAAAATACATGTCATCTATCATTGTGATACCGTTCTTTATAAGTTCTGCACAGCCATGAATCGATGCATCGTACACGTATTGAGCTTTTACAAATAGTGCTTCGGCAGGCCAGATATGATCTTCCAGCCACGAATGAAGCAAAAGATCATCAGCATAGCCACGCAGATAAGTCATGGCAATATGGCTGTGTCCATTGATCAAGCCGGGCATAACTATTTTTGATGAAGCATCAATGACTTTATCACTTGTATAATTTTTCTCTATTTCTTCAATAGTCCCGATCGCCAGTATTTTTCCCTCGTCAATTGCAAGAGCGCCATTTTCAATGATGTCCATTTCAGGATTGATCGTGACTATATAGCCATTTTTAATTATAATATCGGTGTGTTGCATATTGATACCCTATTGGGAGTTTCGCATAAGCGGAAATTATTTAATAAAATCATATTTTACCTTTATACCATATTCTTCGAAAGCCAAGTAAGATTTCAATTAATTTCTAAACCAAAATTTCTAATTACAAATAAAATGTCAAAAATTAAAGCCCAAATAAGTTTTTTATTCCTTGATTTCATTTCATTTGATGAGAAAATAAATTAAATTACTTAGCCTCTTTCCAGTAAAAAAATTTTCATCTTTTCATTGCACAAGAGATTTTTTGCAAATTCGAAAATATGGTCACCAAATTTTCAGTTTTTCCCTCTAAGTCGAACCTCTTACTATTTAACATTTGTTCTTTGAAATTCCATTAGAAATTAGATATTTGTAATTAGTTATTCAAATTTCACAAGATTAAAGTACTAAAAAAATCACATTTTACCTTTATAGCATCTGCTATAAAATCTGAGTTCTCTAACCAGAAATTTTCATGTATTCTTTATGATATAATAGAGCTTATCGCCCATAATGTGTACTTTTTTATTTTTATCAGAACGCCAATCTTTAATGGTGTTTATTGTGAGAAGGGCAAAGTCGCTGTTCTTATCTTTGGAATTTGTGCTTTTCAAACTGTTCGCCAGTTTTTTCATAGAAACCCAAATGGTTTTCACTCTGCGGTCATCAGCTTCTTTGAGGAGTTCCTGAACATATGGATACACTTCTGCAGGTTGCGTACGGGCAATTTGGATGAGGGTGTGAGTGATCTTTTTCTGCACTTCAAGACTTTCGTCATCAATGATCTTTGTGATGAATTCCATGACAAAATGAGGATCTTTTTCAGAAAAATTCTCCAACCCATGAAAGGATAATGATCGCTTTCTTTCATCTTCGCTTTCGATCCATTTGAGCATATTCTGCTTCATTAGCTGGGGATAGTCTTTCCAGAATTGGTCCATTATGTTCTCTGCTTCCCATTTGATGGAATCGTAATAATCGCCCACAATTTCGATCATTTTTTCCGGTTGCTTTTTATAATAATAGAGAAAAAAGAAGAGGGCGGTTGCGCGTTTTGCATAGTTCTTGGAATCCAACAGTCCCTGCATCAGCTCTACAAATTTTTCTTTTTCTTCTGATTCGGCAGTAGTTTTACCAACAATTTCTCTGCCAAAATAATTCTTACATGCAGCAAGCTCTTCAATTTTTTTTATGCCTTTTTTCTCATTTGTATTATATATCTCAAGAGCGGCGATAGTTTCTTGCTGAAGTTCTTTTTCTTCTCTATCTGTTAAACGACCGATTGTGTTTACCATGATAATCCTTTCGTGGAATTGAATACGTTTTTGTATAATTATTCTGATTTTAGTTTATGATAAATTTTACAAATAACAAATTACTTATCCAATCTCCTCATGGGGTATGCTCGATTGCAATTTGTTTTGGTTATGAAAAAAAAACTGTGGTTTATGTTGTCAAGAATTAAAAAACTAATCCATGCATATCCCCCAAAAAATCAGAACAACGGCAATTCCCAATAGTTGAATATGCAGAAAGGAAAATAGTGAATGTTCAACTTTTACCTTTTTTATGATTGTTGTCTTTGCGAAAGTTTCCGCCAGTGGGCACTTTCGCAAAGTTAACAGAACCATAAGAAAACCTGTTACTGATTAAGGATAATCAGCCCTACGCCGGAAATATCATTCCCGCGAATCTTGTCCTCACGAAAGTGGGGAGCGGGAATCCAGAATTGATTAAAATTATAGTAACATCCAACGAAAATATAAGTTTCAAAGAAGAAAAAAACTGGATCCCCAATCCGCCAGATGGCGGAGGACTCTCGGGAATGACACCTTTTTTGTGTTTTATACAAGGATTTCCACAACGAGATGGAGTAGTAATTTTCCGCTTAAACATTACGCAATCCCTTTATTCATGGACTATAGGGAAAATACGTGCGTACTTTTTAGGGGCATCCCTATTAAATAACAAATCGAGTTATGATAAGACGAATTCGTTTAAAAGAATAGATTCTTCGTTCCGCTACGCTCCACTCAAGAATGACAATGGGTTATAGGGGTTGAATATATTCAGCTCCTTTTATTTATCGCGGCTAAGCGCAGCGTAGACGGACTTGTCACTGCGTAGTGAAACGAAGACGGAAGAATGACAATTTTCTTTTTAGGGTTTGTTTTTTTCATCAATGGAAACTTGTTCGCCAGCTGATGAATCTCTCTTCGCTCCTCCCTCCTCTTTCTTCAGTCTTCTCCCTGTACGATAGATCAATAACTTGGGAGATTCTTCGTTCCGCTACGCTCCACTCAAGAATGACAATTTTCTTTTTGTGGTTTGTTTTTTTGATCAGTGTTCACCCTGTGAAATAATCCCGATATATTTGTCCCGCCTGCCCAATGAAATCTCTTTTTTTAATTTCATCGGGGTGAAATCTCTTTTTAATATTTCTCTGGGATCGTATCGGGACTATTCCTGCTTTGCAGGATTTCACGGGGTTAATCAGCATCATCAGTCCGCAAGCTGGCGGATGCTATTCTCATTACGGAGACGATTCACGACTCGTGGTTTATTTCTTTATAGTTCCTTCTTTATAAAAAGGCGGTTTGATGACCGTGGCAGGATACATCTTACCCCGAATCTCAATATCTATCTCATTGCCGGATTTCATATAATCGCGATGCACATAGCCGGTTCCAATACCTATACCCAAACTCGGTGACATTGTACCGCTACGCACTTCCCCTATCTCTTTACCATTCTTGAAAATTTTATAATGTGGTCTTGGAATGCCTTTTCCATCCATCACAAAGGGTATGAGTTTTCTCTGTATCTTTTCCTGCATAACTCTTTCCAGCACTTCTTTTCCGATAAAATCACCCTTATCAAATTTCACCACCCAGCGGAGTCCGGCTTCAAGCGGATTGGTATCCTTACCAATATCATTTCCATAAAGAGGATATTTCATTTCCAAACGAAGTGTATCACGTGCTCCAAGACCAATGGGTTCTATATCAAATTCTTCACCAGCTTTTTCTACTTTGTACCACAATTCCTCAGCTTTATCGAGGTCTGTGAAATATATCTCAAAACCATCTTCACCGGTATAGCCCGTTCGGGAGATCAATGCAGGCACACCAGCGATTTCCGAATGTATAAAATGATAGTACCCGAGTGTGGACAGATCATCCTTTATTAGTTTCTGTACCACAACTTCTGCCTGAGGTCCCTGCACACCGATAAGAGCTGTATCATCGCTCACATTTATAAGCTCTACACCCTCAATAAGATTGCTTTTCAACCACTCAAAATCCTTTTCCAGGTTTGATGCATTTACAACAAGATAGTAAAAATCCTCATCTCTATAAACCAGTAGATCATCGACAATTCCACCATCCGAATAGCACATATTGCTGTATTGTACCTGCCCGACAACAAGTTCAGAAACATCATTGATCGTTGTTTTCTGCAAAAATTCAAGCGCTTTGGCTCCCTTCACAATGAATTCTCCCATATGGCTGAGATCGAACATGCCGACTGATTCACGGACTTTTTTATGCTCATGCACAATACCGTTCTTGTACTGAATGGGCATTTCATAACCGGCAAATGGCAATATCTTCGCTCCTTTTTCTTTATGAATATTACAAAAAGGTGTCTTTTTAATCATCACTACTCCTTATATTTTATCTATTTTGGTTGTAAGAATTCGCATATTTTCACGGATTGTCAAATTTGTTGGAACACTCACTTCACATTACTATCTTCTGCTGCTTTTTCTTCTTTTCGTATTTTCATAGAAATATTAGCCAAAAAAGATAACCATCGTTTACACTCTATCCAATTTTATCATATTGACCTCTGTACTGGTCTGCAATGGGATACCGGCAACAAAGACTATTATGTTATCTTTCTCGATAAGATGTTGCTCCAGAGCAAACTTTTTCACTTCTTGAAAAGTGACATCAGTTTCTTCGAGATTTTTTAAAATGAAGCAGCTCACACCCCAGACCATTTGGAGAAAACTCATTGTAGCCCTGTTTTCTGTGAAAGCATAAATTGGGGTTTGCACGCGAAATTTTGACAGATGCCGGGCAGTTCTTCCGGTTTTTGTAATTGCAAAGATCGCAGATGCGTTTGTATCCAACGCAATTGCACATGCTGCTTTTGATAGATCGATAGAAAATTGGCTCGTGCGTAAAGATGGGCTGAAGAGTTCCGGATTTGGGGTACAATCCCGCTCGGATCGTGTAATTATCTTTTTCATCATTGCGACTGTAATGCTCGGATGTTTGCCGATAGAAGTTTCTGCACTCAGCATAACTGCATCTGTACCGTCAAATACAGCATTTGCCACGTCACTGGCTTCTGCACGGGTCGGAAGTGTATTTTCGATCATAGATTCAAGCATCTGCGTTGCAGTGATAACCGGAGTACTCGCCTTCTTGCACTTTTCTATGATCTTCTTCTGAAGAAGCGGCACTTCTTCTGTGGGCATCTCAACTCCAAGGTCACCACGAGCTATCATCACCGCATCAGAATGAGAAATGATCTCATCAATATCTTCTACTGCTTCAGGTTTTTCAATTTTTGCTATGATCGGATTGTGAGCATTCTTTTGCAGCAAAATCTTTTTGAGTTCAACAATATCATGATAGGAACGCACAAAGGAGAGCGCAAAAAAATCGATGCCTTGCCCAAGGGCAAAGTCAATATCCTTTCTATCCTTTTCAGTGATGGTTGGTGTGCTAATCCGGACACCCGGCAGGTTCATGCCCTTTCGGGATTTGATAATACCGCCATCTGTAACAACACAATGAACCTCATTCCCAATTATATCTTTCACTTCAAGTGCGATGTAGCCGTCATCAATAAGGATAGTATCACCTTTTTTGACGTCTTGCGGAAGACTGGAATATGAGGTGCTGATTTTTTGTGGAGAACCAATGATATTCTCAGTTGTAATGATGAGCGTGTCATCAGGAGTTACCTCGAACTCTCTTTCAACATTTCCGATACGCAATTTCGGTCCGCTGAGATCTGCAAAGATTGGAATATAGTATCCAAATTTTTCTGATGCAGTTCTGATATTGCTGATATGCTGTTTGTGTTCTTCATGAGTACCGTGAGAGAAGTTCAAACGTGCCACGTTCATTCCAGCTCTGGCAAGCTTTTTTATGCGTTCTATACTTGAAGTTGCAGGTCCTATTGTACAGATTATCTTCGTCTTTGTTAAGGATGTTTTATTCATTCAAATTGCTCCGTAAATATTGTTGATTATTAAGTGAAAAAATGTGGGCAGTTTGTCAATATTTATCGAAATGCGAAGTTCTATTAAACAAATAGATAGGCGTTTTTTTCTTTTTTGCATCTCGTTCCAAAATTGAACTTTGGAAAGAGTAAAACAAGTAAAAGATGTATATTCTTACATATCCTCAAATCGCTCGATACACTCGATATTTTGCTTTCCCAGTTCATCGAGAACAGGTATATAGATTTCCGGCTCGACAGGTATTTTCACACCCTTTTCCTGTATCTTACCCTGAAGTATGAGCTTCACTGCGATTGAAGCAGGCAGCCCCACAGTGCGTGACATAGAGGAATCACCATTCGGAATTCCATAGTCTATCATTGTCGAAGTAATATGTTGTTTTTTATCCGGGAATTCTGCAATAAATTCATGATGAAGCACAAGAAGATCTCTCTCTCCCTGTTCATATGTCAGTTTTTCATTGAGCGCATTGCAGAACACATCCATTGCAGTGCCTTTATCCAGACCAATCACATTATCACTGAGAAGTCCAAGCCATTCTACTCTATACATAGGATTTGCATCGACTGGAATATCCCACTGTGCGGCAAGGTTTTCCTTAAGTGTTTTATGAGTTTTGACCGTAACAAACTTCTCCATGAAATCAGCATAGGATAAGCCATCAGGGTCGAATTCCTTTTCATCATCAAGAAATCCGAGATCGACGATCTTCTTCATGGTAGCACACCAGCCGGGATAGCGAAGCGTGCCGCGGAACATTGTCTTTGTATCCCCGATACTGTATATGTCAACGTACGGAACAGAATTTCTATTTGGATAACCTTCGAGTTTGCCGAATTCTGGAATTTCAACTTCCCAATGATGTGCAAAGAGTTCCTGTCCGTGAACATCGATTATCTTGCCATCTTCAAGCCACTTAGCTGAGTTCTTTCCCGCCATGACAACACCGCGCGGACTCCATGAAAATTTGTATCCCCAGGGATTGGTATTTGCTTCCGGTGCTGGAAGTCCGCCGCAAAAGGATTTGAAACTCACGATCCTTCCATTTTTCTCTTTTACTCCGTCAATAACTCTCATTGCAGACATGTGGTCGATGCCGGGATCTACGCCGATCTCGTTCAAAAGCAACACATCGGCTTCACGCGCTTGGGCATCGAGCTCTCTCATTGCATCGCTCACATAAGAAGTGGTGACCATATGCTTTGCGTGCTTGATGCAGAGCTTTGCCACTTTCACATGATAGGTATAGGGCAGCAAACTTACTGCAAGATCGTGCTCGGAAACAAGCTTATCCAGCATATCATCATCTTTGAAATTAAGCTCGACAGGAGTTCCACGCGGATGGTCTGCAACAAGTTTTTCTGCCTTGCTCACCGTTCGGCTTGCCACAGTTACCAAAAAGTCTTTTTGTGCAAGTAGATAGTTCACATGTGGTCTGGAAACAAGTCCAGCTCCCAAAATAAGTACTTTTTTCATTGAAATATCCTTTCTTTTCTTATAAAAATTTCTTGAGATAGGTATAGTCTTTTGTGAGATTGCCATCGTGCAGGATCAAAGCAGTCTGAAATTCTTTTGGAAGTTCCATCACATCGAGTTTTCCTGAGCTATGAGCAGCGAGCAGGTTTGGAACAAAATCCACCAACGCTTCACCGAATGAAGTTGATGCTTCTCTGGGAATCTCACAGGGAAGATTATCACGAGCCACAACTATAACTCCATTACCTTCGTTCCCGTCCATGATCTCGTCTGTAAGCGGGTCATATATAAAGGTCGGATTGTCCGGTTCTGTAATTTTGCCGGTGATCTCGATCGAACCCTCGATATCACAGCTTATGTCCCCTATCACCTTTAATTTGAGCTGCTGACCATCTGCAGAAAGTTGTTTCAAAGCTTCTTTTGTGACGAGTCTCGGACTGCCGAGTGACCAGTAAATACAGTTCATAAGAATGGTGATGTGAGGTATATACTGAGCAAACTGAGATTTGTATTTTTCAGGATAAGCAAAGTAGTCCTGCACCTCAAAGTTCTTAGATGCATCTTTTGGTGTAACAATATCTTTTTCTTTGAATATAATTTTGTAGAGATGGTTTTTAGAAATATTATTTTTCTTTTGCAGTGTAAGAAGTTCTTCGGGTGTAAGCTCAATAAATGGAAAACAATCCAGGATCTCCTGCGCTCCTTTTGACACATTGCCATAGCCGGTAAATCCCACTACGAGAGGACAGATATCATCAGGAATGCCTCTTTCAGAGACCTCTTTTCCGATCTTGCGCAAAGCTTCCTTTGTCTCTTCCATTGAATCATATTCATAAGCTTTCCGGACTCTTTCAAAAGGAGTATGTAATCCCTCAAATTTGAGCCGTTGACCAAAAGCCCATAACGAATCGACCATACCTGCCAGACCGGCGTGTCTTCCGAAAAATATCAATCTCTGACCTTTGTCATTCACTATCTTTTCATAATCTATAAGATTACATTTCAAGTCCATCAGACGCTGGAGCATTGGCATATTATGGAGCTGCCCTTTGATGACATGCGAAAAGAAAACATAGGTTTTTCCGGGAAGAAAAAAGGATGAGGGCATTTCTTTTACGCCAAACACGGCAGGACATTCTGAAAGGTCTTCCTGAACGATAGCACCGGCTTTACGATACATCTCATCCGTAAATATGCGTATTTCAGACGGCTGGAGTACAGTATGGATGCCGTACTTCTCTTTCAGAAGCGTAACATGTTCAGGGGTGAGAGCTACTCGTCGTTCCCACTTGCTTTTATCTTCTCTGCGTATTCCGATCTTCATATTCAAATCTCGTCAAAAACTGTTTTTATTCGTGCGAGTGCATCCCTGAGCTGATATTCCGTGATAACGAGAGGAGGCGCAAAGCGAATGATATGTTCATGGGTCGGCTTGGCGAGAATACCTTTTTCTTTGAGCTTCAAGCATATTTTCCAGGCATTGATACCGTCTTTGGGCTTGATGACAATCGCATTGAGCAGTCCTTTTCCCCGGACAGTTTCAATAAGTGGTGAGTTAATTGCTTCAAGTGCAGCTCGGAATATTCTTCCCAGTCTTTCGGCATTTTCAGTAAGTTTTTCATCTTTTATAACTTTTAGCGCAGCGGTTGCAACAACGCATGCAAGAGGAAATCCACCAAAGGTTGAGCCATGCTCGCCTGGTTTGATCGTTAGCAGAATTTCTCTGCTTGAAAGCACTGCAGAAACTGGAAGCACTCCGCCGGAAATTGCCTTTCCCAAAATAAGCACATCGGGTTTGACATCTTCATAATCACAGGCAAGCAATCGTCCTGTTCGTCCGATACCTGTTTGCACTTCGTCGGCGATAAAAAGCACATTGCTTTTCTTGCAGATGTCATAGCATTTTTTGACATATCCTTCATCCGGCACAAAGACACCTGCCTCGCCCTGAATGGGTTCCACGATAAAGGCGCACACCTCGTCACCTTGCTCCTGCAATACTTTTTCAAGTGCTCCCGGATCATTATAAGGTATCTGAATTATGCCGGGCAGATAGGGACCAAACTGTTTGCGGCAATCGGGATCTGTGGATGCGGAGATCGCACCGAGAGTTCTTCCGTGGAAATTATTTTCACAAAAAATGATCTTTGCCTTGTTGTCTTCGATCCCCTTTTTGACATAGCCCCATCTGCGTGCAAGCTTCATTGCGGTTTCTACACCCTCGACTCCTGTATTCATGGGCAGGACCATCTCGAATCCGAAGTATTCAGTGATGAACTTCTCATATTCGCCAAGTTTATTATTAAAAAATGCTCGTGAGGTTAAGGTTAAAATTTCTGCCTGGTTAATAAGTGCATCAATAATTTTGGGATGACAATGTCCCTGGTTAATAGCAGAATAGGCAGAAAGAAAGTCATAATATTTATTTCCTTCGGGGTCCCACACAAATGGACCTTCTCCCTTTGCGATCACAACTGGAAGGGGTTGGTAATTATGTGCCCCGTAGGTTTCTTCGAGTTCCATTGCTTTTTCGCTTGAAATATTTCCAAATTCAAGTCTTTCAGCCATGAGTCCTCCGGTAATTTTTTGTTCTTTTCTGTCGGTTGGATTTGGAATGTCAAGGATAGTGATTTTCAATTTCCTTCATCTAATTTCTTCATTAATTTGTAAGATAATAATGACTTAATACATTCAATCGCTACAAACATTTTGTTTATAATTCTCTCACAGCATTTTAGGGTAGGTGCAGGTTTATCCTGCACATTCAAAGGTGTTAGTCACACTTTTAATAAATAGATTCTTCGCGGAGTTTATACTGAGCAAAACGAATGTGCTCAAGAATGACAGACTTTATAAATTATTGTCACTCTGAGCTTACCTGAAGCACGAA
>Ga0075124_10001208_pt1 | contig 12101 bp, 10 predicted proteins | sample AntAceMetag02UKS_FD_69809 | JGI IMG/M metagenome (GOLD analysis project Ga0075124, IMG submission 69809) | Saline lake microbial communities from Ace Lake, Antarctica - Antarctic Ace Lake Metagenome 02UKS | ecosystem: Environmental > Aquatic > Non-marine Saline and Alkaline > Saline | place... | reverse complement strand
CGATGAAAGAAGTACTGGTTGCATCTTAAAAGAAAGAGCCTGCGGCTGCCTTTGCAGATATTTTCAAAGTGTTGAATTATTACCCAAAGGGATATCTTTTCAAAATGAGAATTGCTGCATATAAAAGAGACAGGGTTCAAGGGGAAACCAAATGCACTTGCCCCTCTTGCCCCTGCGAATCTCTAAATCAGCAAATACTTTGAGCATCCTGGTTTTAACGGTTTACAGCTACCGATTTTTTATCTGTGAACTGGTAACTGTAAACCGTTATTTATGCGTCCTTTTAAAAGAGATCACTCTGCCCTATTCTAATAAAGGCCAAAAAATAGTATTGCTGCATAGATTTCAGCAATTCTTATTTCTTGAAAAAGGGATTCAGCAATCAGCCTGAGACAGGGATTGAAGGAAATGGGGTGGGGGTGATATCCGGCGGCCTCAAATAAAGAGGGCCAAGCAGTTGTGGTTCGTCAAAATCATTTAATTTGAATCTCTTCAGGCCTAAGGAACCAACAGCCGAAGCCCGAAGGTTCCAGCAGTAGCTATGTGCCAGCATGACCTGTATCCCGAATAGCTCTCTTAAGAGAGGTGCCTGAATCTCAAAATCATTCCCGATAAAAATGGCAGGGTCTTTAAACAGCGATGGAAACTCATCAAGCTTTAGACATAAATCTTCACTGTCTCTTCTCAAGTGATGGACGGAACTCCAGGTAAAACGAGCGGCAAAAAACTCCCCTTTTCTGGAATCAAGAATTGATGTTATGGGGAGATGCGTATATGGAAGCTGACAGGCCAAGGCCTCAAGGCTTGATATGCCGATAACAGGAACGTCAAGTGCATGGCATAATCCTTTGGCAGTTGAAATTCCCAGTCTCAGTCCGGTAAAGCTACCCGGCCCCTCTGCGACGATGATGGCTTCTACTGAATGGATATCAGCTTTCGACTCTCTGATAAGGAAATCAAGGGCCGGCATTAGACTGCCGAAATTTCCTTTTCCTTTGGACATCAAAAATTCGGTCAGGACGGTCCCGTCCTTTTCCATTAAGGCCAGACTGAATTGAAATGTAGATGTGTTTATTGCCAGAATCATTAGCAAAGGTCCTGTCAGTTAGTTGACGGAAAAACGATTCGATCTCTCAACGAGGTCTGTTGAAAAGACTGTAAGCGTTCACGGCTTACAGTTCACAGTTCACGGTTAAAAAAATAGAGAATTGGGCATCCTTCATTCATTGGTTTACACTTTTTCCCTAACAGGGTGTGTTATTCGATCAAATGCTGGATGTCGAAACTGGACATTCGAAACTTGAAACGAGATAACATCTCGATTCATCAGCTCTAATTTCCAGTTTCGAGTTTCCAGTTTCACTGCACAAACGGGAATATAGCCTGAATAAAGAGTAAACCACTTTTAGCTTGCTGTGAAGGATGCCGAGAATTGAAATCGATACCCAAGACGCTTGAATCGTTGTACCTTGTTCGGTTTCGGACAGTGAAACAGTTTTCTCTTGATCGTCATCCTGATCTTATTACAATCAGGGTTAAGATCAAGGAAAAGTGGCTGCAACGGTTAGAAAAGCCAGCCGTTGCATAGCTTAGGAACGTGGCCAAAATAACTTTCCCAGCTATGCATCACAGCTTCAGGTCACCTTTGCCCGATATCAACTCCCAAAAATATCAAAATAGGTCACTATTCCATCAACTTTTGTAATTTGAGATCGAGCAAATTTGCCCCAAATCTATGCACCTACCTATGAAAGTGGCTTTGTCCACGTTCCTTATTGGGAAACTGTGAACTGTGAACTGACAACCGTGAACGGCTACTAAGGTCTATTGGCACAAAGCCTGTGCATGGGTTTGATTTTATCCAATAATTCTCATTATATCATTATAGATTACCACTGCCATAAGCAAAATAAGAAGAAAAAGTCCTGTTTTTTGTGCAGCGTCTCTCATCTTGAGGCTGAGCGGTTTCCCGATAATAAGTTCGATAAATAGAAAAACAATTAAACCTCCGTCAAGTATGGGTATGGGCAACAGGTTAAGAATACCGAGATTAATACTGATTATGGCCATGAAAGGAAATAAATAGGTCAGGTTTTCCTGGGCCAGTTGTCCGGTCATCTGGCTGATCATGATAGGCCCTCCCAGCGCTTTAATAGAGACGACTCTCTGGAAGAGTTTGACAATAGTAAGGCAGGTCAGTTTTATTGTTTGCCAGGTTTTTTTGAAACCCTCTTTAGTTGCTTCTGCGGGACCCATAACAATGGTCTTGAATTTTCCTGAAGCAACAATGCCGATAAGGCTGGACGTGACCTCTTCCCCAAAAATGTTCTTGACTACAGATGCCTCAGGCACAACCGTTAGGATCATGGATCTATCATCTCTTTTGACTGCGATTTCAACCGGCTCCCCTGCGCGATGCTCAAGGGCTTTTCTTGTCTCAGTCCAGGTTGTTATGGGGTTTCCTTCAATAGAGAATATGATGTCGCCTTTCTTAAGACCTGCCCTTGATGCCGGTGAGTCTTGCCTGACCTGCTCGATTTCGGGTATCATAACCTGAGTGCCGCAAGCGATATAAACGCCGGAAAAGATCAATAGTGCGAGTAACATATTGAAGAACGGTCCGGCAAATACAATACCCATGCGTTTGAGTACATGCTGTTTGTTAAAGGATCTTGAGTCTTCTTCAGGGGGTAAGGGGTCATCCTCCTCGTCTATGTTTTCGCCAAGCATCTTGATATATCCACCGAGTGGTATGAGTGAGACAAGATATTCAGTTTCCCCGATCTTTTTTCCGGTGAGTTTGGGGCCGAATCCGAGAGAGAATTTGAGTACCTTAACCCCAAAATACTTGGCAACTAGAAAATGCCCTAATTCATGGAAAAAAATAAGGATACCAAGCACAAGGACAAAGGGAAATATGTAATAGAGAACAAAATTCATGAGTTCAGCCTAATTTGTTTTTGAGGTTTTGGGCAACTGGAATCCGGTTTGTGGTTGCTCTCATCAATCAACCCTGTGCGGTACAGCATCCGCAACTTAATCGGTCAAGAGCTGTCGGGCTGTTTCTCGTGCCCATGTGTCAGCTTCCAGGACGGCTTCAATATTGACAACAGGATATGGTTTATGCATCTCCATTGTCTTCTCTATAAGATTCGAGATCTCGAGAAACCCGGTTTTGCCTTCGAGGAAAGCACTAACTGCTATTTCGTTTGCCGCGTTCAATACGGCCGGCATACTTTTGCCAATTTCCGCTGCCGTGATGGCGAGGTCGATACACCTGAACTTTTCCGGGGCCGGTTTCTCAAAACTGAGCATCCCAATCTCATCGAGTTCAAGAGGTGAGAGGGTGTTTGCCAGGTGAGACGGGAAGGAAAGGGCGTAGGATATTGGAATGATCATATCAGGAGTGCCTATTTGAGCAATAATAGACCCATCAAGATATTCCACCATCGAATGTATAATACTCTGAGGGTGTATAAGGATGCTGATTTGATCCATTTCCAAATCAAAAAACCATTTGGCTTCAATGGCTTCAAGGCCTTTATTCATCATGGTTGCGGAATCCACACTTATCTTTGGTCCCATGCTCCAGTTGGGGTGATCCAGGGCCTGGGCAGGCGTTACCTTGCTCATTTCCATGGTGGACATGTCCTTGAATGGACCCCCTGAAGCAGTGAGTATCACACGCCTCAGTTCTTCCCTTTCATGTCCTTGCAGGGACTGGAGAATGGCACTGTGTTCACTGTCAATGGGAAGGATGGAAACGCCGCGTTTTCGAGCCTCTTCCATGACAAGAGGCCCGGCCATGACCATGGTTTCTTTGTTGGCCAGGGCAATGTCTTTGCCGGCCCTGATAGCCTCGTAGGTGGGCAACAATCCGACTGCTCCTGTCATAGCTGAAATAATTGTATCTACTTTATCCAGTGTAGCAAGGCGAATAACTCCCTCGGTGCAGGAGAGGACCTCTATGTCCAGGGTGCCGGGGATCTGATCTCTTAGCCTTGATGCCAGGTGTTTATCTGAAACGCAAACAACCTCCGGGGCGAACTCGTCAATCTGTTTTAAAAGGAGGTCGATATTTCTGCCTGCTGCGAGTGCAACAACTTTGTATTTTTCGGGGTTGGCCTTGATCACCCTGAGGGAATTAACTCCGATTGAACCTGTCGAACCTAATAAAGTAATTTTTTTCATAATTAATTAGCGTATACTCAGTAAAGTTCAGGTTGCCGGCACCATGGTGGACCCCCACTATGCTTGGGAACGAGGACAAAACAACTTCCACATCTATGCATCACAGCTTCAGGCCACCTATGCACGATATCAAATCCCAAAAATATCAAAATAGTCCACTATTCCATCCGCTTTTGTAATTTGAAATCGTGCAAATCTGACCCGAATCTATGCGTCTATCTGGGAAAGTTATCTCGTCCAAGTTCCTTAGCAAAAAGGAACATACATATAAAGTATGGGAATTGAAAAGATCAGCCCGTCAATTCTGTCTAAAATTCCCCCATGCCCGGGAAGGATTCTGCCTGAATCTTTTTTCCCGTGGTTTCTTTTTAACATGGATTCAGCGAGGTCTCCTATTTGTGCTGTTACGGACAGTGTTACTACAAGGATCAGGATATTCAGGTCTAAGCGGTGAACAGCAGGCACTAAGTGCAGAAATATGATCGCTGCAACCAGGCTGCTTAGTAATCCTCCGATTGCTCCTTCCCAGGTTTTTTGGGGACTGATGGCCTCGTAGAGCTTATGTTTTCCAAAACGCCTTCCGATATAAAAAGCGCCCGTATCACCTGCACAGATAACACTTAGCAGGAAAAAAATCCACAGGTTCCCATTGGGATATCGGTCTATTATCAGAAGCATTGCAAGTGGGAGGCATACATAAACCGGGCCAAAGACTGATTTCGCAATATCTGTTGTTTCCTGATGATCAGATGCGCGATGTGTCAACATGAAGAATGTCATCGAAATCAGGGCCCAGAGCACAATGACAGCCGGAACAAGATAAGCTTCTCCTTTGAAGATCACTAAAAAGAGAATGAGGCTGAGCAGATAGTTGCACCACCTGACAGTCCTGGGAAGACGGGGAACTGTTATACCATAAAACTCTGACAGGCCGGTCAAAGCCACAAAACACAGGAGTATGCAAAAGGCCCATCTCGGTCCGGGGCCTATCAAATATACGGCAACCGGCACGCCGATTATTGCGGTAAGCCAGCGGTACAGATGTGTGTTTTTATGAGCATTCTGTGACAATTCTGAAGTCAGATTCCAGTACTCCCGAATCTTCTCTCCCTTTTTTGAAAATTCCGTATAGCAGCGAGATATTCCTCTTTGCTAAAATCAGGCCATAAGGTATTTGTAACAAAGATCTCAGCGTATGCAATCTGCCATAGAAGAAAATTGCTGATGCGATATTCGCCGCTCGTTCTGATGAGAAAGTCAGGGTCCGGCATATCTGCTGCATAAAGAAAATCCGAGATCATGTTCTCCGAAATATCATCGACGGTGATACTGTGATTTTCAATCTGCCTCGCTATTTTTCGTGTGGCATCCAGAATCTCCTGCCTGCCGCCATAACTGAGGGCAAGGGTGAGGACCATGTCCTTATTTGAAGCGGTTTCTTTTATGGTTTCAAGGAGAATGTCCCTTGTGCCTTCAGGTAATTTCTCTGTCCTTCCAATGGTTTGAAGTCGTATTCCGTTTTCCTGCATTTCACTTTTCTCGCTCTTCAGAAATCGCTTCAACAGGGTCATCAGGGCCTTGGTTTCGATTTTGGATCTCTTCCAGTTTTCCTCGGAAAAGGCGTAAAGCGTGAGCCATGAAATTCCGATCTCGCGGCTGGCCCTCACAATCTCCCTCACTGCTTCAGCGCCCTTTTGATGACCTCTTACCCTGTCAATACCTCTTTTCCTGGCCCACCTGCCATTTCCGTCCATGATAATAGCCACATGCTCTGGTACTTTCTTAGAATCAATCAAGGTCATGGTGAAACTTTTATGGGTTTGAAGTTGGAAAATTGAGGCCCCAGTCAGATATGTCCACCGTTTTCCGGGGTAAAGATTGAGGATTTCAGAACTCTATGATCTCTTTTTCCTTTTCCGCGGTAATTTCGTCAATTTTTTTTATAAATTCATCTGTTATCTTTTGCACATCATCGTGTGTTTTATGGAGCTCATCTTCTGAAAGTGTTTTTCCCTTTTTGAGATCCTTGAACATCTCATTTGCTTCCCGTCTCAGGCTACGGATAGAGATTTTATTGTCCTCGGACATCTTTTTTGCCATTTTTGCAAGATCTTTCCGCCGGTCTGCGGTCAGAGGGGGAATTGAGATTCTGATAATCTTGCCGTCTTTTACGGGTGTGAGACCCAGATCAGATTTCAGGATGCTTTTCTCTATGTTGGTGCCGATTGATTGATCCCATGGCTGAATTGTGAGTAGGCGGCTTTCCGGAACAGAGATTGACGCAACCTGGTCAAGCGGCATCTTTGTATCGTAACAATCAACCTTGATACCCTCAAGTAATGCGGTGGAAGCTCGACCCGTCCGTATCTTCTTGAATTCTTTCTTGAGGGCTTCTCCAGCCCTGTTCATCTTTTCGCGCAGTTCGGAAAGAATTTCATCCTTCATGACCTTCCTCCTGTTGTCGTGGCTTCCAGTTGGTTCCCTCATTATGTCCCCATCCTTGTCAAGGCCTTGCAGGTCAATTCTGTAATCCTGATTATGGCCCCCTCGATAGAGTACAGAGGGATCTATTTTAAATTGTCGCACGTAACTACTCAGGTTATGAGTCGGTCCACCTGAGTAGTTAGGAACGTGGACAAAATAACTTCCCCAACTATGCATCACAGCTTCAGGCCATCTTTGCACGATATCAAATCCCAAAAATATCAAAATAGTTCACTATTCCAGCAACTTTTGTAATTTGAGATCGAGCAAATTTGACCCAAATCTATGCACCTACTCAGGAAAGTTGTTTTGTCCACGTTCCTTACGCATCTAAAACACCACCCAGTCTTTTAGCGAGGGCCCGGACACGGATTTTAATCCTCCGTACCGCCGAGTTGGAATCGGACAAATCGCCTTATAAGGATGTTTTCCCCGGTCTTGGCTATTAACTCATTCAATATATCCTGGATAGATACATCCGGGTTTTTGACAAAAGCCTGCTCAAGGAGACAGGAATCAGAATAGAACTTTTTAAGTTTCCCGTCGACAATCTTGTCTATTATCTTGTCTGGTTTTCCTGATTCTCGGGCTTGTGTGGCATAGATATCCTTCTCTTTATCCAGGATATGTTCCGGTATTGCGTCTCGGCTGACTGAAATAGGGTTGGTGGCGGCAATCTGGATAGCAACATCCTTCACAAAATCCGAGAAATCATCGGTCTTTCCAGTAAAGTCCGTTTCACAGTTCACTTCGAGCAAGACCCCAATCGTTCCACCAGAGTGAATGTAAGACTGGACCTGGCCCTGGGTGGTGATACGTCCTTCGCGTTTTTTGGCAGTTGCAATCCCCTTTTTTCTTAAATAGTCAACCGCGTTATTGATGTCTCCGCTGCATTCCTTGAGTGCTACCTTGCAGTCCATGATACCAACGCCGGTCTTTTCTCGAAGTTCTTTTATCAATGAAGTTGAAATTGTCAAATTTGATCTCCTTCGCTATTCTGCTGTCATTTTCGATTGGTACGATTCAATATTTAATCCTTATTCCTTAACCGCTTCTGTTTCCTGCGAGGTTATTTGATCTTTGGCTTCAGTCTCTTTTTTCTTGGGAAGAATAATGATTTCAGGGCCTTCTTCGCCTTCTTTAGGCTCGGGTTTGACCTCTTCAGCTTCTTCTTTACGGAGTTCAGCCTCTTTTGCTAACTCAGCCTCTGCTTTCAGCTGTTCTTCGACCAGATGATGGCCTTCAATGCATGCATCAGCAATCTTAGAAGATATGAGTCTGATAGCGCGTATGGCGTCGTCATTTCCTGGTATAATAAAATCTATATCAGAGGGATCACAGTTAGAGTCCGCTATAGCAATTACCGGGATGCCCAGCTTCCTGACCTCTTTGACGGCGATTTTTTCCCTTTTTGGATCAACTATAAAAACAGCCCCGGGTAATTCACCCATGTCCTTAATCCCACCGAGGTTCTTCTGAAGTTTAATCAACTCCTTATCCATCTTTATGATCTCTTTTTTCGTATATCGATTGATGGAACCATCGGCCTTCATTGCTTCCAGAGCTTTGAGACGGGCGATACTTTTCCTGATGGTCTGGAAATTGGTCAATGTGCCTCCGAGCCAACGGTTCGCCACAAAGAACATTCCGCACCGTTCACTTTCTTCCATTACTGAATCGCGGGCCTGCTTTTTTGTTCCTACAAAAAGGATCGAATGCCCTTCAGACACTGTTTTGGTAACAAAATTATAGGTTATATTGAAAAGCCTGACCGTTTTCTGGAGGTCTATAATATGTATTCCGTTTCGTGCCCCAAAAATGTATGGCTTCATTTTTGGATTCCAACGCCTTGTCTGGTGACCAAAATGGACACCAGATTCCAAAAGCTGTTTCATGCTAACAACTGCCATTCAAATCTCCTTTTTTCCTTAGAGACCACTTTTTGATCTCAATGCCACGGTTTTTCCTCGGTTCAGGAGGTCTTGCACCCTGAGGCATGCAGGGCACCGGGCATATCCTGAACGTGCGTTTTGTTTGCAGATCATCCTTGTACTCATCAGAATAGCCTGATATAATAATTAAGTTTGAGCAGAATCTCACATTTTCCTCTGAAGATTTTTGGGGAAAACAGCGAGTCTCCACCTCAAATTATATCCATCAAGCACGCAAAATATATAAACGTATTTGTATAACAGCGTTGTTCATTCTTTGCAAGCAAAAAAGATATCAGCCCGCAATTCTAATTATAACTTTCGTCTCGATGGAGGGCAGAGGGATCTCTTTTAAAATGCCGCATAAATGCTTTCACAGCTTCTAAAACGCCCCCTGTTTTTTACGCAGGACCGAGGCGGGCGGGAAGAGAAGGCATATGCTGGAATGGAAGATGCTCCTTTGGGGCTGTTTTGTGAAGAATATCAAGGAAAGGCTGCAATTGAATAAATTGATGCAGGACTTTGCGGCCTTTTAAAAGAGATCCCTCTGCCCTATGCGAATACTATGAGGCTGTCCGAGAATAGTTATTTTTTCTCAAATCGAGGAATACGAAAAAAATTACCGCAGGCATATGGTTGATATCCCGAGGATAATTTCTTGAGTTTGACAAAGAGTTGATGAAAAAGGGCATTCTCGGACAGCCTCCTATACTAAAATTAGAATTGCTGGACATCAACACCCGGGTGGCTCAGATGAAAGACAAAGAATTGCTGCTGAAGATGAGAAATGGCCTTGATCAGAGGGAAGAAACCATGTTTTCACAATGGGCCTGTTTAAGTCGCCATGCGGTCAGGATAAGAGAGGAAGAGAAAATAGACAGCGGACACAGACAATATTTTTCCGTTGATACAGACAGGATCCTTCACTCCCTTGCATATTCCCGTTACATCGACAAAACCCAGGTCTTCTATCTTATAAAAAATGATCATATTACTCACAGGGTTCTGCATGTGCAACTTGTGTCCAAAATTGCAAGGACCATCGGTCGCCTCCTGGCGCTGAATGAAGACCTGATCGAAGCCATAGCGCTTGGACATGACATTGGTCATACGCCATTTGGACATGACGGTGAGAAAATGCTTTTGGCTCTGTGTAAGTTGCATCAGGTGGGCCAATTTCTTCATAATATACAAAGCGTGAGGTTTCTGCAGGAAATTGAGAATAAGGGCAAGGGCCTTAACCTGACGTTACAGGTGCTGGATGGAATTCTCTGTCACAATGGGGAATTGCATTCTCAGGCATTAGCGCCTTTCAGGAACAAGGATTTCAAAACCCTGGATGATGAGATGAGAAGGAAGACAGAAAATCCGTTACTGGACATATTCCCGATGACACTGGAAGGATGTGTGGTGAGGATGGCCGATACAATAAGCTATGTCGGTCGTGACATAGAAGACGCTGTTAGACTTGGCTTAATAGATCGAAAAGATCTTCCTGAAGACTGCAGGCGGATCCTTGGGGATACCAATGGAACTATTGTTTATAACCTTGTTGAGGACCTTGTTGAGAATAGTCTGGACAGGCCTTATGTGAGCTTCAGCAGGGAGGTGGGTGAGGCCTTAAGAAGACTGAAAGGATTTAATGAAACGCATATATACAATAATCCGAAGATCAAGAGACAGACATCCAGAATCAATCTGATGTTTAAATTGCTTTTCGAAAAATATCTCCTGGAACTGGAAACTGAAAATAAAGAATCTGATATTTTTATGGAGTTCTTGGATGGAATGTCACCAGAATACATAGAAAATACGCCCCCTGCAGGAATCGTGCGTGATTTCATCGTGGGCATGACAGATGAGTACTTCCTGGATCAGTGCAAAAGGAATCTTATTCCTCAGATAAAGTCGGACCTTCTTTAGATAGAACAGTATTTCACCGCATCTATCACATTCGGTGCTGCCTGTAAGACATCGTAACTGTTCACGGTTTCCTGCTATCGGTTCACGGTTGAAAAACAGAGAATTGAAATTAATATCCCAGACGCTTCAGTCGACAGCCTGTACACCTGAGTTGCAAACTGTGAATGGTGAACCGACAACAGTGAACGGGTCCAAGACATTTGTGCGGATAAGGCCAGTTATTTATCATTTTCTCGGATTACATTATGAGTGACTGCATTTCCCCCGCAATTATCATGCGGGTCAAAGAATTCGGGGAATCTGATCTTCTGGTTACCTTTTTTACCTCTGACAGGGGTCGACTTAAAGGGGTGGCAAAAGGAGCGCGGAGAAGTCGAAGGCGATTTGCCAATTGCTTAGATTTGTTCTGTCTGACGGATCTGGCGTATAAATTCAAAGTAAAGGGAGACCTTTGCTTTCTTCATTCGGGCAAACTGATCAACCCGTTTCAAGCCCTTAGATCTGACTTTTCCTCACTGTCGTTGGCGAGCTACATGATTGAACTGACAGAGATTCTTTTTCCTTTAGGTGTGGTAGACAAAAGTGCATTTGATTTGTTGAAGGATTCATTTTCTGCACTCGAAGCAGGTAAAAGGAAGGATATTCTTCGAATCTTCTTTGAAGCAAGAGTCATGGCCCTTGGAGGATACGGGGTTAATCTTGACAGATGCTGCAGTTGTGGAAGAAAGTACACTGGAACGGGTAATGCGGTGTTCAAGCCGAACAAGGGTGGGATAACCTGTCTTAGATGTGACCATGCATCTGCATTGTACCCGGGCCTAAGTCCGGACACTGCAAAGATTCTGATCAACATACAGTCAGGACTGTGGCATAAATTTCAAGTCCTGTCTCTGACCGAACAGGCAATTCGTGAAATCAAGCCGATGCTTAAGTTGCATATTGAGTATCGAATCGGCAGGAAACTGAAGAGTACCCGGTATATTGAGTAGAGGCCTCGACTATGGCTCCTGGAAAGGGCTATGCCTGTTCTGCTGATGCCAGCTCTCTGAGGGCAACCATATTGTTTTGGATACGTTTCGCGTTAGTTTTCATGTTGATCTTGTTGGATCTATGTTTCTTGGCACGTATTCTTTTTGTTTTCTTTCCGTTACAAGCCACTTTTTACACCTTTTCACAAGTATGGTTTATGAAATAAAATATTAATCTTATTATATACTATTGTTTAGAAGCTGTGTCAAGAATAATGATCAACCAGCAGCTCTAATTTTGACCTTTAGCCGTTATTCGCAGAGGGCAGAGGGATCTCTTTTAAAAGGCTGCATAAACGCTTTCACAGCTTCTAAAACGCCCCCTGTCTTCTACGCAGGACCGAGGCAGGCTTGCCCGCCATAGCGAGCCCTTAGGCGAGGCGGGCGGGCGGGAAAGGCGATCGCTTCAATTGTGGCTTCCTTTTGGGGCTGTCCCCAGTGAAATAGAAAGAAAAAAGCATTTCACGGGGCAGGCCTGAGATGAATTGTAAGGATAGACAGGGTTCCATGGAATAACGTAAGGAACGTGGACAAAACAACTTTC
>Ga0075124_10001207_pt1 | contig 12101 bp, 10 predicted proteins | sample AntAceMetag02UKS_FD_69809 | JGI IMG/M metagenome (GOLD analysis project Ga0075124, IMG submission 69809) | Saline lake microbial communities from Ace Lake, Antarctica - Antarctic Ace Lake Metagenome 02UKS | ecosystem: Environmental > Aquatic > Non-marine Saline and Alkaline > Saline | place... | reverse complement strand
CAGGTATGGCACTTGTACCTGCGTTCTTCATTTGGAATATCTTGAAGAGTGGGGTATTTTTTCTTGAGGCTGAGTTGTTTCGGCGTCCAGTTCATGGGAATATTCTCAGCGACCGGACACATAAAATTATTGGTGTAGCCATCAGGAAAATCTCTGCTTTGTATGGTAATATGCCCATGTGCTCTTTTCCCGTGATTTGTGCGATTATTTCAGGTTTATCCAGCGGTTTATGCAGTGAAGAACGAAACACCTGTCGAATTTCCTGTAATCCGGGGCAGCTGAAAGAGAAAAATACATGAAAAATGAATGTGCCTCAGGTGACTCATAGGGTTCATCACCGGCAGACCGTCGCGGCCTGCATCAGAATCGGTCACTCATCATCGGCGAAATCTGGCATAGGCACGTGCTGCCTCTGCCGGGTCCTCTGCGGTGTAAATAGCTCTCCCCACGATCATACCGTCTATCAGAGGGGCGATGACTGCCGGGTCCCCGCCCTGTGCCCCGACACCGGGCGAAAGAATCTTCTTCTCACCAATGATGGTGCGCAGGGTTTCCACGCGATCCGGGCGGGTGGCAGGTGCAATGATGCCATGGGCACCCGCATCGACGGCCATTTGTGCCAGGAGTTCGGCATTCTTCCCGCTTAAAAATTCAAGGGCACCCGGATGGCTCATCTCTGTGACGACATAACATTCTCCGCCGGCATCATCAGCCGTCTCCACACAGGCAGCGACAGAGTCACTCCCGCAGAATCCCTGGCAGATGATCGCAGAGAATCCGGCTGCAAAGACCTGTTCTACGATGAGCCGGTTGGTGTTCGGAATGTCGGCCACCTTGAAGTCGGCGATGAGAGGGATGCCGAATTCACTCAGGGGGCCTGCAATATCAAGGCCTGCTGCAAGCACCAGTGGGTACCCGATCTTGATGGCATCCAGGTGGGGGGCGGTGGCTTCTGCCACGCTGAGTGCCTCTTCCCGGCTGAGGACATCCAGTGCCAGAATCAGATCAGGCATGTTCAATCCTCTCCCGCACGGCGGCAATGATAAGCGGCAGTGTAATGGTCGCGTCGCCATAGACGGTCTGGGCACGTGCTTCCCCTGTCACCTTGCCCCATGATTTTGCTTCATTCAGTGTCGCCCCGGAGAGTCCGCCGAGATCGGGACGGTCACCGGTGAGCTGGACGGCGTAATCAAAGCCATTGGGTGTCATGAGCATACTCTGGAAGATGTAGTTCTTCGGTACACCACCGCCGATAAGAAATGCGCCTGCCCGTTTTGCCGTGAAACAGGTATCCATCAGCCCGTTCATATCGGCAAATGCGTCAATGGTCACTTTTCGTGTCTGGCCAAAAAGCCAGTACTGCAGGCCGATCATTGAGTCCTGGATGGCAGGGCAATATACCGGAATGTCTGCTTTTGCCGTCGCTGCAAGAATACCGGTGTCAAGGTGTTCTCCGATATGGCGCAGGAGGCTGGATATCGAGAGGGTTGTCCCGTCCGTCAGTTCTCCGAGAGTCTCCTGCATAAACTCCTCAAACGTTACAAAGGCGTTTGATGGAAGGAAAATATCATAGATGCGGTTGATCTCCTCTTCGTAGAGTTCATCGTCATCACAGATCTCGGTGCCGTGGTAGTGATGACATCCGATGGCCTCAATGATGTCATGGGTGAGGTTGGCCCCGGTTGATACCAGCACATCGACATACCCGTCCCGGATGAGGTCTTCGACAATTCCCCCCATCCCGCCGGGGACCATTGCTCCTGCAAGGCCCAGAAACCGTGTTGTCTCCGTATCTGTGAACATCTCTGTGCAGATATCGGTCGCCTGTGCGAGATATCCTGCATTGTATGCCCCGGCCTTTCCCAGTTCTTCCACCAGTTCAGCCACCGTCATGCCTGCCCTGACCCGTGCCTGTATGACAGGGCTGGTGCAGACATTCTTACCGTTTTCACTGTCCATATAACTGATTACAGTATGGGCCGGATACTGCATTAAACGAACGGCACCGGAAAAAATTGGGGATTCATGCAGGTCTGTCGCTCCCACCAGAGAAAATGCAAGGGAGGCGGATTACTGCCCGTTCACAGCTTAGATTTATTTTCCTACAGCCACCGGATAGCCGGCATCAACCCATGCGGCATAATTCCCTTCAAGGCGGTGTACCGGGTTGAACCCTGCATCCACGAATGCCTGGGCGCCGGATATGCTTGCAACGTCCGTGTGGCAGTAGATGAGATATGGCCGGGATTTATCCATCGTCATCAGTTCTGTTTTGAGGGTTGCAGGCGGCAGACTCACTGCTCCTGCGATATGCCCTTCGAGGTACATGGATGAGACATCGATGATCACAATCCGTGATCCGGTGGCATCAATAGCATTCTTTGCCTGTTCCGGTGTCACATTCATGTATCCCGGCATTTCTACCGGGTATCCTGCATCCATCCATGCTGCAAAATTACCATCCAGCCGGTATACCGGTGAAAAACCGTTTGCAACAAATGTTTCTGCACCCTGTATGCTTGCACTGTCACTGTGGCAGTAAATGAGATACTCCCGGTCCCTGCCAAGGTTTGTCAGTTCTTCTTCCAGGGTCGCAAGCGGCATGCTCACCGCACCCGGGATATGCCCCTCTGCCCATACCGGGGAGACATCAACCACCAGCGTGGATGCCTTAACTGCAAAGGATGACGCTTCCTCTGCAGTCATATCTGTGTATCTGGGGAAGGTTTCCTCTTCTGACGCTCCTCCGGTACCCCCATAGTCTGTACAACCGGCTGCACACACCGCACATAGTGCGGCTATTACAGCTCCCCATAAAATGATATTCGTTCGATTCATCCAAATCACAGCCATCAGATGGCTGGGTGGATAGTGGACAGGTAAAGTGATATATGTTGTCCCGTTCATCAGATTCCGATACATAACAGAAGGTATGAGGATGGAGGCAATGGTCTTTGAAAACTGCTGTTTAATGCTGTGGATTTCAATAATGTATGACAAAAAGCGAGAATTAATGTGGAGCCGTCATACAACAGAGTGAATGTATGAGGTGATGAGCTACGGAATCTCTTACTGGATCAATAGAGTCAATAATTACGTCCTATCCCGCAGAACCCCGCTATCTGCTTGCAATTCTGCAGGATGTTTAGGAAAAAGAGCATTACATCTCTGTGGGTGTGATGCGGTCGGTTTCTGCGTATCTGAATGTGCCTGAAAGCCGTGTATACAGTGTGGCTACATTCTATAAGGCACTCAGCCTCGTCCCTCTCGGAAAGAATATCATCAAAATATGTGACGGAACGGCATGCCACATCAGGGGGTCGCCTGAGGTGCTGAAGGCATTTGAGAAGGAACTCGCCATCACAAACGGAGAAACCACTGAAGACGGTCTGTTCACCCTGCAGACGGTATACTGTCTGGGTGCCTGTGCACTTGCACCGGTGGTGACCGTGGAACGGTCGTGTCTTTGGGAAGGTCCGGGTAAAAGATGTCCCTGATATTATACAGGAGGTCTTAGAAGATGAAACTGAATAGCCCTCAGGCACTGGATGAATACCGGAATTCCCTCCCGCCAATAGGGGGTGGTGCTCCCGTACGTATCCGTGTGTGTGCAGGAACAGGCTGTCTTGCAAGTGGGAGTCAGGGTGTCTATGATGCATTTGTAGCAGAAGCAGAGCGCCATGGGCTGAAAATTGGTGTGGATTTTGCAGCCGGTACTACCGGATGCCATGGCTTCTGTGAGAATGGGCCGATTGTGCAGATAGACCCTGCGAATATTTTCTACCAGCATGTAACACCTGATGATGTCCCGGAGATATTTGAGAAGACGATTGTGGGCGGAGAGGCCGTGCAGCGTCTGCTCTACCGGGACGCAGTCACAAAACAGCGGTGCCAAAGCGAAGAGGAAATTCCCTTCTATGCACACCAGCAGAGAATAGTCCTCCAGCGTACCGGGCATATTGACCCGACTGATATCAATGACTACATTCGTGAGGATGGGTACGCTGGTCTTGCGAAAGCACTCACCATGAAGCCAAAAGAGGTCGTGGATGAAGTCATTGCATCCGGCCTTCGGGGACGCGGCGGTGGTGGATTCCCCACCGGCGTAAAATGGGAGTCTGCACGGATTGTTGAAGCAGAACATAAATATGTGGTGGCAAACGGAGATGAGGGTGACCCCGGTGCCTTCATGAACCGGAGCCTTATGGAAGGCGACCCGCACAGTGTCATCGAAGGAATGATCATTGGTGGCTGGGCTGTCGGAGCCGGAAGTGGGCAGATATATGTTCGTGAAGAATATCCTCTCGCGGTATCCAATCTTAGGCGGGCCATAGAGGAGGCACGACGCCTTGGCCTCTTAGGCACTGACATTCTCGGCAGCGGGCATGATTTCGATATTGAGATCACCCGTGGAGGCGGTGCCTTTGTCTGCGGTGAATCCACTGCCCTGATGGCATCCATTGAAGGCATGCCGGGTGTGCCGCGGGTGAAATACATCCGTTCCACAGAGAAAGGTCTCTGGGATGCCCCTGCAGTGCTCAATAATGTGGAGACATGGTCTGACATTCCCCGTATTATCCTCGATGGCGCTGACTGGTATGCAGGAATCGGAACGGAGAACAACAGTGGGACCAAGGTCTTCTCGCTTGTAGGGAAGATAAAAAACAGTGGTCTTGTTGAAGTGCCGCTGGGAACACCTCTGCGCCGCATCATCTTTGATATCGGTGGTGGAGTGATGAACAACCGTGAATTCAAGGCAGTACAGTCCGGTGGTCCTTCAGGCGGGTGTCTGCCGGAGTCCAAACTGGACACACCGGTTGACTTTGATCACCTCAAAGAGGCAGGGGCCATGATGGGGTCAGGCGGCCTTATCGTCATGGATGACCACACCTGCATGGTCAATGTAGCCAGTTACTTCATCGATTTTCTCGTAGGGGAGTGCTGTGGCAAATGTACTCCATGCCGTGAGGGACTGCATGCCATGCAGATTCTGCTTCGTGGTCTGACATCAGGAACGGCCAAACCCGGTGACGTGGCTCTCCTCAAGGAGATTGCAGAACATGTCCGTGATACCTCACTCTGTGGTCTGGGCCAGACATCAGCCAATCCGGTGCTCTCGACGATGGAGTTCTTCATGGAGGAGTATGAGGAACACGAGAGAGAGGGATTCTGCCGGGCAGGTGTCTGTTCAGGTCTCTATGCCGTCGCCATTAACCCGGAGACATGCACCGGATGTGGTATGTGTGCACGAGTCTGCCCGGCAGATGCCATCACCGGTGAAAAAAAGCAGGTTCATGTGGTTGACCAGGAGACCTGCATCACCTGCGGGTCCTGTGTGGACGCCTGCAGGTTTAATGCCATTCTGATTCAACGGAGGAAGACCGATGACTGAGATGATTGAGATAACCATAGACGGGAAGACAGTAACCGTTGAGAAGGGTACAAAGATCCTTGCAGCGGCAAAAGAACTGGGTATTGAAATTCCCACGCTATGTTACCATGAAGCCCTTCCTCCGGATGGCAACTGCCGTCTCTGCCAGGTAGAGGTGGAGGAGCGGGGAAAGCGAAAACTTGCTGTCGCCTGCATGTACCCGGTCCGTGGGCCGATGGAGGTTTTTACTGATACTGACCGCGTCATGGATGCACGGCGGTCGGTGATACGGCTTCACCTGAACCGGTGTCCTCAGGCAACTATTCTGCAGGACCTTGCCCGTGAGTATGGTGTGGAACCGCTGGATGAACGCTTTGTTGCGGAGCATGATGATCTCTGTATCCGGTGCGGACGGTGTGTTCGTGCCTGTGCGGCGCTCGGCAACAACTGCCTCAGTTTTGCCGGGCGGGGATGGGACCGTACAATTGTACCTCCCTTTGATGAACCCCCGGTGGGATGCCTTGGATGCGGTGCCTGTGCAGAGGTCTGCCCGACCGGTGCGATAAAGGTCCGTGAGGAGGGGAATATTCGTGAGATATGGGGGCGGAAATTCAGGCTTGTCCGATGTTCCTCCTGTGGTGAATACTTTGCGACAGAAGAACAGCTTGAGAAAGCAGATACCTATGGAGCGGAGGTTTCTGAAATATGCCCACGCTGCCGGAAACGGGATGAGGCAAAGCGCATCAGAAATGGGTAACAGAGGGAATATTTTCTGTCCCAATATTGTTTTTTTTCACATTAACAATTCCTGTATGTAAAATGGTATTTATTGATCGCATCTCGTTTTCTTTTTGATTAAATCCTGTAATTGGTGGTATTCCCGACTGTGTTCATAAATACCTTAATCTATTTTGTAGGGGCACGTGACGTTTGTAATGATCTGATAACGGGATCCGTTACAGGAGTTGAAATCCAATGGAAAATGGCAGAAAATTGCTGATGATCACGCCTGAGAAATGCATCAGCTGTGGAACATGCGAACTGGCCTGTTCCCTTGCCCATGAAGGGGAATTCAGACCTTCCAAATCACGAATAACGGTATATAGGTTTGAGATGGGAGTAACCATCCCGATGACCTGTTTCCAGTGCGACAGTCCTGCCTGTGTTGCCGCATGCAAGACCGGTGCACTGGTAAAGGACACTGAGAGCGGGATCGTCAACATCAACAGCGAGAGATGTATCGGATGCAGGATGTGTGAGATGGCCTGCCCGTTTGGCAATATCGCGTACAATGCGGTCACAAAGACGCCGATGAAGTGCGATCTCTGCGGCGGAGATCCCGAATGTGTGAAATACTGTCCGACACATGCCATCGAGTATGTGCCTGCAGATGCAGCAGCGACCAGAAAAAAGTATGATTTCTCAGCGAAAATGGCTGCAGCAATAGGGGAGGGGAATAGATAATGTACGGATGGACAGGCACTGTGCTGCGTGTAAATCTCACAGAAGGCACAGTACGCAAGGAACCCCTGAGAACAGATGATGCAGAGCAGTATATCGGTGGCCGTGGTCTTGGTTCCAAATACTTTATGGACGAAGTGGACCCGAAAATCGATGCACTGGGACCGGAAAACAAGCTCATTTATGCAACCGGACCTTTGACCGGCACGATGGGTGTTTCCACCGGCCGGCATGATATTATTGCAAAAGGGCCTCTGAATGACACCCTTGCAGCATCCAACTCCGGCGGGTATTTTGGCCCGGAAATCAAGTATGCCGGATATGACATGATCATATTCGAAGGAAAAGCGAACAGCCCGGTTTATGTCTATGTCAACAATGGCAGTGTTGAGATCCGCGATGCAGCACACCTCTGGGGCAAAAATGTCCCTGATACAACGGATCTTCTGCTCGCAGAGACAGACCCTGATGCAAAGGTCAGCTGTATCGGACCTGCAGGGGAGAATCTGGTCTTGTTTGCTGCCATCATCAATGACAAACACCGTGCCGCCGGGCGGACCGGCATCGGTGCGGTGATGGGTTCAAAGAATCTCAAGGGACTGGTCGTCCGCGGCACCGGCGGCGTGAAGATTGCAGATAAGGCCGGATTTATCAAAGCCATTCAGGTCGGGCGTGCAAAAATCAAAGAAAACCCGGTCACGTCAGCTGGTCTTCCCACATTGGGGACAAATGTGCTCGTCAATGTCATCAATGAAGTGGGAGGACTTCCTGTCCGCAACTGGCAGGAGGCGTATGATCCTGATGCGGATAAGCTAAGTGGTGAAACCCAGGCAAAGGAGAATCTCATCCACAGTAAGGGCTGTGCCGGTTGTGTGATTGGCTGTGGACGTGTTGAACAGGCCCATGGAAAATTCGCATCCTCGGGCGAAGGCCCGGAGTATGAGTCGACATGGGCTTTTGGCTCAGACTGTGGCATCTCTGATGTTAATGCTGTCTTAAAGGCAAATTTCCTCTGCAATGAATTGGGACTTGATACCATCTCGATGGGCAGCACCATCGCCTGTGCAATGGAACTCTATGAGAGGGGAATCATCGATCATTCAACGACCCTTGTTGATCTGCGGTTTGGAAACGCGGATGCCATGGTTGAGATGGTTGAAGCAACAGCATACCGGAAAGCGTTTGGCAATGACCTTGCTGAAGGTTCATATCGCCTTGCAGAAAGATATGGTCATCCCGAATTCTCGATGACCGTGAAGAAACAGGAGATGCCTGCCTATGACCCCCGTGCCATACAGGGCATCGGTCTTGAGTATGCAACCTCAAACCGTGGTGGCTGCCATGTCAGGGGATACACCATCTCCCCGGAGGTGCTTGGCCTTCCGATGAAGATGGACCCTGCGACTGTTGAGGGGAAACCCAATATCCTGAAGATATTCCAGGATTTAACTGCGGCACTCTCGGCTTCAGGCACCTGTCTCTTCACCTCGTTTGCGATTGGCGGTGACGATATCTCAGCCGAACTGACAGCAGCAACTGGTGTCACCTATACCACAGATGATTTCATGAAAATAGGTGAGCGGATCTACAATCTCGAACGCCTCTTCATCATGAAGGCAGGCTATACAAAGGTAGATGACACCCTTCCGTCACGGCTGCTGAACGACCCCATTCCTGCAGGGCCTTCCAAAGGCACGGTGAGCCATCTCGGTGAGATGATGCCGGTCTACTATGCAGAACGCGGCTGGGATGAAGACGGTGTACCTACACCGGAAAAACTTGAAGAGCTGGGCATCTCCACCTACGCTCTCTGAAAAATCATTTTTTTGTCCGGGCCGGCACGGCAGGGAATTATGCCAGGGGTATGCCACGGCAGAGCGGTTTTGCCAGGTGGCGGCGTGCAGACGGCGGGACTTCATACCAGCCGGGTGATACCGTCCGTTGTTCATGGATGATCTCCGGTTCCTCTGCCCGTGTTTTACACCGGCGGCATTTCCATCCTTTATCTACACCGTCACTCTTCATTCTCTTCCCGCAGGAGGGGCAGAGGGGCGGGCGTTGCCTGACAATCTCCGGACAGGTGATGATCCGGATCTTTTCCAGATTGATACTCTCGTTTTTGTAACTGCCGCAGATTGTGATCTCATCACCCTGCGCAAGGCCGCGGATGATGTCACGGAATCCTTTGGTGGGTTCGTATGCCATACACCGGACAACACCTGACGTGTCACTGAGAAGAAATGAAACATGTCCTCCGCGTCCTGTCACCGGTGTATCTGCAACGACTCCGGTGAGGCGGTAGGAACATCCATCGGTGAGAGAAGCGATGTCTCCCTTCATGAGGTGGGCATCTGTTCCCTGATTGGTGTGATAGATGATCTCCATCACCGGTTTCTGGGAGCGTACATATCCTCGGGCTTTCTTTACCCATTCCGGAGATTCTCCACGAATGCCGAAGATGACCGGATCGGGGGTGTGGGGGAAACAGACGATGCAGTTGTTTTGTGTATCCACCGTATCCCAGGTATGGGGAAAGGTCTCCTCTTCTGCACGAAAGAGACTATCTGTTTCAACGCTCCGTTCTCCTTTGTCTGCAGGATCACGGTATGCGAGAAGTTCCCAGGTCATATCTGCCTGTTCTGCTGCAATAGCGGCGGTCGCCCCGATGATGCCCCTTCCGTTCTTCCATTTTCTTACCCGGGCCCCTGCCGTCCTGCAGACGGCTTCTGCCTCTTCGATGGTGCAGAATCCGGTGACAGCCTGCAGGTAGAACGAAACCGGAAGTTTTTGTTCAGCTATGACGAGGCCGGGATTTGTCTTTTCCTCATCAAATTCTGCCAGCTCTTCGATGCATGCCGATGCAATCCGGAATGCCTCGTCTGCGTCTCCCTCTGCCTCAATGCAGATGGCTGCATTTCCTCGTGTCTTATATATTACATTAGGATTCAGGCGGATGAGACGCTGGCCGGTTACGCTGATTCCTGCCTCTTTGAGCCGGTGTATCAGCACAGCTCCGAGATAGGTCGTGCACATCCCTGCCGGAGAATCTGTATCATCAATGCCGATAAGCATGAAAGCCATTCTTTATATGCAGTTCGCCGCTATAACAGTTTATAGCCAGATGTCATATGAACGGTTACTCCAGACAGTCACAAGTATTCTCATTATGGCAGGATATGCTGTGTCTGAACGGTGTGGGATGCGCCCGCGGAGTTTTGATCTGATTGCCCGGCGGGATGATGAACTTCTTGTCATCAAGGGAGTGGTGCACATCGACAGTATGAGCGAGGAGATTGCTCATGAACTGGCGGCAATTGCACACTTTCTCAAGGGGAAACCGCTTGTTGTCGGTGAGAAGGCACGGGACACCGAACTCGAGCGGGGTGCGGTATACCTCCGGTACGGCATTGTCTCCACAAGTGCGATGACACTCTATGACTCCCTTGTTGAAGAAGTCCCCCCGCTTGTCTATGCGCAGCCGGGTGGTCTCTATGTGAATATCAACGGGGATCTTCTCCGGAATCTGCGGGAAGAATCCCGGATGTCGCTGGGTGATCTTGCCTCTTCTCTCGGTGTCTCCCGGCGGACCATATCAAAATACGAAAGCGGGATGGGCACGACCCTTGATATTGCCTGTCGGATGGAAGAAATCTTTGATACAGCACTCGTTGAGGCTATTGATCTCTTATCTCACTCAAATCCATTTGAAGAAGGAGGTGCCGAGCGGCCCGAGGAACGCCCCTCCGGCTTCAGCCGGATAGGAATTGAATACTTCAGTACCCGGAATGCGCCCTTTGAGGGCCTTGCGTTCTACGGTGATGATACCATTCTCACGGTATGCGGCCCTGCGCAGAAAGTGATGCGGCGGGCGGCCCTTATAGCCAATCTCTCAAATATCACAAATTCACGTGCGGTATGTGTGATAAAAGGATACAAAAAACAAAAGAGGATTGGTATTGCTTTGATTATTGGAGAGTCAAAATTTGAGTCACTTGAATCCGGATTAGACCTCATAAATTTGATCGACGATTAGATATCTATATATAGAACTACAAACCTATTTTTGTATCGCATTTGGTGATAACTATGGCAGCAAATCTAGGAGGGCAGCCGATTTTCATTCTGAAAGAAGGCAGCCAGAGAACCCGTGGCCGCGATGCACAGAGCTCTAACATCGCAGCCGCAAAGGCCGTTGCAGGCGCAGTCCGCACCACACTCGGTCCGAAAGGCATGGACAAAATGCTCGTTGACACTATCGGTGATGTCGTCATCACAAACGATGGTGTGACCATCCTCAAAGAGATGGACATCGAGCACCCGGCAGCAAAGATGATGGTCGAAGTCGCAAAGACCCAGGACGATGAGGTCGGCGACGGAACGACAACAGCAGTTGTTGTCGCAGGAGAACTTCTGAAGCGTGCAGAGGATCTCCTCGAGCAGGATGTTCATCCCACCGTCATTGCACATGGATACCGTCTTGCAGCAGACAAGGCACAGGAACTGATCAAAGAGATTGCAATCGATGTGAGAGCTGATGATATTGAGATGCTCACTAAGATTGCTGACACCGCAATGACCGGCAAGGGTGCAGAGGCTGCAAAGGAAAAGCTCTGTGAACTCGTTGTTCGTGCTGTCACCATGGTCGCTGAGGAAGATGGCACCATTGACATGGACTTCATTAAGGTGGAGAAGAAGGTCGGCGGCACAACCAATGACTCTGAAATCATTGAGGGTGTTGTAATCGATAAGGAGCGTGTCCACCCCGGCATGCCAAAGCTTATCGAGAACGCAAAGATTCTGCTTCTCAATGCTCCGGTCGAGTACAAGAAGACTGAAGTTGACGCAGAGATCTCCATCACCAGCCCGGACCAGCTCCAGATGTTCCTGGACGAAGAAGAGAGAATGATCCGTGGAATTGTTGACAAGGTCATCAAATCCGGTGCAAATGTTCTCGTCTGCCAGAAGGGCATTGATGACATTGCACAGCACTACCTTGCAAAGTCAGGTGTGCTTGCAATCCGCCGTGTCAAGAAATCTGACATGACCAAGCTATCCCGTGCAACAGGCGCATCTGTCGTCTCTTCCATTGATGCAATTGAAGCATCTGAACTTGGTGCTGCAGGTCGTGTCGAGGAGAAGAAAGTTTCCGGAGAGGAAATGATCTTTGTGACCGACTGTATCAACCCGAAGGCAGTGACCCTCATTGTCCGCGGTGGCACAGAACACGTTGTCGATGAACTCGACCGTGCACTGGAAGACGCACTTCGTG
>Ga0075124_10001206_pt1 | contig 12102 bp, 8 predicted proteins | sample AntAceMetag02UKS_FD_69809 | JGI IMG/M metagenome (GOLD analysis project Ga0075124, IMG submission 69809) | Saline lake microbial communities from Ace Lake, Antarctica - Antarctic Ace Lake Metagenome 02UKS | ecosystem: Environmental > Aquatic > Non-marine Saline and Alkaline > Saline | place... | reverse complement strand
TTTTGATTGTGAATTTTGGAGGTTTCAATTGAAGACAGCATTGATTACAGGCATCACCGGACAGGATGGTTCCTATCTGGCTGAGCTGCTTTTAGAAAAGGGGTACGAAGTCCATGGGTTGATCCGCAGGGCGAGTACGTTCAATACTCGCCGTATTGACCATATCTATAAAGATCCCCATGGCAACGGCAATAAGGTCAATCTCTACTTGCACTATGGCGATGTGACGGCTGCGGATACCCTGTTGGATGTGATTTACAACGCCAAACCGGATGAGATTTACCACCTTGCTGCACAGAGTCATGTTCGAGTGAGTTTTGACATGCCGGAATACACCGGTAATGTGACAGGTTTGGGCACCACACGTATCCTGGAAGCTATCCGCAGAGCCGGGATGAAGTCTCGTTTCTATCAGGCTTCTTCGAGCGAGATGTTTGGCAATGCCAAACCGCAGCAGAATGAGAAAACACCTTTCCAACCCCGCAGTCCGTATGGCGCCGCCAAGTTATATGCTTACTGGATGGCACATAATTTCCGTGAAGGGTATGGGATGTTTGCGGTCAATGGCATTCTTTTCAACCACGAATCGCCGCGCCGAGGAGAGACCTTTGTGACCCGCAAGGTCACCCAGGCACTGGCGAATATCCGCGCCGGCAAACAGAAACATCTCTACCTGGGCAACCTCGAGTCCAGGCGGGACTGGGGCTATGCGCCGGAATATGTGGAGATCATGCATCTCATGCTCCAGCAGGATAAACCTGATGACTATGTCGTGGGCACGGGTGAAGCGCATAAAGTTGAAGAACTGCTGGATGAGGCTTTTGGGTATGTCGATATGGATTGGCATGACTACGTGCGGATTGACCCACGATATTATCGCCCGACCGAAGTGGATTTCCTTGAAGCGGATATATCCAAGGCGAAGAAGCTTTTGGGATGGGAGCCAAAAATTAAGTTCCATGAACTGGTTAAGATCATGGTCGATGCAGACCTGGAACTGATGGGATTGGATGCCCCTGGTGAAGGAAAGAAGATCATCGAAGAGAAGTTCTCTGGCTGGCACCGATGGGAGGATCAGGTTATTTCAATGGGTCGTTGACCTGAAAGACAATTGATTAAACAAGGGGATTTGACTATAATGTAGGTTAATATGAATATTGCGGAAGAGTAGCTCATTATCACCTGGCAGAGAAGGGCAGCCATTGGGTGAAAGCGCCCCCAGGCATTGTGATGAGTGAAGTCCCCGCAAGGAATTGCTGAAGAAAGCCAAGAAGGTGATTAGAACAGCACGGGAGCGCCCGTTACTGCGCTGCCGGATGATGGTCCGGATTGAGTGCGCTGAGTTTTAGCGAATTGAGGTGGTACCGCGGAAGATAACCTTTCGTCCTCTGAGACGAGAGGTTTTTTAATTTATTCTTGGAGGTTGAAGACCTATGGCGAAAGAACTGCCAAAGACTTATGATTTTACTCAGACAGAAAACCGCCTTTACCAATGGTGGTGGGATCGCGGCTATTTCAAACCTGCTAACGACCCGAATGGACCGAATTTTGATCCGGAGTTAAAGCCGTTCGTAATCACGATCCCACCAGCGAATGTGACAGGTAGCCTGCATCTGGGACATGCCATGTTTGTGTCTCTTGAAGACCTGATGATCCGTTATCACCGGATGAAAGGCGAGCCGACCCTGTGGGTGCCCGGCGTGGATCATGCGGGGATCGCCACCCAGCTTCAGGTGGAGAAGATGCTTCTTGAAAAGGGGACCAGCCGGCAGGATGTCGGGCGGGAGAAATTCCTGGAGCATGCCTGGGCGTGGAAAGAGAAATACGGCGGCATCATCACCCAGCAAATCCGTCGGTTAGGGGCGTCTTGTGATTGGAGCCGCGAACGATTCACGCTGGATGAGGGGCTCTCCAGGGCAGTTCGGGAAGCGTTTGTCTCTTTATATGAAAAGGGATGGATATATCGCGGCCCGCGAATGATCAACTGGTCTCCGGGGCTGATGACGGCTGTTTCTGACCTTGAGGTGGAATATGCTCAGGAACAGGGCAAACTCTACTATTTTAAATATATGATTGCCGGCAGTAATGATTTCATCCCTGTGGCGACGACCCGCCCTGAGACGATCCTGGGCGATACGGCTGTGGCGGTCCATCCGGAAGATCCGCGCTATAAAGCTCTGGTTGGGAAGAAAGCCCTCGTCCCGATGTTGGGCCGGGAGGTTCCGGTGATCGCGGATGAATATGTGGACCGGGAGTTTGGCACCGGTGCGTTGAAGATCACCCCGGCGCATGATCCCAATGACTATGATATTGGGATGCGGCATCACCTTGAATTCATCAATGTCCTCAATAAGGATGCGACGATTAATGAAAATGGTGGTTCTTACGAAGGCATGGACCGGTTTGAGTGTCGGGAGAAGCTCTGGAAGGACATGGAAGAAGCGGGGCTGGTGATCAAAGTGGAACCGTATGAGATGAAAGTGCCGCGCTCCCAACGAGGTGGGGAAGTGATTGAACCGATGATCTCCACACAGTGGTTTGTGAATGTGCAGGAGATGGCACAGGCTGCCCTTGGGGCGGTGCGCGATAGGCGGATTGAAATCATCCCAGACCGGTTCACCAAGGTTTACTATAACTGGATGGAGAACATCCGGGATTGGTGCATCAGCCGGCAGCTTTGGTGGGGGCACCGCATCCCGGTCTGGTATTGTGAGGATTGCAAGGAAATGACCGTGACCCGCGATGACCCTGAGGTCTGCCAACACTGCGGCAGCTCGAATCTGCAGCAGGACCCCGATGTGTTGGATACCTGGTTCTCCTCGGGATTGTGGCCTTTCTCAACATTGGGCTGGCCGGATGAGACTCCGGACCTTAAGTACTTTTACCCAACGTCTGTTATGGAAACAGGTTATGACATTTTATTCTTCTGGGTGGCGCGGATGATCATGGATGGGCTTGAATTCACCGGACAGATCCCCTTCCATACGGTCTATCTGCATGGACTGATCCGTGATGAGAACGGCCAGAAGATGAGCAAGACCAAGAACAACGTGATTGACCCTTTAGTAGTGATGGATGAACTGGGGACGGATGCGCTGCGCTTCACCTTGCTTGTTGGCTCGACCCCCGGCAATGATATGAACCTGTCGCTCAAAAAAGTAGAAGCCAACCGCAACTTTGCCAACAAACTTTGGAATGCGGGGCGCTTTGTGATCCATAATATTGGTGGTATCCCTGCACAGCCCGAAGGCAAACTGGAATGGACCCTGGCAGACCGCGGGATTCAAGCCAAACTGGCGCAGTTGCGTGAGACGGTCAACCGCCTGTTTGAATCCTATCAGTTCGGGGAGGCCGGCCGGCAGATCTATGAATTCTTCTGGACCGAGTTTGCTGACACGTATATCGAAATCTCGAAAGACCAGATCGCAGAAGGCGGCGACCGAGCCTTCTATACGGTAAAGACACTTGTGGATGTGTTGGACTGCTGCCTGCGGTTCCTGCATCCTTTTACACCCTTTGTGACCGAGGAACTCTGGGGGCATCTGAGGGAAGCCTGCCAGGAGAAATCAGAGGCGCTGGCGCCTGAGAGCGGCTGGGAGGATGCCCTGATCATCGCCCGATGGCCTGAACCCAAACCGACAGAAGGGTGGGAGGATGAAGCAATCGAGAACTTTAATCTTTATCAGACTTTAGCAAGTGCAGTACGAAATAAGAGGACAGAGTATAATCTCCCACCAAACCTGAAAATTGAAGCGATTTTTAGCTCAAAAGAGAAAAATGATGTACATGAGGATTTCAGAACAAGTTATATTTCGGGTTGTGCTATAGACTCGAATAATTTTAATATTTATTCTGATCCATTAATACTTTCTGATGAGTATATATATATATCATCACCATCTACAGATATCGCGTTAAAAATTCCGGATTATATTGATCATGAAGCGGAAAGGGAACGCATGGAAAAGGAACTGGCAGAGGCACAATCCCAGATCCAGCGGATGGAGAAACTGCTGGGGAGTCCATTTGCTGAGAAAGCCCCGCCGGAGGTGGTGCAGAAGGAACGGGATAGGCTGGCGACCTACAAGGAAACCGCTGAAAGGATCCAACAGCAGTTGGGTTGAGACGCAACTGAAAGTTAAAAGAGAACCAGGATATATGAATGTGATATATCCTGGTTTTTATATTCTATCGAGCTATTTCAGGTCTGTTTATTCATCCGGTCATATTCAAGCTGCATGATCCGTCGCAGGATCGCCAGGGAGGACGCATAGGTGGAGTCAACGCCGAAATAAGAAAGCGTGCCTGCGCCCAGGTTCTCACCCTTGGTGAGGGGTGTATCAGAGGCGTAGTGCAGGATCCCCAGGTCAAACGGCAGGTTGTACAGGTTGATGATCTCATCTATTGGATGTCGTTTTGGACGGCAGAGCTCGTAAACTGCGGATAGGTAGGGTCCAGCTTCCATTTCAATGTCGGTATAGCCTTCCCGGTAGATCACCTCCATGATCTGAGCGTTTTGAAGGTAGGTCCCCAAGACGGATACGGATTTTTGATTGTCCAGGACGTTGCCATAAACGAGGTATGGGCTGACATCTTCCGCTGTGAAGCAGTTATTGTATAGGTACGTGTTGTGGGACTGCTCGCTGTAGGTCACATTGGGGATCAAGACATCGCCGCGGCGACCGTTCAGGGTGGCGGCTTTCCCCATGATGTAGATGCCCAGCATCGGGTAAGTGTGTTCAGCGATCTTGACCAGGAGGTTGTAGGCTGCCAATCCCAACGGGTAGTCAATATTGAGGATCAGGGCATCACTCTCTTTGAGGAACGACCAGTCTGTATGCTGATCGCCAAAGGTTTCAGGCGACAAACGGGGGTCAATACTGTCCGGGTTAAGCCTGGCTAGTTCAACAATTTGAGCTTCTATATCAAAAGCATGCTCGCTGGGGTAACGGTGAATCCCGTATTCCTGCTCATACGCAGCCTGCGCTTTAACCAGTTCCTGACCATTAGGCGTGGACTGGTATTTCTTGAGGATATAGTAGAGGAAGTTTTCCGGACGGGAAGGGACCTCTTCCAGGCTGATATCCTGCCACTCTGCCAGCAGGGTTTCATCTCCGGTTGAATGGAGATAATCTGTCAGGCGGTCCTTTTGCAGCAGGGCATAACCCGTTAGCAGGTTGGGGATGCTGTGCGTGTTGCTTGAGATGAAGTAAACAGGGCGCTCCGTGATTTCAGGGAACCTCAATTCGAGATTGTCCCACCAGAACCGGGTTGCCCGGCGATACTCATTCAGAGAGCCGCTGAATAATTGCACTTCAAGATCCAGTGCCTGGTCCCGAATTCGGTGGAGCATCGCTTTATAATGGTCATTCCAGATGGTGAGCAGCCGCTGAAGCCCATCTGCAGATATTCTCAGGATTCGCGCCAGTCTCTCCATATCGGTTGAGGATTCAGAAGAAAAGGAGTCGAGATCCTTCAAAGGCAGCTCCTGGAGGAAGAAATGGAGTTTGTTCCATTCGATTTGGAGTGCGGTCAGCAAGGGGACCACATCGTCAATATCGGAACGGGAGGCAATGAAACAGGCTAAGAGGCTTTCTCCATCGAAAAAACAACGCCTCCGGCGGGCTTTTGCTGACACTTCAGTCCACTGTTCCACATTGCTGAAACCGGATTGCTGGAAAACGGTGGCACTCTGCCCCAGGAGGACAGCCTTGACATCCTTGATGCATTCTGGAAGGCGGAGTGTGGCATAGATGAAGGATGAGATATCTGGCGTGTCATTTTTCGCCAGCGGGTGGAGTGATGAATTCATCCTGGCATGGACTTCTTCCAATGTGCGGATGCGGACTCGCGTTGTTGACTTGAGCAGCGAGTAGATCGTGCGGATATAGAGGTCAATATCTTCTGAGGCTCTGGTCGGGACGGTTCTTTCCATAATTTCCCTTTTACTTCAAGTTTATTGGATTTAACAGGATCTGAATGTGTGACCCTGTGAATCATGATTTTATTTTACCTGTTTTCACCCAAACCTGCCCTGGCTGTATATGGTCAGCTCTCGAAGGATGGAGTCATTGCCTCACCTGATATAATTATATTTATTCGTATGGATTAATGAGATAGATCAATCTGGCAAGGAAGTAAAAACTGGATGACCATAGCGACAATTCTTTTTGATTTTGGTGGTGTGATTTATCAGATCCCGGATTTGACCTGGGTCATTAAGTTGCAGGATATGCTTGGTATCACACTTGAACCTGATGTTATTGAATTGTTGGAGAATCCAAATGAGTCTTTATTGATGCGTGACATCTGCCTGGGAGAGATCTCAGAAGACCAGATCTGGGAGGCGGTCATTGAAAAATGGGGGATCAAGCCGCGAGTTTTTCGGCATATTCGCCGCAAATTCATTTCCAGAAGGCACTGCAATAAACCATTGGTTAGATTCTTAAAGAAATTAGGTCAGTCTTATAAGACGGGCATCCTGAGCAACGCAGGAAACCAGACGCGGTCTTTTATGGAAGATGTGTTTCATCTGGACCGTTATGTCGATGATATTATCATTTCCGCGGAAGAGAAGCTGATCAAACCTGATGAACGGATCTATCAGGTCGCGATGGACAGGCTGGATGCAGAACCTGAGACGTCGTTGTTCCTGGATGACCTGCTGGTCAATGTCGAGGCTGCCCGTGATTTTGGGATGAAAGCGATACAATTCATCGACACGCAACAAGCCATTCTTGAGATCAATGCCATTCTTGAAGGGGAGGGGTAGGCTGTGCTCTATTTAGTTGCCACGCCAATCGGGAACCTTGGCGATATTACCATACGTGCGCTGGAAGTCCTCCGTTCAGTCGACCTGATCGCCAGTGAAGACACGCGCAAGACATCCATTCTGCTGAAACACTATGATATCCACAAACCTCAGAAAAGTTATCACTTATTCAACGAGAAGAAAGTTGTCCCGAAGCTCCTGAAACAGCTTCAAGATGGGGATTCGATCGCGGTTGTGACCAACGCCGGGACGCCAGCGATATCTGATCCAGGATATTCACTGGTGCAGGCTGCCCTGGCACATGATATCCCTGTGACTGCGATTCCTGGTCCATCAGCGGTAATATCGGCTTTGATATTATCGGGCCTGCCAGCGCACAGTTTCACTTATAAAGGATTTCCTCCTCGCAAGAAAGGAGCACGCCGACGGTTTCTGGAAATGGACGCGGACATGCCCCATACCCTGATTTTCTATGAGAGTCCATACCGCATCCAGTCGTTCCTGGAGGATGCCATGAAAGTATTGGGAGATCGACCAGCGGTCCTTGCAAACGACCTCACCAAGAAATTTGAGAAAATCCTGCGCGGGAAAATCAGTGAAATTTTAGAGATGCTTCAAAAAGAAACACCACGGGGAGAATACACCGTGGTGATTGAAGGAAAACGGAATTGAGTCTTATTTAAACTTGAACGGCGATAGGTCGGTATTACCATCGAACACATCCACGCTTTCAGCCCGTTTCAACTTATTGATCACCCAATAGGTAACCGGCGTCATGGTAGCTTCCATGGCTACTTTGAAGATATAGTTGGTGATGGTCAGACTCCAGAACAGACTCCATGGGAATACGCCCAATGTTGAAGCCACCAGGATGAACATGAAGGTGTCAAATGCCTCTCCGACAATCGTGCTTCCGATGGTGCGGGACCAAAGCAGCTTGCCTTTGGTGATGGTCTTCATCAGTACCATGATGATTGCATTGGAAAATGAGCCTGCGAAATATCCCGCCAGGCTGGCCAGGATGATCCCACCGGAACTCATGCTTCCAAGGATCTGGTTGTAAGTCTCCTGACCGACACTGGCTTCCCAGGTAGATTCTCCTGGGAGGACCTGTACAAGGAAGAAGACAAGTGCACTGAACGCGAGCGCGCCGAAACCAATCCAGATGATCCGGCGAGCACGCCTGTAGCCGTAAACCTCAGTGATCACATCGCCGAAGATATAGCTGATTGGGAATAGTATTGTCCCTGCATCAAAACTCAGAGCGATGGGACCCAGGCTGATCCCCCAGTCAATGATCTTGGCTGAGGAAGCGATATTAGAGAGGACCAGCACCACAACATAGACAACTATGATAATATCGAGATATTCAAATGATTTTGACGTGCTTTTTGGTTTATTATTTTCCATATAAAGCTCCACTATTCAAGCAGGTTTAGTATACCTTGATATGAATCGATTCTTTCTAGGGACAGATCAGATCACTAACGAAAAAGTCACATTCCCTCCGGACATTGCCCACCAGATAAGACATGTTTTACGGATGAAGGAACAAGACCGCGTTGCAGTGCTGGATAACCAGGGTCACCTTTATAATGTCTCCCTACGGATTTCCCCTGACCATGATCAGGTTGCTGGAGATGTCGTTTCAGTTGAGAATGTGGACACAGAACCACAAACTCGAGTATCATTGTATTTTGGCTTGACAAGCCGAGAGAAAGTGGAGTTTATCCTGCAGAAGGGCACTGAGATTGGGGTGGCATCCTTTTACCCCTTCGTTTCTTCTCGCACACTGGTCCAATCAACAGCCCTCCCAGATAAGAAGAAAGCCCGGTGGGAGAGGATCATTCGTGAAGCTGCCGAGCAGTCCCGTCGGGGGATGTTGCCCATCCTCCAATCGCCTGTTGGCTTTGAAGAATGCCTCCAGCAAGCGAAGCGAGACCATTTATTGTGCATGATAGCTTGGGAAGAGGCAGCAGCAGACAGATCGACAATTAATCAATTGGTTCAAATGTATACCGGCGATTCTATTGCTCTGTTCGTGGGTCCGGAAGGCGGGTTCTCAGAAAAGGAGATCAACACGGCAAGAGCCTTGGATTGCCAGGCGGTCTCTTTGGGAAAACGCATCTTGCGGATGGAAACTGCTGCGATCATTTTCCCTGCATTGGTCTTGCATGATACTGGAGAATTTTAATACTCGCAGTTTGATTATTATGGGAAAATAGAGCAACTTTAATTGACTGATTGGGTTTATCTAGGTGAATGGATGAAAAGGAGTAGATGTTGAGTAAACAGTACATTATCGTTAATCCGGTCGCAGGTAGAGGGGCAGCAAAAAAAGCCATCCCTGAAATTGAGGCTTTTCTGGAATCATCCAAAATTGATTATGATTTAATTATCACAGAATATATAGGACATGCTATCAAACTTGCTGAAGAAGCAGGCTCGAATGGGTATGCAACGGTAGTCGCTGTTGGTGGGGATGGAACGGCAAATGAAGTGATCAATGGTCTGATGAAAGCATTGAAGAAAGGTCATTTGACTTCCAATATGGCGATTTTGCCGGTGGGACGTGGTAATGACTTTTCCTACGGGATGGGCGTCCCCCAGGACCTTGATGCTGCCTGTAAGCTTCTGGCAAATGGAAAGACTAGAAAGATTGATATTGGTTTTGTCAAAGGCGGTGACTATCCAGAAGGACGCTACTTCGGAAATGGGGTAGGGATCGGGTTCGATACGATTGTCGGCTTTGAGGCTGCGAAACTTCCCTCCTTTATCAGCGGCATTCCAGCCTACCTGATCGCTGCCATGAAGACGATCTTCTTGTTTTTCCGTGCGCCTTTATTGCGCTTGGATATTGATGGTGAAGTTTTAGAACAACACTGCCTGCTGGTGTCCTTGATGAATGGACGCCGGATGGGTGGCTCCTTCATGTTTGCCCCGGAGTCCGCTTCTGACGATGGACTGCTGAACCTGTGTATTGTCGGGCAGGTCACCCGCTTACAGGTTTTAGGTCTCTTCCCAAAGATGATGAGCGGTACCCAGGAATCTCATTTTGCGATCAAAATGCCTACCGGTCAGCACGTGACCATTGAAGCACTTACGGGTACACTGCCTGTCCATGCAGATGGTGAGACGATCTGTGAGGCGGGAGAATCTCTTGAAGTTGAGATCCTCAAGCAGCAATTGAACTTGATTTGTGAGTAAGCATGATTACGAAGTGGTTGGTCAATCACATCATTAAATTCATTCTTAATATCATCATGAAGATCGAATTTCCTGAAATTGACAAGATCCCGCAGCAAGGACCATTATTATTGGCGGTCAACCATGTCAATTTCCTTGATGCGCCAGTGGTCATCTCTCATTTATTCCCACGCCCTACAACTGGCCTGATCAAGAAAGAGACCTGGGATGACCCATTTATGGCTTTCTTATTCAATGTGTGGGAAGGGATCCCATTAAACCGAGATGTTGCTGATTTTACTGCTTTTCAGAAAGCCAAAGAAGCTCTCCGTAATGGGATGATCCTGGCGATTGCACCGGAGGGAACCCGAACAGGTGATGGTCAATTGATCCGAGGGAAGCCCGGGATTGCCATGCTGGCGAGTAAATGTGATGTGACCATCCTGCCTGTGGCTTATTACGGGCATGAGAATTTCATAACTAACATTAAAAGACTGAAGCGTACGCTGATGATCATCAAAGTAGGCAAACCTTTCCATGTTGATCTAAATGGACAGCCCAGGAATAAAACCAATATGCAGGATGTCACAGACGCGATCATGGCGGAGATTGCGAAGCTTCTGCCGGAAGAGTATCGGGGGGTCTATGCTCAAGCAAACGGAAACCAGGCTGCACTCCTTAATTTTCTAGACTGATCCACGAGGGAGCATATTACGAAGACGCTTAGGGAGTAGTTTCCCCATGCCCAGGTTGCGGTCAGCATTGTCCGTAACCAGCAGGTATTGACCCTCCGGCACAAGGTTTACCTCTGGATGGCGAATATCACGCCCGGCGACCCATGATATGACCTGTTGGTCATTGATTTGGATGATTCCTCGTGTGAATTGATGACCGAACCGGCTGATGAACTCGTGAGAAGGCTCAAACTTATCTTCAACCCATCGCCCAAGGGGCAGCCCGATGAATTCATAAGGCAGGGTGATGAACTGGCTGAGGTACCTTGTGGGGATCAGGAAGAGCTGATCGTATCTTTGATAGAGGTCCAGGGAGAACTTGCTAACCACCACTTCTATAGAAATCCCATAGTTCTTAAAGACCTGGTCTTCAAGCCGCTCTCGGATTTCAAGGGGACATTTCCCTAAATCCGTCCTGGAGAAAGACCTGCTGGGGGGCGATGTCGGGACTGTCGCAATGGAGCTTGTTTTTACGAGCAGCGCGCAAAAGAATCCGGACATACCCGTAAGGTGCGGCCAGAGACGCAGGGCATGACTTAAGTGGGGATCATATATATCCGCTTCAAAGTTTGTTAATCCTGTGGTCCTGAACTTAAAACGATGGGAGACATCAATAATTTCAAAGGTGTTGGGATAAGCATCCAGGAGGGCATCAATCACGGCTTCATCTTCCTCGGGAGCAAGAGAGCAGGTCGCATACACAAGCTGACCGCCAGGCTTGAGTGCCTTCAAACCGCTGGTCAGGAGCTGGATTTGCCTCTCCTGCAGGCGGAAACGTTCATCATTGGAGGTTTCGCGCAAGGGACGACCAGGAACAGGGCGAAGGTTTTCCATGCTGCAGGGCGCGTCCAGCAAGACTATATCGAAAGTATCGGGATACCAGTCCCCAAACGTTTCTCCGGGGAAATTGGTAATCACTGTGTTCGCTGCACCCCAGATTGAAAGGACCGACCGCAAGGCGGGAATCCGTCCTTTGCTGGCGTCGTTGGCAATTATAAGCCCCTGATCGTCGGTCCGATCAATCAGGTGGGTTGTTTTCCCGCCCGGTGAAGCAGCCATATCAAGAACCAGAGGGTGTGGTTCATCCAGATCGAATAGGCTGACTGGGACCATTGAGGCTGCATCCTGAAGGTAATAATGTCCCATCCGGTGCTCTATGGTTGTCCCGGGGGAGATTTGTGATTCCCGGATGGTCCAGCCGTTTGTACAGAACGGGATGGGCGCCACCTTCCAACCGTAGCGATCAGATAATGACCTAACTGCTTCTTCAGGGGTGACTTTCAATGGATTGAACCGGATACCCGTTGGGAGGGAACGTTCCTGGATGGCAAGGAGCTCTTCAATCTCTTGTTCGTTGAGGATTGTCCTGAACCGCTGAAGGCTTTCCTGCAGGTTCTGTCTGCGTTTTTC
>Ga0075124_10001203_pt1 | contig 12113 bp, 8 predicted proteins | sample AntAceMetag02UKS_FD_69809 | JGI IMG/M metagenome (GOLD analysis project Ga0075124, IMG submission 69809) | Saline lake microbial communities from Ace Lake, Antarctica - Antarctic Ace Lake Metagenome 02UKS | ecosystem: Environmental > Aquatic > Non-marine Saline and Alkaline > Saline | place... | reverse complement strand
GGATCTATGTCTCTTGCCTGACCCAGCTGAACCTGGACCGCCACAATCGGATTTCAACCACGGACACACGTGAATTACGGCGAATCCTTCGCGATGCGCGCGACCGGGGTTACACAGCCCAGCAAACTATCAGCCATTGGGAAATGGTGCGACGCGGCGAGAAACGCCATATTTTCCCCTATCAGGAAAACGCAGATGTGATGTTCAATTCTGCTCTGGCGTATGAGCTGACTGCTCTGAAACCCCTGGTTGAACCGCTGCTCCGGCAGGTGCCTTATGGCTCACGGGAGTACATCGAAGCAAAACGCCTGTTTAAGTTCCTGCAGTGGTTCCTGCCAATTGACCCGGCTTATATCCCCGACAATTCGATCCTGCGTGAGTTCATCGGCGGCTCAATCCTGAAAGATTTTAAACTCTGGCAGCAAACCAATGGCAGGGAGTATTAAGCCTGAATATCTAAAATAGAAACGTGCGGAGAAACCTCCGCACGTTTTTTGTTTTGGAATACTCGCCTGATTACAATTTTGCTTTGATGACTTTCGCCAACCGCTTGATGCCTTCCACGATCATTTCTGGTTTTGAGTTGGAGAAATTCAGGCGCATGGTGTTCTCACCGCCGCCCAGAGGGTGGAATGGGTTACCAGGAACGAATGCCACTCTGGCTTCCACAGCATCCGCAAAGATCGCTCCTGAGTCAAACTGGTATGGCAGAGTCACCCACAAGAACAGACCGCCCTTAGGGTGAGTCCATTGGACGCCTTCCGGCATAAACTCTTCAAGTGCCTTCAACATGACATCCCGTCGTTCTTTATATGTATCGCGGATCATATGGATGTGGGATTTCATCCAGGGGCTGTTTGCCACTTCATAGGTGAGATACTGGATGAGTGTGGATGTGTGCAGGTCGCAGCCCTGCTTCGCCTGAACGAGTTTCTTGATAACTTCGGAGGGCGCAACGACCCATGCCAGGCGCAGTCCGGGTGCCAGGATCTTGGAGAAGGTGCTTGTGTAGATGACGTTCCCGCTGTAGATCGGCACTTCTTTCGCCCGCATCTCATCATCAAGAACCACAACGGGAGGGAGATGTTTGCCTTCAAACCGGAGCTGACCATATGGGTCATCCTCTACGATGGGAACGCCGTACGCATCTGCCATTTCCACCAGTTGTTTCCTGCGTGGTCTTGAAAGTGTGACACCTGTTGGATTTTGGAAATTAGGAAGCACATAAATGAATTTAATCCCTGTCCTCAGCCGTGCTTCAAGCAGGTCTGTCTGCATCCCATCATCATCCGAGGGGATGGTCACATACTTTACGCCGTACGCGTTCCAGGCTTGAATTGCCCCCAAATACGTTGGCGATTCAACCAGGACCCGGTCTCCCCGGTTGATGAAGATCCTACCGAGTAGGTCGAGAGCTTGTTGAGAACCTGAGGTGATCATGACATTATCAGCCGAGATCTGGATGCCATATTTTGCAGCGTTGCGGGCGATCATCTCGCGCAGCGGTTGGTAACCTTCTGTGGTGCCGTACTGCAGGGCACGGTCGCCCATTTCAGTTAACACGACATCGGCAGCTTCTTTGAATTTTTCTATTGGAAAAACTTCTGGTGCGGGGAGACCGCCAGCGAAAGAGATCACATCCGGTAATGAGGTGAGTTTGAGTAATTCACGTATCACTGAACTTTCGATGTTGTCCGTTCTCAGGGCGTATCGTTCGTCCCATAACGTATGCATAAAGTTTACTCTCCTTATTATGGAAATCGATTGATGACAGTCGCCCGGGAAGGTAAGGGGATCCGGTCGCCTGCCTTGAGATCTGCCGGTGCTTTACCGGCTTTATTTGGTGAGCCTTGATAAATGAATAATCCAGTCCCTGGTTCTGCGTATTTCTGTGATACATAAGCCTGTCCGGTGAGAGAGCCTTCAGAGTCGATCGCACAACTGGTGACGGTACCGATCACTTTACCGTGGTTGTCGAGGACAGGATCGCCGAGGTGCGCCATACGAGTGCGTTTTTCATCGAACCTGAAGCGGACCACGACCCCATCACGCTGTTCTTCCTGCTGTAGATATGCCTGCCTTCCGATGAACCAGGGTTTATAGGTCTTTACAAATGGATTGAATCCCGCCTGACCAACGCCGAGGTTGAGTAAGCCGCCCATCTCGTGCCCATAAAGCGGCAGCCCCGCTTCAGTGCGCAGGGAATCCCTGGCTCCCAAACCGCAGGGCTTGATCCCCAGCGGTTCACCTGCCTTGAGGAGGTCATTCCAGAGGGTAACGGCATTATCCGGATGGACGAACAGCTCAAAACCCATCCGTTCGCCGGTGTAGCCTGTCCTTGAGATCACCAGCTGGATCCCGCCCAGGGTCGCTTCACAGAGTTGTGCCCACTTTAGGTTGAGGATTGCCCGGCGGTCTTCCGGAGAACATCCTAATTCAAGCATAATATCGCGTGATTTCGGTCCCTGGAGGGCAACATCAACCCGCATGTCTTTGCCTGCCTGTGGGTCGCGCAAGTTACGAAGGATAATATTCCGCCCAAAGGCAACAGCCCAGGGCGATTGATTATCCACTCGAACATTCCCCTGGCGGACAGCGTTCAGCCAGGCCCAATCTTTCTCATCGTTGGCTGCGTTGACCACTACCAGGAAGGTCTCTTCGCCGCGGCGATAGACCAGCAGGTCGTCAATTACATTTGCATCCTGGTCAAGGAAATGAGTGTAGCAGGATTTGCCCATAGCCAACCCGCCGATGTCATTCCCACAGACACTGTCCAGGAACAACTGAGCGTCAGGACCTTCCGCTTGATAAACACCCATATGGGTAACATCGAACAATCCTGCCGCGTTTCGCACGGCCAGGTGCTCTTCAAGGACTGAGGAATACCAGACCGGCATATCCCAACCGGCAAAAGACACCATCTTTGCACCCAACGCTCGGTGGGTCGCATTCAGCGGCGTAGTATAGAGTTCATCCGTTGATTTTTCTTCCCATATGAACGATGGGAGCGCTTTTCCGTTCCGTTTGTCTTTTTCTAAGCCGATGTAATACGGCTTATTTAATCCAAGAGGATCATCTTCGGTGGAGTCTGGCTCGCCGGAACCGGCGTCTTCGATCCGCGCAGGACCGGGGACTCGCATTGTCAGGTCTTGATCGAATTGGATATAAGCATCGGAGAGATCACGTAGCCAGGCGGTTGCCAGGCCGGCCTGATCACCGGGAACAAACAGGCTGTAAGTGACCGGGTCCAGGCATTTGATCACGCCTTTGACATTCCCTTCTGGCGTGTGGAGCAGGGTTGCCTGAGATTGGTCAGCTTCCAGAGATTCAACATCACTTGAAAATACATACGCCATATAAAGGCGGATTTGATCGCCTGATAGGTGGAATTCTGCCCAGTCGGCATCCACGTCATCCTCAATATCATAATAATGGGGATAACCGTGAAGCTCAGTAGGCTTCATGAAATGTCCAGCCTTTTCTGCCAGAGCTTTTACCTTGAGTTTGGTTTCTTCCAGGGTTTTGAAATCCACTTTTGCACGGCGTTTGGGTTTTCTTCTACCGGGTATATTGTAGGGTGTCGTGTTTTCGAACAGGTCCGCGATGATATCTGCGATTTGGGCTAATTCCGCTTCCTTAAAACCACGCTGGGTCAGCCAGGTGGTGCCAAAACGGATACCTGTGGATGAGAATGCAGAGCGGTCGCCAGGGATGGTATTCCGGTTGGCGACAATACCAGCTGCATCCAGGATCCTGACACCGATATCGCCGGACAAATAAGCGCTGTTATCTGCCTTAACCGATTTGCAGTCAAGCAGGGCCATATGTGTGTCTGTGCCGTAGTATGGAACCCGTAAATTACGTTTTTGAAGCTGGTCAGCGAATGCGACGGCATTTTTTATGATTTGAGATTGGAGTGTCTTAAACCGATCGGTTTGAGCGACCTTGAAAGCAAGCGCCATGGCTGCTATCGCGTTGACGTGAGGTCCGCCCTGTTCTCCCGGGAAGACAGCTTTATCAATCTTTTTGGCAAACGAGGGGTTATCTGTGATGATGCATGCCCCACGAGGACCGAGCAGTGTCTTGTGGGTGGTGAATGTGATCACATGGGCAAAGCCGACCGGTGAGGGCACCTGACCAGCAGCGATCAGACCTGCAATGTGTGATATATCCGTCAGGAGCAGTGCCCCGACACTGTCTGCGATTTCACGGAATTTCTGCCAATCCGGCACCCAGGGGTAGCTGGAGTATCCCGCGATGATAATCTTTGGGCTGACATCCTTAGCTTTCGCCAGGATGGCATCGTAATCAAGGCGTTCGGTTTCAGGGTTCACGGTGTAGTGCTGCGCATTGTAAAATATCCCGGACCGGTTAACGGAAGAACCATGAGAGAGATGCCCGCCGTGAAGCAGGTTCATGCCGAGGATGGTATCGCCAGGGTCAAGGAGTGCGGTATAAACCGCATTATTGGCTGGGGCACCTGAAAGGGGCTGGACATTCACAAAAAGCTGCTCTGCCGTCAGTCCGTTCGCCGCGAAAGCTTTAGCACAGCGCCTTCTGGCAAGTGATTCGACCACATCTACATACTCCACGCCTTTATAGTAGCGGGGATTGCTGTAACGGCGGTAAGATCCAAGAACATTCGTATAATCAGTAATTTCTTCTTCGGTAGACCCTTGCATTTCTGGGCGAGGGTAACCCTCGGCATAAATATTGGTAAATGAAGACCCCAGCAACTGCCTGATCGCTGATGAGGCGATGCTTTCGCTGGGGATCATGATCAACCGTCGTTCCTGGCGTTCGTCTTCCAGATTAATTAACCTAAAAAGGCCTGGATCAAGTGATTCCAGGTCTTCATGGAATTGAAATTCATGCATGTATGCACTCCTTATCAAAGTGGCTTGGTGAGATTATGAACCGCGTAATAATCCACATCCTAATTTTATTCCTGCTGGTAAAGTTGGTCAAGAAAGACTTGTCACTGTCCGTGTGCCTAATCTGGGCTTCCGCTTCAATTAAATATGGAAGCTGTAACAGTGATTTCCTTCGCGACCAGAGGTACTAACCCTCAATGGCTCTAATCATTTGAAGTTCTGAATCGTTTGCAATTATCTCCGTCAACCAAACAAATCCATTATACAATGTTATGCATATCCTGCAAGGGATGGCGATGAGGACCTTGCTTGCGGTGAATACATTGAGGCGCTGTTCGACGGCGCTGCACCTGATCCATCCCAATATACTGGAAGGGTCCTGACGTCTTCTGTTGGCAGAGATTTCCAGACCGGTCAGAAGAGCTATTTGCTTGCTGAAGACCTGGAATTGAGCACTCGAGTCAATGAATTTAATTTCTTTCTCCAAATCTACAAAAGGAAAGACCTTCCTGTTATGAGGAAAGGAACCCTTGAGCAGGGCTTATTCTGAATGAATTGTCATTGTATAGTATGATAAATCGGTGAACAGTGTGACTTTTATTGGATTTCAAGGTTAATAAGAATAGACGGTCAAAGGTTGATCTGTTGAGTGAACAAAAAGAAGAAAAAAACTTAATTGATGCTGCAAAGGCCGACCCGGCCGCCTTTGGTGAGCTTTACAGAGAATATGTGGAGCGGATCTATAACTATATTTATTATCGAACGGGGAGCACCAAAGACGCGGAGGATCTGACAGGCAGAGTTTTTTTCAAGGCAATGAGCCATATTAAGAACTATCGACATATGGGGCTGCCTTTTTCCGCCTGGCTTTACCGGATTGCACATAATCTGGTTGCGAACTATCACCGTGACCGCTCACGGAAAAAGGAGATATCTCTTGACAATATTCCTGGACAGGTTCTCCCAAGGTTTGACATACAGCCGGAAATCCATGTTGTTCACAACCAGGAAGTTGAGAATCTGCTGTTTACGATTCGAGACCTTGCGCCAAACAGGCAGGAACTTTTGATCCTGAAGTTTGTGGATCAACTCTCAAATGCGGAGATAGGGAAGATCATGCGGAAAAGTGAAGGCGCAATCAAGAGCCTTTATCATCGAACATTACTTGAATTACGTAAAAAAATGAAACCTGAAGAATAAAGGATACATGATGTTGAAGATCATTGTTGATGGTTCAGCAGATATGCCTGAAGGGTGGGTTGAAAAATACCAATTTGCAATCTTGCCCATGCCGATCCAAATTGGGGAGACAACTTATTACCAAGGTATTGATATCACCCCAAAGAGGTTTTATGAGTTGGTAAGTGAGGGGGGAAATAAACCCCAAACTGCTGCCCCATCGCCTTTTCGAATCAGAGCTTTTATTGAGCGGGTTTGTCAGGTGGGAGACACTGTTCTATCGATCAATGTCTCAAGCAAGATGTCATCAACCTTCACGATGGTTAAGCTTGTTGCAAAAGAGTTAGCTGAAAAGATCAATGTGATTGCTTTTGATTCCCTGGCTGGATCTGCAGTGTTAGCACTGATGGCCAGAGAAGCGCGTTTACATGAGAAAGCTGGCGAGTCCATTGACTCAATCCTCGATTTGTTGAAGCGTATTCGGGAAAAAGTGATGGTCATTCTGACACTCGACAGCCTTGAATTTGCTCACCGCTCAGGACGGGTAAATGCGCTTCAAGCTGCGTTGTCTTCAATTTTAAAGATTAAACCCATTGTTACCCTTGAGAATGGAATGATGGAAATGTCTGGAATCGTGCGAACACGGCGGAAATCTCTTGAGAAGTTAGTCGCGAGGATTAAGGATCGCTTTGGTACACAGGCTGTTAGAGTTGCGATTGTTCATTCTGAAGACCGGGAAACCGCTGAAGAACTAAAGGAAATGCTGACATCTGTGATAAATACTATTGAAATAATCCTTACAGAATTATCCATTTCTGTAGCCTCTAATTTAGGGCCAAAAACAGTTGGTGTTGTTGTTTTACCGGAGGAAGTATAGGGAGAGCTGAGAAGATGAAAAATAATGTATCTTCTAATGAATACTTATTGGCACTTGAGAAGTCTCTTAAGTCGAAGCTGCACCCGATTGCACCGGACCAGAAATTTGTATGGTCACTGCGGGAACGGTTAGAAGATTCACCCACCTTTAGAAAGCAGCAAACTATAGCAGTGACCTTGTTATCCGTTGCAGCTGGTCTTGTTGTTGGTCTGGGTATTTTCCTGATTGGACGGGAATTCTTGCATGAAGCTGACGAGGCCTAAAGAAGTACTTTGGTAGAAACTTGCGTTCTATCATGGAAGGATTTGAATTATTGTTGGTCGCTCTCAAAGACCTAGTAAGACCAATTTTTGAATGAGTTCATCCCTGGATGGTTCAACAAGAATGCTTTTATCCGGGAAGAGGATGGTCGGAACACTTCGATATCCTTGATTGGTTTCCTTTACGAATATCTCCGCTTCCGGATCGTGTTTAATATCTATCCATTCATAATTTACCCCACGCTGTTCTAACACCTGACGAGCAAGGATTGTGTCTCTGCACCATTTTGTTCCGTAGACTTTAATTCTCCCCACGATTTACGACCTCTTTTCAAATCCTACGAAGGAATACGTCAGATTCTACCGCTAAATGATAAATAATGCGGTGAGGATGCTGATACTACCTTGTCTGGTTGGGAATCCTTAAATCGGATTCAGTGCCTTTACTAAGTCACAGACGGTTTGTCCCATGCTAGTCTGATAAACTCCCATGAAAAACACCTGAAAATGATGACTTTCCCATGTCATTTTAGGCTGTTTTCCCTTATCATTATTGCATCAAGGAAAAAGAAAGCGGCTGGTCACTACCTACACGGAGTACATCATGAACTATACACTCTTTATTGATGACATTAAGAACCGTATTGACGAGTATAACGACAGTTTCAGAGATGAAAAACAAAAGAGCCGTTATCCTAAAAAACAACGAGAGTTATGGGCGCCCATTGATCGCTATAAGGCGATCACACAAAAGGTGTTGGGGTGTGACAGCGATGACTGCATTCGACTACTGGAAGAGTGCGGCTATGACGGCGCGCCGGTTTGCTCCCAGACAGCCAGTTCTATCCGGAAATGGTTTGAGCTGACCAACGGACATACCTTCCCACCCCAAAGGGACCTGGTCAGATTGGCGATCTTCTTGTGTCTGGATTTTTATGAAACGCTTCATTTTGTGCTTAAATCTGATTTCGAGAAGGTCCTGGTTGAGAATGACCCGAATTACACGTATATGAGTGGGGATTCGTATATTGAAATCATCACCAGATGTCAAAGTGATGAGAATAAGGATGATCTGGAGAAAAGCATTCAAGACTATCAAAAGGAACTTGATTATGATGCTCTATATTCGCATTTTGAAGAACAATGGCGGATGGCATCATCTTCAGGTTACAACCGGATCAATTTCAAGACACTGCTGGATGAATTTTTCCGTGAAGGATTGCTCTACTATGAGAACACCAGCGAGAAAGTGAAGAATTTTTCTAAATATCAACAAGAATTGATTGAGCAGGCAAGGTCCGGCAGCCCGGAGGAGCAGGATGTCCTTTGGCGAAGTCGAGGTAGATGGCAAACCCTCCAGGATGATCTGGATGACCTATATATAGAAATTGAAAACACACGCCTAAAGAATGCGGAGGCGGAACAAGCGTATTTACGGTCGTTTGGCAATCTGATGATCACTCAAACAGAATTAGAAACAGAGATCAAAATTCTGGATATGCGGATTGGATTCCCGCGAATTGATCCTGATATCTCAGAAGAAGAACTGCAGGAGAGGATCAGAGAAACCCAGGAAAAACTTGAAAAAGAGATCGAAGACCTTCGATTGAAGAATGCTATAGCTCAAGATAATGTTGTTTTGGAAGAATGGAAGAAGATGGGGGTCCCTATGGATCCTGCTGATTTGGAAGAGGAAAAACTTCTATGTAAAAAGGAGATCCGAGCAATCCGGAAATTAGTCCATCCGGATATGCTCATGCATAATAAAATCTATCAATCCCTGAGCGATGAGCAGAAAAAAGAATTAGAAGAGATCATGCTGGACGCCATGAAGATCCAGCCTTCAGAACTGGGTTATCCCCCGAATTTCGCTCACCATGACATGCGGTCATTGGGAGGGCTTCGCCAGGTACGAAAACGGATTGAGACCATTCTGAACATGAAGAACATTTGCATTGACCTGGCATATCAAATTGAAGGGGAGATAATCTCTGAGCAGATCAAATGGCTCGAATGGGAGATAAATCGGCTTGAGAACCAGATCAGCGCTGCAAAAGGTCAGCTTACAGCAATGATGATGGATTCTGTTGTTCAATCAAAGAAGATGTTGCTCAGCAATCCGGATAAACAAAAAATCTTCCGGGAACAAATGGAAGAACGGATTTCATATCTTGAGTCAAAGCGGTATATGCTCTTGAAAGAGCTTGATGAGATCCAGAAAGCATAAATATCATGCTGACGCTAAATGAACTTTTAAAGCTAGCTAATCAATTTTATCAAGGTCGGACTCTGACGGTGCCATGTGCGTTGATAGCATGGATATTAGATGCACAATCGCGGGAGGAGTTGGGGGCTTTGGTAGAGCCATGCGGGTTGCCCCTTGAGAATATGCGGGCTGCCATTGAGCCACTGGTCTATTCGCCTTCGAAGCAGGATGAAGAGATGTTGGTTCGTGTACTCACGGATGATAATTCGGGATATGCGGCTTCATTGCTGAAAGTCCTATGTGATTCACCCTATTACAAGGTCACAAGAGAGCTTGTCAGTGTCGGACTAGACCTTCACAGTCTCAAGATGCGTCTGGCGCAAATCCCATTGGAACTGACGGTTTTAGAAAAAGTCATCAGTAAAGAAGACCGCAAACGGTCTGAATTAATCCTCTATGGGCGAAATCTGACAGAACTTGCCCGGTCAGGCAGCTTCCAAGGACTCTATCCCAGGGAGAAGGAGATGGAGCAGTTAATGCTGGTCCTCCTTAAAACGCAGAAGGGAAATGCGGTCATCACCGGACCTGCAGGCGCTGGCAAGACAGCTCTGGTTGAACTACTCGCGAACGCTGTGGTTTCAGAGGAAATTCCGGACAGATTAAAGGGCACAGAGATCTACGAAATCAGCCTCTCAAAATTACTCGCAGGGACGATGTACCGTGGGCAGTTTGAAGAGAGGTTGGATAAGGTTCTCACGCAACTACAGGATAATGCGCCAGCTATCCTGTTCATCGATGAGATGCATTTGATCTGGGGTGCAGGTAGGACAAGTGAATCGGCGATGGATGCTTCGAACATTCTCAAGCCCTATCTAGCTAGGGGAGAGATTCGGATGATCGGCGCGACGACATCGGAGGAATTCCACCGGTATGTCGCTCAGGACCGGGCTTTAACCCGGCGATTTGAGGAGATCGCTTTATCACCGCCGACAGGGGATTTGCTCGTACAGGTCGTTTCTGCAGGCTGCAAGGTGATCAGCGAGAAGACTCGTGTAGGGATCAGCGAACCGATGATCAGGCGTGCCATCCAGTTGACGAACAAGTACCTTCCAAATAAATGCCAACCTGACAAAACGATCAACCTGCTGGACATGGCAGCGACAAAAGCAAACATGGTAAGCGCTGAGGAGGTTCAGGAAAACCTGCTGCGTTCCCTCTTGGCTGACCAGACCGGACAACCGATTGCGCGCCTTGCGATGGATGAAATGAGCGATTTGCTTAGTCTGGAGGACCGTCTCAATCGGCATTTGATCGGACAGAACGCCGCGGTGAGATTGGTCGTCAAAACTCTCATTTACAGACGGCAGCTGACGGAAGCCGGACAGGAACGCAATGTTGGTACGTTCTTGTTTTCCGGTCCGACCGGTGTAGGGAAAACTGAATTGGGAAGGCTGCTCGCCTGGGAGTTCTATGGAAGCGGTGAGCGCTTACTGCATATTGACCTTGCAGAATATGCCCATGGCTCAGACATTTCACGCCTGATCGGTGTCTCACCTGGGCTGGTAGGGCATGAGCAGCCGGGGTTGCTGGCTTCGTTCTTACGTGAGGTTGGCAGTGGGGTCATCCTTTTTGATGAGATTGAAAAGGCGGCTTCAGAAGTCAGGGATTTCCTGCTGGGGATCCTGGATAATGGACGGGTGAGAACAGGGAAGGGTGAATTACTGTCGACCAGAGGTGCGATCATCATCCTGACGACAAATGTGCTGACTCAGGAAGACCTGAAAACACGTGGATTTGGCTTTGCGGCAGCTGACATGTCTATGACTGTGGATCAACTACTCAGTAAGTATTTCCCGCCAGAGTTCCTGGCTCGTTTTGATGAGTTGATCCTCTTCCGCAGTTTGATAGATGCGGATATCAGTAAAATCATCAATCTAAGATTGGATGAGACACTGGCGATGTTTTCTGAACGGGATATTACTGTAACTTTCGACCGGGAGTTGCTGGTCGATCATATTCAGAAATGTCTGAAGGATGATGGCGCTCGCGGTGTCCAACGAGCGATTGAGAAACATTTTACGCAGCAGATCGCCTATAAGTCTCTCTCTGGAAATGTTGTGGCATGGGAAATGACAGAATGACAGTTGTTTATGATGATGGTTGGATGATGATTGTTCAGGAGACCGAGTATGGCAGATAAGGAAAACCGGAATCTGATCGTCCAGAAGATTCGTGCGCAGGTTCTGACCGAAGTAAAGCAGTTTGAGAACCAGCTCTTGGAAGCTGTCTCACCAGAAAAAGAGGTCAGTCCGATCATCGCCTGCCGGCCTGCGGAAGGTGTGCAGAATATCGTCTTCACCTCAGATGACAGGTACATTGCCGCAAGCATGGGTCGCTCAATTCAAATCTGGGATTGTCAGACCGGAAAATGCATTCAAGTTCTCACTGGTCATACATCGTCAATCCGATCACTGGCATTGACACCAGACGCTCAGATGTTCCTTTCAGGCAGTTGGAACGAGGTCATTCTCTGGGACATGAAAACATGGCAGCCATTATGGATTCAGACTGGTAAGTGCTGTAACCACTTCGCAGTCTTTCCGGATGGACAAAAATTTATCTTGGGACAATACAGGGAACTTTGTGTTCATGAGATGAAGACCGGGGAAAACCTCTTTCAGGAAAGCAAATCTACAGGGTTCAGCAGTATCGCTGGA
>Ga0075124_10001202_pt1 | contig 12119 bp, 9 predicted proteins | sample AntAceMetag02UKS_FD_69809 | JGI IMG/M metagenome (GOLD analysis project Ga0075124, IMG submission 69809) | Saline lake microbial communities from Ace Lake, Antarctica - Antarctic Ace Lake Metagenome 02UKS | ecosystem: Environmental > Aquatic > Non-marine Saline and Alkaline > Saline | place... | reverse complement strand
GAAATGTCGGGGGCGGATATCCTTCAGAATATAAGGGTGATAAAAGAGGCATACAGCGCAATTGAGCGAAACGCAAACAGGCAGTTGACTCTGGAGGCAATGATGTTTAAGCTCCGGGGAGCGGCTTTTGATAACGGGGAGACTCTCCCCGATCCGGTGTGAGATGATGGAAGAGAAAAAGGTGTTGAAAAACATCGTCGGCGTCAGGTTCAAGGAAAAGGGGAAGACCTATACCTTTGACGCCACCGATGTGGATCTCAATAAGGGCGATAAAACAATCGTGAATACCGAAAACGGCCTTGCCATCGGTGTGGTTGTAGCGGAAGTCATGCCCCTGCCTGAGGACAAACTGCCCGATAATCTGAAAAAGGCGATTAGAAAGGCCACCGACGATGACTTGAAAGTCGAGGAGGGGAACATCGGGGTCGAAAAAGAGGGCTTTACCTTTTGTGCGGAACGGATAAAGGAACGGGACCTCCCGATGAAACTCGTCGACGTCGAGCGCCTCTTTGACAAGACCAAGATGATTTTTTACTTTATCGCCGAGAACAGGGTCGATTTCAGGGAACTCGTCAAGGATCTCGTACAGAAATTCAGGACACGGATCGAACTCAGGCAGATCTGGGTCAGGAGCGAGGCCCGTATAACCGGCGGTATGGGTATATGCGGGAGGGAAATCTGCTGTTCCAGTTTCCTCAATAACTTTGCACCCGTATCCATCAAGATGGCCAAGGAGCAGAGCATGCTTCTCAACCCGGAAAAGATATCCGGTCTGTGCGGGAGGCTCATGTGCTGCCTCGCCTTTGAATACGACGATTACGCGAGAGTAAAGAAAAACATACCGAAGTGCGGCAAAACCGTCTATACCCCCGAAGGGCGGGGCAAGGTGATACGGCAAAACGTCCTTGAAGAGAAGGTTGTCGTCAGGTTGGAAGAGGAAAGAGAAATCGAAGTTTCGGTCCATGATATTATGGAGAAGAAGCTCTGAGCTATCACTATATCTGGAGAACACTACAATGAAGGAATCGTTTTACGTAACAACACCTATTTACTATGTCAATGCCTCACCCCATATCGGCCATGCCTATACGACGATAGTGGCCGATATGATGGCGAGATATTACCGTATGGCCGGTCGTGACACCTATTTTCTGACCGGCACCGATGAGCACGGGGACAAGGTGGCCGAGGCGGCAGAAGAGGCGGGAGAGACTCCGCAGCAGTATACCGATAAAATCAGCGCCCAGTTCAGGGATCTCTGGCCGGAGCTGAAGATAACGAATGACTATTTTATCAGGACCACCGACGAGAATCACAAGAAAGTGGTCAGGTCCATCCTGCAGAAGGTCTATGATTCCGGTGACATCTATTTCGGCGAATACGAAGGGTTTTACTGCGTGGGCTGCGAGCGGTTCTACCGGGAATCGGAACTGGTGGACGGAAAATGTCCCGATCACCAGACGGAGCCCGAGCACAGGAAGGAGAGCAACTACTTCTTCAAGATGAGCAAGTATCAGGACTGGCTCATCAACTATATAAAGGACAACCCCGATTTTATCAGGCCCGAGAGGTACAAAAACGAGGCCCTCGCCTTTTTGCGTGAACCCCTCGAGGATCTCTGCATATCGAGGCCCAAAACGAGGCTTACCTGGGGAATTACCCTCCCCTTCGATGAGAATTACGTCACCTACGTCTGGTTTGATGCCCTGATCAATTATCTGACCGGTGTCGACTATCCCGATGGCGATAAGTATAAGACTTACTGGCCCGTCGTAGAGCATCTTATCGCGAAGGATATACTGAAACCCCATGGGATTTACTGGCCCACCATGCTTCAGGCGGCCGGTATTGCCCCCTATCATAACCTGAACGTTCACGGTTACTGGAATATCGAAGAGAGCAAGATGTCGAAGAGCCGCGGTACCGTGGTAAAACCGCTGGATCTGAAAGACAAGTACGGCCTTGATTCCTTCAGGTATTTTCTCCTGAGGGATATGGTCTTCGGCCTCGACTCCAACTTCAGCGAAGAGGGCTTTGTCCAGAGGATAAACTCGGACCTTGCCAATGACCTGGGAAACCTGGTGAGCAGGTCCCTTTCCATGGCCGTCAAATACTGTGACGGAAAGGTCCCCGAAGGGGGAGAACCCTCCGGCGAAGACGGTGTCCTTATCGAAAAGGGAGAGGGGCTTTTTACGGAGGTTGATTCATCCTTCAGGGCCCTGCAGTTTCATAAATCGCTCATTTCCATATGGGATTTTATCAACGTGACGAACAAATATATCGTGGAACGGGAACCCTGGGCACTGGCAAAAGACCCGTCGGCCGCGGCGCGTCTGAATACCATCATGTACAATATTCTTGAGGCCCTCAGGGTTGTGGCGGTCCTTATCATGCCCTTCATGCCGGAGACGGCGGAAGAGATTCAGAAGAGGCTTGGCATCGAGAATCGGGAATCGCAGGATTTTGAGAGCGTGAAACAGTGGGGCGGGCTTGCGGCGGGCAATTCCCTCACAAGGGGTGAATCCCTCTTTCCGCGTGTCACCTACGAAAAGGAGGAAGCTCCTGTGGAGAGGAAACTGACCGACGTGAAGGAAGAGATATCCTTCGACGACTTCATGAAAATAGATATCAGGGTTGCCGAGATTTTAGAGGCCGAAATGGTGCCGAAATCGAGCAAACTCATCAAGATGAAGGTCGATGTCGGTGAAGAGAGAACCATTGTTGCCGGCATGGGGAAGGACTATACGCCCGAGGAGTTGATAGGAAAAAAGATAACCGTTGTCGTCAACCTGAAACCGACGAAGATCATGGGCGTGGAATCATACGGTATGCTCCTTGCCGCCGATAAAGAAGGAAAGGGCTACACATTGGTAAGCTATGACGGAGATGCGAAGGTGGGAGGAAAAATTCAGTAGATTACATACTCACGTCTCGTCGTGCGAAAAGAGGTTGCTAACACCTCCTAACATAAAGGACGACGCTTCCCCGGCGATTTCCATCATATCTTCCGAGCGGTCCTGCCAGAGGAGATAGTGACAGGCGATACGCTCGTATATTCCAACAATGCAGACGGCGATCAACTCCGGTGAAGACTCGGTCACAAAGTGTTTTCCCAGGCCCTCGCTTATTTTCAGGACTGCATCCCTGATTTCGGATGTCAGTTTTATAAAGAGCTCTTTCCGCTGATCCTCAACCTCGGCACTCTGACCCACCGATTCCCGGAAAAAAATCGTGATCTTCTCAGGGTGGCTAAGACAGAAATCGCGCAAAAAGACGAAGGCGATATGTTGCAGGCTGTGGAGAGAAAAATCGGTTTTTCGCAGCTCTTCCCCCAGCAGTTTCCTTAAATAGTATCCTATCTCCTGCATCAGTTTGATGAGAAGATCTTCCTTGTTCTTGAAATAAAAATAGACGGCGCCTATCGACACCTCTGCCAGGTCTGCGATTTCTTCGATACTCGTCTGATTATATCCCTTCCGGGCAAAGAGAGTCTCTGCCGCGCTGAGGATGGTCTTGAATCGCTGCTCCTTTTCCCGAAGCCTTCGAAGCGCGCTCCTTGACATTTTTGTATCATTTTCTTTTGCTTTGACCATAGATATTTCTGTTTCCTGCTCGGTTCTCCTGTCCGGGGAAAAGTCCCCCCGGCAGGGATGATTGATGCTCCCCACCTACAAGGCGGGGTTTGCGGGTGCGCTCCCGGTCAATGGGCCGGTCTTTGAGACTGTACCTTAAAGACCGGCCATTCATAATGTTCACGCGGACGTAGCATAAATCCTATGAAACTTCAACGGCCCCGTCGGATATTAAAACCCCTCCACCCGTGCAATTATCTCGCTCATGACCTCGTCGGCCCCGGCCCCGATCGACATGATGCGGGCATCCCTGAAATATCGTGAGATCAGCGTTTCGTTCATAAATCCTATGCCGCCGAACATCTGGAGGCACCCGGAGGCAACCTCGGAGATGAGCTGCCCCGAATAGAGTTTTCCCATTGATATTTCGCGGGTCACATCGAGGCCTTCCATCTTCATACGTACGATATGATAAGTTAGTTGTTTCAGGCACTCATTTTTCATCAGATAATCGGCCAACCGGTGTCGAAGGACCTGTTTCGTGATAAGGGGTTTGCCGAAGACGACTCGCTGCCTGAGGTAATCGACGGTCATGTCAACCATGTCCCTGATGGCCACTTGGGTCCCCGGCAGTATGGCAAATCGCTCATGCTGAAACTGCTGCATCTGATAGATAAAACCTTCCCGGTCCTGTCCGATCAAGTTTTCTACAGGCACCTTCACGTTGTCGAAAAAGAGCTCCGCCGTGTCGCTGCTTCGCAGCCCCAGTTTGTCCAGTTTCTTGTTGACGTGAAATCCGGGCAGATCGGTGGGCACCACAAATAGGCCGAAGGAATGATAGCCCTTGTCATCGCTTGTTCTGGCGAGGAGTGTCAGAAAGTCCGCCTGGACCCCATTGGTGATATAGGTCTTGGACCCGTTGAGCACATAGTGAGCTCCCTCCTTGACCGCCCTCGTTTTTATGGCAAAGACATCCGATCCGGCATCTGGTTCCGTCACAGCAATCGCAGCGACCATGTCGCCTGCGATTGCCCCTTTCAGATATGTCTCTTTCAGATACTCGCTTCCGAAGGCGGCAATCGCCGGCGTGGCCATGTTGGTCTGGACGGCAATCGCCGTTGCCACCCCCATTCCGTGAATATGACCGATCTCTTCGAGAAGCACCGTCTCAAACCAGTAGTCGAGTCCCTGCCCCCCATATTTGGGATCATAGCGCACCCCGAGGAATCCGAGATTCCCCATCTTTTTAAAAAGATCATGGAGGGGGGCCACCGTCTCCTCCCATTCATCCATGTGGGGGTTAATTTCCTTGTCTATAAATCTTTTCACCGAATCTCTGAAAGCGATGTGTGTTTCATCGAAATACATTCCAGCCTCCTTTTGGTTTTTCCGGAAAATGTTTCTCTGCCCTCAATTATCGGAGGGCTTTTTTATCCACCTTTCCTACGGCAGTAAGGGGCATCGCATCGGTTATCTCAACAATCTTTGGCACTTTATAGGGTGCCAGGTTGTCCCGGCAGTGCTCGATCAGCTGTACTTTCATCTCTTCATGGTCTCTCCCATGAGCATCGCCTCTCAGCTGGACCACGGCCTTCACAATCTGACTGTCGGGTCTCTTTGGATTATCCTCTCCGATAATGGCACAAAATTCCACCGCTTCATGCTCCGCGAGGACCTCTTCAACCTCCCGGGAAAACACCTTGAATCCCCCAACGATGAGCATATCTTTCGTGCGATCGGCGATATAAAAGTACCCGTCTTCGTCCATCCGGGCCACATCGCCGGTATAGAGCCAGGGCTCGCCCTCGAAGGTGCGGAGCGCGTGGTCCGTCTCGTCGGGCTTGTTGTGATATCCTTTCATAATCTGGGGGCCCCGAATAATCACTTCCCCTTCTTTACCGATTGGCATCTCGACCTTTCCTGTCTCCACATCCACAAGTTTAAGTATAGTATCCTGGAGCGGGATTCCCACGGAGCCGATCTTCTTTTTCCCCTGAGAGGGGTTCATGGTGATGACCGGGCTTGCCTCGGTCATACCGTAGATTTCCACTACCTTTCCCCTGCCCACGATCGATTCGAGGGCGTTAATGGCATCCTTGGAGAAGGGGGCCGCCCCGGAGACACACACGTCACAGTGAGAGAAATCTATTTTCGAGAAGCGGGGGTTGTCCATGAGCATCTGATACAGTGAGGGGACGTGGAGCATAATGCGGGGCCGGTATTTTTCGATCTCCTTGCAGACGTGATCCGTATTTCGGGGATCGGGGATGAGACACTGGGTATAGGACATTGCGATCGCGGTCATGCCTAAATAGAGCCCCGCCTGATGAAAGAAAGGAAATCCCGAGCAGGCGACGCCACCACCCATGGAGAGATTAAACCATTGATAGCCCTGTTTTATGTTGGAAACGATATTCCTGTTGGTAAGTACGGCTCCCTTCGGCATGCCAGTCGTACCGCCCGTATACTGGATGAGGCATGTATCGTCAGGTGCTCGCTTCACCTCGGGTTTGCGGGCCTCCCATTTTCGCAGCACCTCACCGAAGGATATGACCTCTTTTCCCGGTATGGGCGCGATTTTCCCGACGGGTACTTTCTTCAGTAATTTTGCGAGAATTCTCTTATAGGCGGGGAGAAAATCGGCAATATTGGTAACGACGCAGCATTGCAATGATGGAACATCATCCCGGATCTGCTGGAGGCGATGCTCGAAGATTGCATCGAGGGTGACGAGAGCCTTTATCCCCGCATCGTTTATCTGATGGGCCATTTCCTTGGGAGTCAAAAGCGGCGAGACGCCGCTTGCCACGCACCCCGCCCTCAGAATTCCCATCAGGGCGATGAGGTACTGCGGAGTATTCGGAAGATTGATTCCCACCACATCTCCCGGCGCGCATCCCCTGTCAATCAGGTATGTGGCAATACGACAGGAGAACTCATCCAGCTTTTTGAACGAAATGGTGGTTCCGAGAAAATGAAATGCCGCCATATCGGGACGGTGATTCAGGGCACGTTCCAGTAAATCCACATAGGTCTCATCGGTAATAGTCATCTCGGGTTCCACCCACGGATCATAGAACGCAAGCCAGGGTTTTGCATCATACACGGTCATGAAACACCTCCTTAACAAGGAATACAATTATCTGATGACATGCTCTGCAGCCAGATCCCAAGAATCTCCGGTGCTACCTTCAGTGAGCCGGAACAATTGTCTCAGGTATGTCGATCACCTTTGCTCTCAAATATTCGCCAAGTGTCTTCGCCTGGGGATCACTTCTCATCGAGGCCGCCACCCCCTCTCCGAGGACACCCTTTATATAGAAATTTATGGCCAGGAGATTGGGAAATTCGTATCGTTCCATCTCGAAGCCGCTAATATCCTTGAGCAATGCCTTCAGTTGTTCCGTGGTGAGAAATTCTCTGAGAAATGCATATGCCTCGGGAGTTTTTGCCCACACTCCCAGGTTTGCATTGCCTCCCTTATCGCCCGAGCGTGTGGCAAAAAGGCGGCCCAGGGGCATCCTGACCGTTTTCCCCGTGGGCGCAGGCGGAATCTCCACGTTCTTGATTTCGGGAATGGGGGCATCGGGATCGGCCGAAACGGATTCGATGATAAATTCCTCATCTCCTATAACCACCTTCTGATGCACATGCTTGCCCGAAAGGAGCGCGGGCCAGTGCATGATGGCAGGGGTTCCCTTGGTGGGCGGAGCCGTTGCCGTGAAACCGGGGATATTGGCGAGTCCCAGCTCGACAATCTTGGCCGAGAATAAGCCCACCTTCTTTGCGTCGGGGTCCATTACCGAAACCCGTAGATAGGCAAAGGCCTCATCATTCGTGGCAGGGTCTTCCTTGTCCGACCTGATGAGCTGCACATCCTCAACGGCATATTGTCCCCGGCCGCCTATGGCGTCAAAGAGGGCATCTTCAAAGATCTTTGCCTTCTTTTCTATGTCGAGACCGGTCAGGATGATGGTCATCGAATTGCGATAGGCCCCGAGATTGTTGATGCAGACCTTGGTGGTGTCGGGAGGCGGCTGGCCCTTTACGCCGGTAATTTTTACACGATTTTCCGCTTCCTGAGATATCTCTATGGTATCAAATCGTGCCGCCGCATCGGGTGTCAGATATTTCGGCTCTCTCACCTCGTAAAGGAGCTGTGCCTTCACCGTATCCACCGACACGAGACCTCCCGTCCCGGGGTGTTTTGTGATGGCGAATGATCCGTCTTCATAGACCTCGGCAATGGGGTATCCCACATTGAGAAAGGAGGGTACTTCATCAATAAATGAATAATTACCACCTGTTGCCTGCGCTCCGCACTCAACGATGTGCCCCGCGACGGAAGCGCCGGCAAGTCTGTCCCAGTCTTCCCGGGTCCATCCGAACCACCATGCCGCAGGACCAACGACAACCGAGGCATCGGCGATCCGTCCGCCGACGACGATATCGGCATCTTTTTTCAGTGCCTCAACGATCCCCCAGCATCCCAGATAGGCATTTGCCGTAATCGGCTGAGCGTTGGCATCTTTCAAGTCGATTCCCTTATCCAGATGGGTGAATGGTTCCCCCTTTTCCTGCAGGTCGCCAAGACGTTCCATAAGATCGTCCCCCTCGATATAGGCGATCTTGGGATGCAGCCCCAGTGTCTCGGCAATCTTTTCGAGTTCCTCTGCCAGTGCCCGGGGATTCAATCCTCCCGCGTTGGAAACAACCCTGATTCCCTTATCGAGGCATTCTCCCATGATCTCTTCCATCTGCTTGAGAAATGTAGGCACATATCCGGCATCGGGTTTTTTAAGGCGCTGTCGGAAGAGAAGCGCCATGGTGAGCTCTGCCAGATAATCCCCGGTGAGAATGTCGATGGGGCCTCCCTGCACCATTTCTCTGGCAGCGGCCCGGCGATCACCGAAATAACCGCTGCAGTTGGCTATGATAACCTTCTCCTTTTTTTGCTGATCGTTCGTGCTCATGTATACTCTCCCTCTATAGAATGTGTGGTTACCTGCCCTTGAAGGCGGGTTGCCGTTTCTCAATAAAGGCCGTGATGCCTTCTATGGCGTCTTCCGTGCTCACTACTTCTTTCAGCTTTTCCGTGAGAAAATGGAGTGCCTCTGTAAGGGGCATATTCGCCATTTCGTAGAAGGCCGCCTTGCCGATTTTCATTCCTATGGGGCTTTTTGAAGCCAGTTTTTTGAGGACCCCTTCCATCTCCTCGTCGAGATTCGCGGCGGGAACAACCCTGGTGATGAGCCCCATGGCCAATGCCTCCTGGGCCGTCATCCGCTCCCCGAGAAGGATCATCTCCATGGCCTTTTTCTGGAGGACGTTGCGAAAGATCAGTGCCCCGATCATCATGGGCCAGAGCCCCACATTGACTTCAGGTGTCCCGAATTTCGAGTCGTCGCTGGCAATGACGATATCGCAGGCAAGCATAAAACCCATGCCCCCTGCCAGGCAGTAACCTTTGATACGAGCCACCGTTGGTTTTGGAAAGCTCACAATCCTGTTTAATAGGTCTGCATAGCTGCCAAATATCTCTTTTCCCTCGGTCGCCACGCCGCCCCCGAGTTGTGCTCCGGTACAAAAGGCCCTTTCCCCGGCGCCGGTCATCTGGATTACCCTGACCTCCTCGTCCTTCTCGGCTCGGTCAAGGTAATCATGAAAAAGCTCGATGGCCTCTGGAGTAATGGCGTTTCTCTGCTGCTCGCGGTTAATCGTGATGTAGGCGATTCCATTTTCTGCCTTGTAGAGTAAATGGCTCTCCTCCATGGGTGTCCCTCCTTCTCTTATATCCGTGATCAGGAATCGGCCAAACCGTCTTCCTCTTCCGTTGGCCTTTCCTCGTCTTTTTCTATGTCCGCCAGTATTTCTCCCGGCATGACCTTGTCTCCCTCGACAACATGAATCTTCGTGACAATCCCATCGTAGGGGGCTGTCAGGGTAGACTCCATCTTCATTGCAGTCACCACAATAACGGCGTCGCCCGTTTTCACCCTGTCGCCCTCGGCGACCAGTATTCTGACGACAATAGAAGGCATGGGAGGCGTCACCTCCTGGGGAATTGCGGCTGGTCCTCTTTTTCCCTTCCGTACCTGTTCCGAAAGGTCGGCATCCGAAACCTCATAGGGCACGCCTCTCAGTATGACCGTCTTTTCATCGCTCTCACCGGCGATGAAGGCCTGTATGCCGACACCATCGATGATGAGATGAATTTGATGATCCGAAATACGGGAATATTCAACATTCTTAGCCTTCCCGTCGAAAGACAGGGTCATTGTGTCTGTATCCGTTCCCTCGACTTTGACGGGAATGATTGTGTCATCAATCTTAAGCCGGTACTCCATATTCTCACCACGTTCCTCTCAAACCACTTCTTCTGGCCTTAACCGTTCCGCCAGTTACCCAGCGTCTGCCAGGGAGACGAATAAACTCCTTCACGATCGGCCGCGACGGGACGTTCCTTTTTGCCCGCAAGTTCATCAATGATATAGGCAATGGCGGCCGTTTCGGCATCCGCCCTTTCGGGTTTCCAGTCGGGGAAATGACACCCGATAAAGTCCGTAAAGGTTTCGCCCTTTCGAAATGCCTCAGAGCGGAGCACATCGATAAGGAAGGGAATCGGAGTTCTAACACCCAGAATCACATATTCCCGGAGTGCCTCGATCATCCGGTTGACAGCCTCTTCTCTCCCTTCGGCAGCAACGATCAGTTTTGACAGAATGGGATCATATTCGACAGGCACCTGAAAGCCGGAATAGATGCCGCAGTCGTTTCGGATTCCGGGGCCCGACGGTTCCTTCGTGAACACGATTTTTCCAGGGGATGGAAAGAAGTCGTTTTCCGGATCTTCGGCGTATATCCGACATTCGATGGCGTGGCCTCTTCCCTTGATTTCTTCCTGAGTGATGGGCAGGGGATGGCCGGCGGCTATTTCCAGCTGATATCTGACGATATCGATGCCGGTCGTCATTTCAGTGATGGGATGTTCAACCTGGAGGCGTGTGTTGACTTCCAGGAAGTAAAAGCGTCCATTTTCATCGAGGAGGAATTCCACCGTACCCGCGTTGACATATCCTGACACCTGCGCGGCGGCAATCGCGGCATCTCCCATTTCTTTTCTCAGTCCCGGCGTCATCGCCGGTGAGGGAGTTTCTTCGATGATCTTCTGGTGACGCCGTTGAATGGAGCATTCCCTTTCGAGAAGATGGACGATATTTCCCTCATTGTCGGCGAGGATCTGAAACTCTATATGGCGGGCGCGTGTCAGATATTTTTCAAGGTAGATAGAGCCGTTGCCGAAGGCGCCGGACGCCTCGCTCGAGGCAGATATGCAGGCATCATGAAGCTCATCGGCGGTGGCAACAACGCGCATTCCTTTTCCACCGCCTCCCGCTACTGCCTTTATCAAGACGGGATATCCGATCATCTCGGCCTCGCGGGCCAGTACTTCAGGGTCCGATTCGGGACGGTTCATGCCCGGGATCACCGGCACCCCGCTTTTGATCATAGTCTGCCGTGCGATTGTTTTGTCTCCCAGTTCGCGAATAACCCTGGAAGGGGGGCCGATAAAGACCAGGCCTTCCTTCTCGCATCTCTCGGCAAAGTCGGGATTTTCCGCCAGGAATCCGTACCCGGGATGAATTGCCTCCGCCCCCGTTTCCCTCGCTGCCGCTATGATTTTATCGATATTGAGGTAACTTGCTGCAGGTTCGGCATCACCCAGGCAGAGGGCCTGATCTGCTCCCAGTACATGGACCGCACTCCGGTCCGCATCGGAATAAAGAGCCACCGTTGTAATCCCCATCTCCCGGCAGGTATTCATGATGCGCCGCGCTATCTCTCCCCGGTTGGCCACAAGGATTTTTGTAAACATGCCCTGTCCTTTGTTCCTTATCGTCGTTTTGGTATTCATATCGTAACTCACGCCGGTTTATAAAAAGGTTACATTCTAAAGATGCCGTATCCCAGTATGTCGTCGCGTATGGGTGCATTTAACGCCGCCGATATGGCGAGGCCGAGCACGTCCCTGGTATTGACCGGATCGAGAATGCCGTCATCCCACAGTTGGGACGTGCTATAGAAGGCATTGCTTTCTCTTTTCGCGCTTGCGATAAGGGGTCCCCTGATCTCCTCCTCTTCCTCGGGAGACATGGGGGGAAGTCCTTCTTTGGCAAGCTGGTCGTTTCTGATCGTTACCAGGACACCGGATGCCTGTTCGCCCCCCATGACGGCAATTTCCGCATTGGGCCACATCCAGAGAAACCGGGGAGAATAGCCCCTGCCGCACATGGCGTAATTTCCCGCTCCGAAGGAAGCGCCCACCATGATGGTAAACTTTGGCACCGTGGCCGTCGATACGGCATTGACCATTTTGTGGCCATTCTTTGTAATACCGAGCCGCTCATACTCGCTGCCGATGATAAAGCCGTTGATATTCTGAAGGAAGACGAGAGGTATCTTACGCCGGTCGCAGAGCTGGATAAATTGCGTTCCCTTAAGCGCACTGTCGGGAAAGAGAATGCCGTTATTTCCCAGAATGCCCAC
>Ga0075124_10001197_pt1 | contig 12129 bp, 13 predicted proteins | sample AntAceMetag02UKS_FD_69809 | JGI IMG/M metagenome (GOLD analysis project Ga0075124, IMG submission 69809) | Saline lake microbial communities from Ace Lake, Antarctica - Antarctic Ace Lake Metagenome 02UKS | ecosystem: Environmental > Aquatic > Non-marine Saline and Alkaline > Saline | place... | reverse complement strand
CCTGGCAAGCGCTTTCGCTCCATCGCCTTTGTACGTGTAAATCCGGGACAAAGGGCTTGTACGTGCACATTGATGCCCGATAGGTTCTGTGCCAGCATAATTGAGAAATCCACCAGCCACTTTTTCGTTGAACAGTAGATGATGCTTTCAGGGATACGGGCAAAGGCTACGAATGATGCCATGTTGATAATGTTGCCGCTTCCTCGTGAAACCATTCCCGGCAGAACTGCCCGAATCAAACGCGCTGTAGCGACCACATGGAGTGAAATCATGCCCATTTGTTTGTCGATGTCCGTTTGGTCGGCACACCTGCGCCTAAGCCAGCGTTATTGACCAAAAGCACCAGATTTGGCAATGCCGTTATGTGTTCAGCTATACGCTCCAACTCTATGGGATCAGTGAGAACAGCAACCATTACGTCCACTTGTGTTGAGTTTTTCCTACGCAGTTCATACGCCAACGCCTCCAACAATTCGCGCTGGCATGCGATTAACACCAACGCATATCCCTGATCTGCCAACTGCCGCGCAAATTCTGCACCCAATCCGCTGGACGCCCCCGTAACAGCCGCCATGCCAAACTTTTATGCCATTCCATCGCTATTACATTGTTGCCTCTGAAACTCATGACCAATGGTGTTGAATCACCTTGATTTTTTTTGCCCAATTTAATAAATAATCATTTCTACAAAGATAATTATCTCTAAATTCAGAAGCATATCGTCGCAGTAATATTTTGACACTCTCCTCATAGCCATGGAAATTTAATCCTGTTAGATCAACATCTGCTGGATCATTATTGACTTCACACGTTGGTACATAATGACGAATACTATTCCCAACGCTGTCCCACTTAATATTTTTTGAATGTGCGTTAACTTCATCAATGAAATTTGTCAGTCGTTCATAACCATTTTTAAAATAATTATGGTGCAATACAATGAATGCTGGATTTGTACAATAATTTAATGCATCTTCTGGAGTATATCGTAGATAAAATGGAAAATTAGAGGATAGAGGGCCATCAACTGGTAAGGGTTCTGTGTTTACAGCTGCTAAGTATTTATTTTTTTTTAACGCTTCTAATGCTTCGTTCGTAAATACTCCCTGTGGGAAAACCATCACTCTATCAAAGGGTATCCCTGTTTTTTTTTCATGCTCGATCATTCTTGCTGTTGCTAATTTCACTATATTATCTAAGTGTTGAATGTCCGTTCTGCCAAACTCCCCTTTTGTGTGATCACAGCCATGGACGCACAAACTAAATCGGTCAGGTCTTTCTCTAAATAAGGCAGCTATATTTTTATCAGTCCTGTTATAATTCCAAGGTATGAAGGCAATGGTTGTGAAGAAATTGTGTTTATCCATCAAACTCAGCAATTTTCGGTAATTTAAATAACCATAATTTTCTCTTAATAGAGGATCGTCAATTATGAGTGAAGCGTGATGAACTTTAGTCTGCATAGTAGCCTTATAACTTCTTGATCGGGATAAGTCCCTTTTTGAAATCTTCGAAACTTGTTTTAACAGTCATCGGAACTGTTACTTTAGCAATAGGCTTTGCAGGAATACCTGCAACAAAAGTATATTGTGGCACATCCTTTGTTACTACAGAACCGGCACCCACGACGGCACCTTCTCCAATAGTCAGTGTCTGTCCGGGACCTGCGGCTATTTTACAGCCTAATCCAATCCATACTTTCTTTCCTATTATAACTTTTCCCGTCCCTCTAAAGTGTGCAATTATTATGGTTCGAAGTGCTATTTGGGCCTCATCGTGTATTTCAATGCATTCCGGATGTGCATTTTCTAAATACACATCGTCTCCAATAAAGACTTTCCCGTAAATTTTTACGCCTCTTAACTTATGCAGAGAAGGTCTAATTGACGATGCGCCCGGTGAAAATCTTACAATTATGTGGAGTAGCCTATTAAATATCTGTCGGGCAAGGTTCATTGCGATTAATTCCTTTCATTTAAGTAAATTAAACATTATTTTCAAAGTTTCGAAAACAAAAGTGCTAGCGTTTTTTATATTGCGGCTTGTGCCTAGTGGATCAATTGTCGGTATTACCTGGTGAATATTTAAACAAAATGTTTGTTACTTTAATGAGTTGTATTTCTTTCTCTATCATTATGATCTTCTGGTGATATCTTTTTTGAATACCACGGCATTAAAAACCATATTCTCCTTAATTCCACTAAAAATAATTTCAATCTCTTCGGAATCACTAGAACCAAGCCCTGATGAATACCTAATTTTAGAGCAATTTTGCCCTTTAACGTCAAAGGAATATAATACTTGGGAAGGTCGATTTTTTCGAATCCATTATGGCGTGCAAAATCACCCAAACTTCGCTCATGCCACTGTCCATAAACCAAATACGGAATCCCCCTAATGCCACATACTTCCACTATCTTTGCCATTAGCCCATTGGCTGTTGCCTTATCACGATGGGCAATTTTGCAAAGGAAGTGATTAGTTACAGCAAATGTCCCGGCGTCAAAAAGAATAGAGAATCCAACTAATTCGTCTCCATAATATGCACCAAGAAAAATTTTCTTATGTACATCTTTAAACAATTCACTCTTGACAGTTTCAAATGTCTTACCGTAATGAGGAAAGTTATATCCCTGCCTGACAGGAGTTTCATTGAATATTTCCGTTATACCCTTGACAAAAATATCGTCAAAATCAACTAAACGTACATCGATTCCTTTCTTCTCGGATTTTCGCACCATGTTTCGCGTTTTTGAATTGATTTGTTTTTTCCACCAGTGGTCATAACTGATTAAGGGGAGTGCGGCCAGGCTGTACCAATCATGATGATATTTGAATTTTGGCTCTGTTTCCGGTAGTTTTTGCCAGAATGTGAAAATATCCGCATTGGCCTGAGCCTCTTTGAGATGGATTATTGTAGATGCTGGATCTTTTATGTCTTCGCACCATTCTTCTTTGGGTTTGGCTATCTTCAGTAATTTGCCCGTTATAACGATGCGATTATTGTCTAAATCTATTGCTGGAACTTTTATCCATCTGCTTCTTACGCTGATTTCATCCGCAAAGATTTTCTTTTTAGCATCCATAAATTCCACTCGGTTTTTCCATCTTTCATTTCCTCTTTCACTGAAGCTTAACATCTATTAAAAAATAGTTGTGCTGTTTCGTGGAGATAGGTTTCTTTCAAATGTTCTTGGCACCACAGTTCTGACGATTTTTCCGAATTTCCAAAAAAGAGCGATTAAACAAAATCAAGAGAGTATAAACGGCTACAACCATTTTTCAGCAATCAACTGTAAAAAGTTCAACTTTACAAACAGGCGCAGACTTTATATTGTCAGCGACTGTCTGCGGCTAAAACATCAATTAATCTTTAAGACCTTTTTCAGCCGCTGCATTTGTTCTTTGCGGATGAAATCCATTAATTCTTTTGAAATTGGCCTACTAACTCTTCTAATGGCGGCCCATGTAAACCCCATGAATAAAAAAGATCCTCCGATAATATATGGTTTTTTGGACATCTGATACAGGGTCCTGAATATTTCCCAAAAAGGGTGATTACCTAAAAAATAGTCTTTTCGACCATGTCTAAACCATGCCAAAATAGCGCTGGTATTGCCTGTGCCCATTTTACGGTGATGCTGGCATGTTTTTTCCGTGAACGTTCTGGTTTGCCAGCCTTTCATTCTTGCCGTCGTCACGGCCACCCAGTCGATCCCGCCTCCCTTAATGGGAACATAACCGCCAATCTCCTCAAAGCATTTGCGTCTAAACATCTGGCAGGCGCCGGAAACATGCTCTATATTTGTGTAGCGGTAATCATAGTGCTGCCCGTTTTCGACAAAGGGCGTGCCGGCGCAACCGAGCATCGGATCATCGTGAAATTTTGCCACGAGAAAGTCAAAGTGGTCAGGGCCGAAAGAAATATCTGCATCAAGATTTCCTATGACGTCGTAATTCAAACCTTTAACTTTTGCATATCCAGCATCGAAGCACTTAACCTTGGCCGAGAAGTCGCGTTCTGTGTGTTCCGGCATTCGGACCAGTTCAATCCAGGGATAACTTGTGAGATACTGTCTTACAATATCATCGGTTCTGTCTGTCGAGCCATCGCTGACAATTACCCATTTGAGAGGCAGAATCGTTTGGGAAATCATTGATTCTATCACTCTTGAGATGTTTTCTTCCTCGTTGCGGGCGGGGGTGATTAGTACGTAGGACAATTGGCGGTTATTCGTTGACGCTTGACGGTTCATAAATCGGTTTTCAGTTAGCAGTTATTTTGAGTTGTTTGTCGATAAATGGTATCGATGTGTCATTATGGTTGGACATGATTGGCTCGTCGCTGTTGTAGGTTCGCAGTACCAATTTGGGAAGTCCGACATTTCCGCCGGGCTTATATGAAATATGGATTTCTCCATTTGGCATGAACTCGGCTGATCGTCTCAATCGGAACCAATCCACGGCATCTTGCGCTGTTGCGAACCAGCAATTTTCATCGCGAAGCTTTTTGATAAGGTGTGAATAAAAAGCCCCCCAAAGCCTTTCCGGGCCGATGCTACGCTGATGCCACAAAACAGTAACTACCCCTCCCGTTTGCCCGACGATATGACCTGTGATTTTATTACACAGATGTTCGGCATTATGTGCCGTCATATTCATCCTGCCTGAATTGAAAAGAGCCGTATCCTGTATATGTATGGGAAGTTCAAGGAGTCGCTTTACGCCTATCGGCCTGTATGCCTGTGCAGTGCCCGCTTTGAAGCCGACTGTCTCATTAAAACCGAAAGTTGAATCATAGTCATAACCCGCCTGATCGAGCAGGGAAAATGTTTCGTCGTTCATGCAGAGCCAGTGCATCCGAATACCGACCTTATCGGACATTGTTATAGTGGTTATACGTTCACGTTCCCGTCTGCCTTTCTCGGCGCTGTGCCAGGAGTCGATGCCGTGCACTCCTGCTTCACAGCCATGAGACATGATTTTTTTAATATTTTCTTTTACATCGTTCACATCATATTTAGCGGCTCTATATGCCCGTTTTTTTTCATGGAATCCCTGACCGGGTTGATTTTTAAAAGGAATGAAAAAGAATGTCGCAGGCAAGCCCTGTTCGATTTCAAGATACTTGTCAAACTGATTCCACGGATCTTTATATCTCTTTGAAAAAATGAGAGGCAGAGACAAAACAGCTTTAAGGTTTTCGATCAAATTCGAAAAGGGAATCTTTTTTTTCAAAAAGTCAATCACGCTACCCACTGTAGCACGGTAAAGGAACCCCAAAAAACTATGATCGATAAGATGGTGCCTTATGCTGATGAAATCCACGTCGTGGGTCAGGCAGGCAATGAATTTATAACCGGCCGGCGTGGGCGGAATTTCTACCAGGGGGATGCCTGTTTCTGTAATGAAACTGCGAAGCATGGCTATGTGATAATCAAGTGTTGGATACAGGGCATTTTCGGGGGGCTGTCCTTTTGTAAGCAGGAAATAGACTTCCCGGAAAAGGTCATACCCGATCCTCACAATACGCCGATGATCGGTTTTTTTTTCATATCCCAATACCTGTCCGGTTTTGTTCTGTAAAACAGAAACGCTATCGGTATTTCGAAAGGTGATTGACTTTCCATAGATAGGCAGTTGTATGTCGTTCCAAAGTGCAAAAGTGTCTCTATTCGAGGGGCTTTGTTCCGACGGTTCACCGCCATCGAACGGCAATGATTCTCCGGCATAGATAATAACCAGTGGGGCATTCGCTTCCGGGGGCTCCTCTCCTGCCGCAAGTATTACATCATATCGATGCCCTGGATCATAGAATTCCCACGGTGTTTTGAATAATTGGAAGAACTCACGGATGACATGTGGTTCCTGTTTATCTGCAATTACCCCTATCATTTTTATATTACTCTGCTTCTGAAAAATGAAAAAAATTATCAGCAAGGATCACAGGGCGTTTCCATCATTAATACGGTCGATTGAATCGGTGGTTAACCTGTTGACAATATCAATATAATGACTCATTTGGGGTTCAGAGTTATTTTTCCTGATATAGTCTAACCCTTTTTCCCTCAGTTCGGTTCTCATTTCCGGATTCGAATATAATTCAAGGATGCATCGTGCTACATCTCCGGGATCGTTTGTTTCGGAAAGAAGAACGACATCTTTTCCTAAGTGTGTGAGGACTGATTCCGCTCTTGTCGCAATAGAGGGCAGACCCATGGCCAGGAACTCGAACAACTTTACATTGAGTGCATGATCTGAATATTCGTCATTTCCTGATAAAAGAGCTATTCCGACATCAGCTTTACTCAAAATTTCGGGTATCGATTCTAATGATACTTTCCCATGGAAATGGACATATTTCTGGAGACCGAGGTCGTTAACCATTGTTATTAGTCTATTCTCCTCACTGCCCGATCCATAAATGAGAAGTTTTATGTTTGGAACTTCTTCCTTTACCAAATCTATCGCCTTAATAACGGTATCAAGGCCGCAATGTTTATTCAGTGTGCCGGGATAGATTAAAGTGAAATTTCCGTCTGATTCAGAATTTTTAAATTTACCGTAATCAAAAAAATTTATGTTGGGAAGGTTTAAGATTACGGACATTTTATGCTTACTGATGTTCGTTCTATGACAAATTGCTTTCTTCCAATAATCAGTCACTGTAATTACATGATCTGCAAATATTCCCGAAATTTTTTCAGTGAGTTTAAGCATTTTTATATAAAAGTGGTTTTCTGAATACCCGAATTTTGACTGGAAGAAATCTGGAACGGGATCATGGATGTCTAAAATCGTTTTCGATCCCAGCAGCTTGGGGATAAGTGCTGAAAAAATCTGAAAATCAGGAACAGAGTGGACATGAATTAACTGGTATGGTTTTTTAACATGTTTTATTAATATAAATAATGATGAAACAATAAAAAATTTTAACAAGGAATATAAATACGTAAACTTCGAACCTTCAAGTGATTGTCTTTCTTGCAGGTGATATATGTTTACTCCATTTAATTCGGTCCGTAAGGGTTGTCCCGGGATTTTTAGAGCTATAACATCAACCATCAACCTGATCACCTCTTTGTACCAAAGTTTCAGCATATCGCCTCACTCTGGCATCGTATTCATAAAAAGAATGTGCTGCCATGCAGGTTCGGATCTTCTTTCTTTCCGCTTTTATGTGATGTGAATAGCATTCAGACCAGAAACCGGCCATTTCTTTCGGCAAGGGATTCCAGAACTGATCTTCATAAGTACTCTTTACGTAATTGAGAAACTCCTCATAATATTCTGCCGGATATTCCTGCAGTTCACATTTTTTATTAGTGAAATTCATATAGTCTGGATGTATATTAAGAAGCGCCATGCCTCCCTTTTCGGCGATCCAATCCAGTTTCCGTTTCCAGATATCAATAGATTTTTCCTTCATCAAAATAAATAATGTGAAATCCTGAGGAAGAGTGTAGGGGAGCTCAGTATAAGAATTATTCGCGGTAAATGGAAAAACTGTGGATACTCCTTCGGGCTGGGGTTCGAATGGGTCTGTGTCGAATGTGGACATGGCGTACTCTATATTTAAGAGTTTCATCCATTCCAGATTGCGATGCATGGATGGGGAACTGAAACCGACAGAGTTCCACTCTTTCAGGTATTTGTTAATTTTTGGAGCCCTTGTCTCGAATATTTTTTTAGACGAAAACAGTTTTCCGTCATGGATGAGACCGTGCACGCCTACTTCAAAGCCGTTCTCGTCAAGCTTGTGGCGAAGGTCAGGAGCGACATTGTAACGCTCGGGAACAAAATTGAAGGATGATCGAAAACCCAGTCGTTTTTCAATTTCCATCAAGTGGTGGGCGTTATCATGTCCCTTCGTTGTGTCCACATCATGCATCATGATCAGAGAAAATTTTTTTTGTCCCGGCCAGCCGGACCAGCCATCAGGTGGTTTGGATGCCATTTGATCGATGGGCCAGATGTCTGAAACGACTGAGCGTTTGTAGAGAACAAGTCTTCGCCGCACGGCGATTTGCAGCCATCTGGGGATAAAGGGTCTTAATGTATAGTAGATGCGTCTCATAGAAATTTGTGATTACGTTGATTCAGTGATTGGCTGATTTGCCTCGACTAATGTTTACCCCACGTGTCTGTATAATAAGCGGCCTGCCGCTTTTAGAACGGGAATCGGCATATTCCCGAAGATTCTATTGTGCAGTGGTAGAATGCGTTGCGTATTCTCGACAAACGCGCCTTCTTGAAGATCGTATCGGTAATAGTTAATACGGTTTTCTCTTGCTCCCCATCCCGCCTTGAATTGCCGGAGGCCCTGATTATCCAGGTCCGTTCTGCCGAAGCAAAAGTTCGTAAATCCGTTCCCTGAGTAGTGCCTAATCGCTTCCCACATTACAAGATTGTTTGCCCGCAGGTTTTGATAGTAGCGATCTGATGCCCCATACTTGAAAAATGCTGTCGTACCGCCGTGAAGAAAAACAGCACCGGCAATAAACCTGTCCTTATATGCACCGAGAGCTATAATACCGAGCTTTTTGGATATGATGTGTTCATGAATTTTTTTGAAAAATGTGAATGGCTGCGGGGGGACTCCCTGTCTCTTCCTCGTTATACAATGAAGCTTGTAATATTCCTGCATCGCATTCAGCGATTCATGCAGGGATACCTCAACGCCATGTTTACTGGCTTTTTGTATATTTCTCTTTGTCGATTCCCTGCATGCGGAATAGATTTTCGTTTCATCGCCTGAAAGATCGAGGATATGTCCGAAGTACGACGATGCCGGGGTACTATCATGCAGGTATTTTTCTCCGTTTCTTAATTCGAAGTATTTCCAGCCTCTTTTTTTCCCATATGTGACGATATGATTAAAGAGGTTGTGAAATTGGTTTTTGCCATCAATGATGGGGTTACAATAGTCAGTAAAGGGAAGCGATACACCGCGTAATCCTGTTAATCTGCTATTTACTTCGATAACGGGCAGCATTGCTGTCAATCGTTTCTTTTCGAAAACCGTGAAATAAATTGGCTTGTAACCATAGGTCTCGGAAAGTATTTTTGCCCAGGCAGTGGTATTAGAGAAGACATCGCCTGCGGTGTCTCTTATCAGATCATCCCACTCCGGATGGTCGATTGGATTGATGATTGTGATTTCAGATGACATTGTTGATATTTTGTAGAGACCTTGATTTACGAATTATAGGTGGAGACGTATGCAACTATGTTTTGGTCATTGCGAGGAGCACAGCGACGTGGCAATCTATTTGTAATTGAACATAGAGTTTGAGATTGCATCACCCCGATTCCATCGGGAGATTCGCAATGACAATGGGTATATTATGCAAACATTTCATACGATGAACTTTTATTCGCAGTGATCGGGTTCGATATTGAGGATAAGAGAAATCGATTTTTTTACCCGATTCATTTCATCTTTTGATATCGTGCCAATCTTTTTTATGAATCTTTCGTGGCTCAAGACTCTGAGCTTGTAGCAATCAATCATCGATCTCGTTTGAAGATCACTCAAGGAGTTAGGTTCGAGGGTAACAAAGAAAGGGTTTTTGTCTAAGTGATGTTCCCAGTCAACGACAGGCGCGACAATGGCCTGTTTGAGATAACGATCATGGCCCTCGCTCAGAATGACTACGGGTAGTGCCGTGTTGTTTGTATCCCCGGTTAATGAATTTAAATTTACGGTATAGATATCGCCCGGATTCATAGTTCTCCGTCAATCACGCTTATGTTAGTGTGACGTCGTTTCTTGCCTATCATTTCCATCGCCTGTTTTCTTTTCATTTCCCGCATGCGGATTCTGTCTGCCTTGACCTTATCTCTGATGGCTTTCCGCATATATTCAGTCTGACTTTTGTAATTTAATTTTTTGTGAATCTTTTTGATGAAGCAATAGTCTTCCTCGTCAATCTGTATTTTTGTCTGAACCAACATAACCTGTACCTGCCTTTTTTCTGTTTCGGTTCAAGCCTTGTGAATAATGCCTTTAATGTCATTTCGAGTGTAGCGAAGCGATCTCGCAAATTATGTAGCCCGCCGATTCATCGGCACGAAATATAGCGCCCGATAAATCGGGCAACTACATTAAAAAACGAGATTGCCGCGTCGCTCCGCTTCTCGCAATGACGGGAGCGATTGACCTGCCTTGCTCACCCTCGCAATGACATGAGGGTTGCATGTATTTCTGCTCGCAATGACTCGAAAAACATGACAATGAGCTATATTTTGGTTGCACCTGTGTTGTTTCAATCACGAATCAAGCTTGAAAAGCTTCCGTAGTTCCGTTGACTCATAAGGCTTGTATCCCAGAACCTTTGCTATCGACACTATCCTTTCGACCAGGTCTTGGTTTGTCGCAAGTTTTGTCCTTTCCTGATCAAACCATATATTGTCCTCAAGCCCGACTCTGACACCACCACCTGAAAGCAGTGACATGATGTTCATTTTCAGCTGAGAATCGCCGACAGCACCGACAGACCACAATGATTCTTCCGGCAGTTCTTTTATCATCAAACCAAGATGCAGCACGTCGGCCTGTGCGCAGGCGATGTTACCAAGTATGAGATTAAAATAATAGGGTGGAGTAAAGAAGCCTTTATGAATCAGATACTTTGCATAATTGATCATGCCCAGGTCAAAAACCTCAAACTCCGGTCTGATGTTGTTTTCCATCATCTTTCCGGCTAGATCTTTAATCATCTGGGGGCTGTTGACGCTGACCTGCCTGTTGAAGTTCAACGAACTTAATGTCAGACTTGCAAAATCAGGTTTCAGTTCGCCATTGAGATCGAGGCACTCGGACCGGTTGTCAAACTTGAAAAATTCCCGGCCGGACGTGGAAACGCCGAGGATCAGATCTTTATTTTTCTTTCGTATTCCTTTAATGAATTCAGCGTAAATCTCTTTTTTGTAGGTCGGTTTGCCGGTATCGGGTTCGCGGGCGTGCAGATGGACCATATTGACACCGAGATCGGCAACATCTAACACCTGTTCTACGATTTCATCGATCGCTGTCGGCACATGAGGGGTCATCTCTTTGGTCGGGATGAGACCGGTTGGTGTAAAGTTAAGGATGAATTTATTGTTTGTCATGAAACTATTCCTCTGGTCATTGTGCAAGCCATTGGATTTTTCATGGCCTATTTTTTAGGGCGAAAAAATGGGGACACGAAACATTATAAAAAAAAGTTTTATGAAATAAGTTCACAGCTAAAAATAAAATGAGATTGCCGCGTCGTTCGCCAAGGCGAACTCCTCGCAATGACGGGAGAGATTGCTTCGCTTTGCTCGCAATGACGGGGTTGATAGAAGTTCATAAAAAGCTGATGAATCAGCAGGCCACAAAACATAAAATGTTCACCCGTGCCATATTTGTAGCTGCCCGATTGAATCTCCCCGCAACAAGTTGCGGGGAATCTCCGACTGTTAAGGAAAATATTTATTTTATTCGCTCGCTAACCCCGCTGCAAGCAACGGGGAATGCGCTCGCTGTTCAGTTCATCGGGCGCTTTTGCATTGCCCCGATGTAATCAGATGGTTATTTTACAAAAAGCCGATAAATCGGGGAGCTACATTTATAACGAGCCCCGATATTATCGGGACAGGCTACATATTTATAACAAGCTGATAAATCAGCGGGCTACAGAAAATCATAATGGGAGGATCTTCGGGGGTATAGTATGTTGAAAGAGGGTTACGGTAGATACAGCTCCGCCTGGTAAGTTACATGATTTATAAGGCCAAAACGGGCCCCGATAGTATCGGGGCAGATTACATATTTATAATACGCTGATAAATCAGCAAGCTACATATTTATAATACGCCGATAAATCAACGGGCTACATGTAGGAAATCATTAATCGTATTTGCTACGTATTCGATCTGTGCTTCCGTGAGTTCAGGATACATGGGAAGCGACACAAATTCTCCGGTGCATTTCTCGGATACGGGGTAGCTCCCCTTGCCAAATCCGAGAGCGTTATATGCCTCCTGTAAGTGGAGCGGCACGGGGTAGTGGATTCCGCAGAATATTTCCTTTTCTGCAAGCTTCGTTATCAGCGCATCCCGGTTTTTGGCTCTCACCGCATAGATATGGTAAACGTGCCG
>Ga0075124_10001194_pt1 | contig 12138 bp, 9 predicted proteins | sample AntAceMetag02UKS_FD_69809 | JGI IMG/M metagenome (GOLD analysis project Ga0075124, IMG submission 69809) | Saline lake microbial communities from Ace Lake, Antarctica - Antarctic Ace Lake Metagenome 02UKS | ecosystem: Environmental > Aquatic > Non-marine Saline and Alkaline > Saline | place... | reverse complement strand
GCTTCTACTGAATCAGGGAATCAGTTAGCACAATTCTCTGCTTACAAAAAAATAACAGTAACAAATCCAGACGCTACTACTTATGATTTTTCAACTACTGTCCCAAGAGACGAAGCCATTAACACTCCAAGCACTTATGTTGACCCATTATTATATCCACCAATTCCTACGCTGTATGCTTATGATGGCACTGATGGTGTCTATGTCGTAAACTTATTAACAATTCCTTATTGGGGAGCAGCATATACATACGAACTTGGAGATACAGTTGTGGTAGATATTGTTGTTGCTGTTGGAGGTTTTCCTTATGCTATTTACGAGGCATTAGCTACAGGAACAAATAAAGACCCTAAAACAGAAACAGCTTATTGGGTAGAAGTAACAGATGAAGATGATGTTGAAGCTAAATATAATATTACTGAAAGAATAGCAGTAACGTGTGTTTTAGACCAATGCCTTGCAGATAAATTAGTACAGGCAAGCTGTCAAGAATTAAATGTTATTTGTGATGATGAAATATTGTGTGAAAATTCTACTTTTAGAAAAGCTATGAGACTTGATGTTATACTTGCAGCTATTGACGAATTGGTAGAGTCGGAAAGTTGGGGGCAAATAACAGATTTAATAAATTCAGGAAATACAATTTGTAATTGTTGCGATTAAGATGAGTACAGCACGAAATATAGGAACAGCGAGTATGGCAACTAAATGTCATAAGTATGAGTTAACTCAAACATTTGGAGTTACTACTTGCGAGACAGATTTTATGCACATATATATATTAAGATTAATTGAGAAAGTATTGCTTTGGAATGATAATGCAGACTATCTCAAAGAATCAGAAATAACATGTTTAGAATCGGTATTATTAAAAACTTTAAATTGTTAAATTATGCCAGACTGCGGAGGAGTAAGACAAGGATTATTAGATGATATATTTACAAGTGATGTAAATCATATTGATGCACCAGCATTTCCTGCTATCATAACACCAGCAGCTAATCTAAATGAAGCATTAACAAATATTGCGACTACATTAAAAACTTTGTGGGACAAAACCCCTACAACTACATTGGAGTCTGATGTGATTACGCTAAAGACCACTATTACGAATATAATTACTCTTACTGCTGGTACTACATTACAAAGCAACTTGACAGACATCTTAACAGAGATGGACAATATAGATAAAAAAGCAGATGCTAAATTAACTACTTCTTTGTATGATGCCAATACAATTTTAAAAGCAGACGTAGATAATACTCCATTAGCATTAACTATTGGAGCAAATACTGTTGTTGGAAATATAGGGGCAGGGATAATAGCTATGACTGCTGTTGAATTGATAACATTAATTGATGTAGACTATAGAGATGCTACAGATGGATTTGTAAGACCATATAATAACACAGACACATTTGCAGTTGGTGCAGAAACATACACTTCTAAAGTGTTATTAGTGCCTCTTGAGAGTGCTACTTATGCTTTAAACCCATACATTAAATGGGAGCATGACATGGTTAATGCTGCGAGTGATGGACTGCTTATATATAGTATGGACACTATGGGCTGTGTAATAAGAGCAGAGTCAGTTAAGAAAAGTGCATATTTATCAGCAATAAGTACAGGAGCAGGAGCAGCAGCAGAAGAACAGTCATGGAGATTAGAAGAACAAGTTGGAGCTGTAGCTACATTAAACTTCTGGGAAGGTAAAAAAGATGGTGCTGATTCCAATACTTTAAAATGGATATACGGAACAGGTGGTGCTACAACTACAATAATGAATCTTACAACTGCTGGATTATGGCAACTTGGAACAAGTACAGCTATAGCAGGAGTTTTAGATGAAGACACTATGGCTTCTGATAGTGCCACGCAGCTTTGTACGCAACAGTCTATTAAGGCTTATGCTGATACTTTCTGCACACAAGTAGAAGCAGACGCTATAGAAACAGGAGCAGGACTTAATGCAGATGGTACTTATACGGCTTCTGTTAGCTCTCACTATCTCGGAGGAGCAACAACATTAAAAAATGCAGATGAACTAATTGACACTATATTATATAATAGAGTAACACATACTACAGATGGAGTAGGACAAAATATTTTACTTTCTACAGGAATATTTTTATTTTCAGATCAACCAACCGCAGGTTCGCATACAATATATTCTTCTACAGACCTTCCTATTAATGCAATTATTATTAACGCATGGATGGATGTAGTAACAGCATTTACAGCAGACGTAGGAAACACTTGCACGATAGGAGTAGGAGTAGAGACAGTAGGGGCAGGAGCAGAAGATATTAAAATTGCATCTGCAATAGGAACAGATTATACGCAATCAATAAAAGTAGAAGCAGGAGTTGGTGGAGCAACTGAATTAGATTTTAATAAATCAACTCCAATTAAATTAACAGCAGCAAGAGATATAACAGTAAATGTTGTATTGGCTGGTGGAGCAACAGCATTAACAGCAGGTAAATTTAGAGTTTACCTACAATATATATTAAGTGATTAAATTTTAAAATTATGGGACTTAAAAGAACAGTAACACTTGCAGATAGTGGTAATAGTATAAGGTTGGGATGGGGAAGTACTCCAGACTACCAATTTATAACTAAGAATTATTCTGTTACTCCAGTAGATATGAGTGGCACAGGTGCTGATAGCGATTATGTGATTATACAAAGTGAGATAACGACTCAGGTGGCACAAATTGCTGTTGGCGATATTACAGCTCCAGTGGTAGCTAATTTAGCAGCATTGGTAACATTGCTTGAAGGATGGAATGATACGTCAACAACGTCTTCTTCGATGACTACCATTGAAGGACTTATTAGTTCTTTGGAGGGTGGATATTCTACGTTGGTAGGTAAGACTGCTAATCCTCCAGTAAACAATACTACTTTTACTGCCGTATATCAAGCAGCCACAGGTATTACAATATCTAATTTACCTACATGGCATACGTTGGCTGAATTTACAGCACAAGATATTGAGAAGATTGATAGATATGATACTGCCGGAACATTTGTGGCTTCGTATAACAGACAAGATACTTTGATAACTTATGCAAATCCAATTATAACTGTTACTGGAGTTACATTTACAAATACAGACACATTTGTTGTTTATACAAACGTAACAACAGTAGCTAGTCCGTATTATGCAGAAGATTCAGTACATGCTTCTGGAGATATTGGAATGCAAATATTAGCAGTAAGAGATGACACACCATCAGGATTGGCAGCAGATGGAGATTATATTCCACTTACAACTGATGACAAAGGATATTTATGGACACATGAGATTAATAGCCAAGCGATGGTAACGTCACTTAGCTTATTAGATGATTGTGTTTTTGTAGATGATACAGCAACTCATACAACAGGTGCAACAAAAGGACTTGGAATAATGGGTGTGGCAGTCCCAACAGATATATCATTAGATGCTAATGATATTGGAATGTTTGCTATGTCATTAAAGAGAGAGATGTACACAGTAGATACAGGTTTAGCAACATTATTAGCATTTGGTACAGGAGCAATGGTAGCTTCACAATCAGTCACTATTGCTACAGATGACACTATTATGCTTGCACAGGCGGCAATACTTACTACTATTGATACTGACACAGGGAATATTGCTACTTCTACAGCTACTATTGCAACAGCAGTATATGCAGAAGATGCAGGACATACTACAGCAGATGCTGGTATTCAGATATTGGGAGTACGTAATGATAACGGAGCAGCATTTTCTGGTACAGATTTAGACTATACTCCTATTGCAACAAAAAGCAATGGTTATGTTAAGAATGCTAATTATGATGATACAGAACAAGCAGGAAGGATTATAGAGCAATCTCCTGAACATAATCATAGAGTTACAGAAACTTATTCTGTTACTTATGCTCAAGCCACAGGAGCAGGACAAGTATATTGGTTAATACCAATGGACACTTATAAGAATGGTAGCATATATGTAAAAGTAGTTGGTGATGCAGCAACAGATGATACAACTATTAAAGTATGGTCAACTAATGACCCCGATATTACTACAGCAGTTACACAAGCATTATTAACAAGTGAAAATTGGGATGATGTAACAAATGATTTAACAGGTGCAGCTAGTCATAATCCAACAGGTGATACTACCGCAACAGGTGGAGATAAATATACATGGTATTTAGATACACCTATTGTATGTGAATATTTAGTAGTTGAGTTTGATGTAACAGTAATAGCAGGAACAGATATTAATTTTACAGGATTTGCTAAATTAACTTAATATGAGTAAGAAAAGTTATATATCACAAGACATAGACGTAATACTTCGAGAAGTAGGTAATACTGCTGCCTCTATATTAGATAATGGAGGTACATCAACTAATGTTACAGTAGATGATGGTGTAATGACTTTTTCTAATGGTAAGATTGATTATCCTGCTGTAAAAGCTAATACTACAGATGGTGTAAGTTATGTAATAAATTTAGCAGAAAGGTTTGCGAATATGCCTGTAGGAGATTATATGTTTAGTCATGTAATAGATGTTAATAGTTGTATATGGGCTGTGTGGGGAGTAACAACATTTTCTATATATCTTTTGTCAAGTGCTGGGAATTATAGACAACAAACATACTATAGAGCACAATGGAATAATTATCAACAGATGATTATGACAGTAGGTGTAAATCCAGCAGATGGTTCATTACTTGTTGTTTTATATAAAGCAGGATTAGAAGTAGCAGCTACAACAACAACTGATACCGGTAGTCCTGTACATTTTGCTGTAAATAGGTTTCAATTAGGAGCAAATGTAGGAGATAGTGGTACTTTGGCTATAGATATGGATAGTGTTACTATATATAAGAGAACATTGTCAGCAGGAGAAGCACTTTCTATATTTAATAATAATTTATATACACCTGTTACAGACGGATTAGTAATGAATATAGATAGTAGAACAAGTGTTCTAATTGATTATATGGGAAATCCTATATTAGACCAAATCGCTATAACTACTAGAAGGAATGGTTCTATATATAATACTTTCTATACTGAAGCTTCCCATAGTCGAATGACAATAGGTAAACCTGATGCTATAAATAATATTTTTGTAGGTGGAGGTACATGGGAGGCATGGATTAATCCTTATAGTGATGGAGAGAATAATCTTGGTGCTATATTTAGTAAGTCTTATGTTTCATTTAGAACTGTAGGTGAAACTAATGGAGAATGTAAGTTACAATTTAAGATTTACTTTGATGGTACTAATGGAGAATGGATAACTACTAATCGAGACGTAAGCCTTAGAAAGTTTAACCATGTCTCAGTTACTTATAATGCTGATGATGTAGCTAATGTACCTGTTATAGAAGTTAATAATATTATAGTAGCTTTAGATGTAATTGCTACTCCTACTAGTACAGTAAAAGATGATTCTGGTTGGTATTTATATATGGGCGATAACTCATATCAAGCACATGCCTTTGATGGTTTAATGAATCAACATAAAATATATAATATAGCATTAACAGGAGAAGATAAAGCGAGAAACTATAATAGTAGTAAATCAAATTACGGATATTAAATAAAAGATAAGATGAATATATTTTCAATACCTATATATAACAGCAGCTTCATAGATTTACAAGGAAGTACAATAACTAAAGTAAATAGTCCCACAACTGTTTTAACTAAGAAAGGGTGGGCTATGAATTGTGAGGCAAGTCAATATATTTACTCTAACACTATTTCAGGTAATTTTGATACTATACTTTTAGAATTTTATTTAGATGATGAAGTAACTGCTGCAAGTGTAGCAAATGTATTAGGTAGCGTAGGAGGTACAGAAGGAAGATTTACATTAGGGATAGATAATGGAACATATACAAATGAAACATTTTCTTGGATTAAAGACAGTGTGGCAGAAGGAGGATATATTAAAGATAATATCCCAAGAGGACATAATCAAATTATTTTAATATGGAATGGTAGTTATTATGACTGTTGGTTAAACGGGACACAGGTTACAACATATAATAATGGAAGTGATAGATTTGGTACTGATGATGTCTATGTCGGAAAAAGAGAAACAGCAGCACAATATTTCACTGGAAAGATTACCAATGTAGTATTAGCAGGTCATTCATATAGTAATTTAGAAGTAGCACAAGCTAAAAGAAAGTTTGATTTAGGAGCATGGGTAGCTCCTCCTGTAAGAGGAAGAGTTAATTATAACTTAGGTAATTATGGTTTTAATTTTAATGGGACAGATAATGCGATAAGGATTTTAGCCCATCTGGTAGGTGGAGAAAGTATATATTATAAATCCAAAATTTACGGGTTTGATAGTGGATTTTATGGCTCATTTTTTAGTTGTGGAGGGACGGTCGCTTATCAAAAAGGATGTTCTTTGTTTTATCACAAAGTAATAGGATTTAGGCTTTTTGTGAGTGATGGCACTACCCAAACAATCACTAATTTAGCAGGTGGGTCATTAATTTCTATTGGTGGAAATCACGAAATAGAGTTTAGCTGGTCTGGAGTAAGCGGAGAAGATGCTACAATAATAATAAATGGAGTGAGTTACACTAATACGATTAACAGAGATTGGATAGGCAGTAGTCCCTTTTATGTTTACTTTAATCAACAATCGTATTCGGCTGCTTATTATGTAAAAGGGGTTATCAATTACATACTATTTAATGATTTAAACATTCCATTATCAATAGGATATAGCAATAAGATATATGATGTCAATTTAGGCACAGAATACACAATATTAGGAACAGTATTACAATCGCAATGGGTAACACAAGATACTTATTCTTACAACGAAGATTACGGATGCACAAGAGTAAAATATAACGGACAAAGAGTATTAGTACCTTATCTATTAGATAAGACAGAGCTTTATACAAGTGTTGCTCCTGTGCTTAATGCAGCAGAAACAACAGAGGAATTTTTAGATACTGATTGGAATAATATATATTTACACGAACAGTTTAATGATAACCCGATAGATAGTGTATGTAATATTAAAGGATTCAAGGCTGGAACAGGAAGTTATAGAATTAACGAAGTAGATAAAGATACTAAAGAATTAGAGTGTACAGGTAATGGTACTATATTAAAAGACTTAGTAGTATCTAATGATAGTAAAACAATAAAACTTACCTATGATATAGGTGGTGGTGGTGGAGGTGGAGTAGATTATGAAGATACAATAGCTAATGCAATTATTGATTTAGCTGTTTTCTTTAGCTTTACAGGGAGTATTGCTACCTTTAATTTATCAACAGGTGAAAAGATTATCAATCATATAATAATTTCAGATTAATGAATATAGAGGTAACATTACAGCAACATGGAGACACCATAAATGGATTAGGAGAATCTATGAAGAGGGTAGAAGATACTGTTAACAGAATCGAAGTAGTCTTGATAGGCGACAAATTTGATAAAACAGGACTAATACAAGGCGTTGGTTGTAATAAGAAAAAAATAAGAAGTCTTGAAAAGACAAGAGAGAAGAACAAGTGGACAATAGGCGTAGCAATAACAATAGCCACAGTATGTGGTACTATAATAGGATTAATAATTAAATTAACAGACTTACTCTAATGAATTACGATTACATAAAAACAGGAGATTTGCTATTTTTAGATGGCGATAAGTGGATAGCAAAACAAATTAAGAAAGCACAAAAAGCTAAAGAAAATAAATATTACAAATTAAACCATGTTGGTATATTTGTTTGGATGGATGATATTTTGTGTGTAGCAGAAGAAGATTATCCAGGACAGTTTGACATTAATCCTTTTATTGAGGAATATGTTATTCCAGGACATAAGATATACTTAGGCGCAATAGTTAATCAGGAATTAACAGAGAAACAAATTGATAAATTTAATTTAGAGATGTTAAAAGAAGCATCAGAAGATAGGTTTACTAATTATGCTTATGTTGATATTTTAGTGTTTAAGATTAACTCTCTTTGGTTTAAATGGACTGGTAGAGATACGTGGTGGGGAAGAAAGAAGAATAAAAAAGGAAGATATACTTGCAGTCAAAGAACGGCTAAGTTTCTACAAAAGTATTTCAGTATATGTTTAGAGAAACTTTACTTCCAATGGACTCCTGCCGATATAGCAGATGATAAAAATATAATTATTAATAAGATAAAATATTAATTATGAAATATGAAAGCATTATTACTACGACTATAGAATTTATATATTATAATAATACTTATAGTTGTTTTGATTGGAATTAAATAAGAATTTAATTTTTTTGGTTAATTGAAGGAGGAGTGATTACCTCCTTTTTTTATTTAGATTTAGCTTCCTGATTAGCTGCTAATTTCATAATAGTCTCTTCCATCTTACCATCTCTGTCTTTCTGTTTCTCGTCAGCCTGGATTTTCTCCTGTCTTCTTCCTTCTCCTGCCATAGCTAATCCTTCTTGTGCTTGTTGATTCTCTACTTCCGGTATTTGTTGTTGCATTGCTTTGTTTTGTTGCAACGCAAGTAGGTTCATTTCTTTAGCTTTTAATCTTAATGCTTTTGCTATTTCCGGTGGAGTGCTTCTCATATAGAGGTCTGCAAATTGTGCATCATCTATTTTACCTCTATCTGACAATGCTAACAGAACCATATTTCCATTATCTATTTGTTCTTGTCTGTTGTTTTGTCTTGATACAAATATTCTAAAGTCTTCAAGTTTTAAATCTTTTACTTTTGCTATAACAGCAGCTTTGGTATCTCCGAGTATTATTGCAAGTTTTCTTGGGTTTTCGAAATAGACTCGCTTACCAACATTGGCTGTAGCTTGTGCCATTTGCAGAAAAACATTTGCAAGTGTATCATAAAAAGATTCTTGAATTAGCGAACCTCTTTGTATTTGTAATTGTGTTACTCCAACAAGCTGATCTGAACCTTGAGATTCCCCTCTTAGACTTGCATTGATTCCACTCATTCTGTCTATGGAATTTTTCTTACTCTCTTGCAGTGCCCCATATACAAGGGTTGAGTTATCAACAACAGAACCAACTTCTGCAATAGCGTTATTTATTCCTCTTCCTCTTGCGTTTACTGGTGTTGGTTTGCCCTGATACATATTGTTCAATAGTTCTGCTTCTCCTGTTTGTGGGTCAATCATTGTTTTATCATAAGCCAAAAACTTACCATGAGCACTATTCACTTGCTGTTCTTCAACAGAAAGATACCTATTGATTATTCTTTGTGGGTTTATTAGCTGAGATAGATTTGTCTCTGTGTAGCCTTCGTTAAAGTTCCATTGTCCTACACAAAAAGGAGGCATTACATTTGATACATCTAAATATTCTGTATTAGGATATGGCATTTCTCCGTATTCTAATACTATATCTGTTTTTTTCTTATCACGTATTGGGAGTGTTACTATTTCAGAAGGTATAAACACACAGTATTTTAATATGTCGAAATAGAGTTTAGTAATATTTTTACCTTTTAGTATTTTCTTCTGTCCCTCTGTTAAGTCTTTTAAAGGTAGAATATCTTTTTTTGTATATCTTGGTTTTGTTTTTCCTTCTTCTATAAACCCTATCTGCACACACATTGGATAACCATATTCATCTAATACATATCCGTATTCGTATTGTTTGAAGTCTCGCCAGTATGTCCAAAATACAGGTACTCTTCCACCTCTTGTGGATGTGTTGCCGGATACAGTTTTTGTACTTGAAGCTTCTTGTTCTATTGCTTTTCTTTCATCTATTGAAAGGTTTTGGTATCTTTCAAACATAGTAGAAGGAGTCATGTAATCAAATTCTCCCCAAAATAAAGCATCGGAAGTATCGCTTTCAGTACAATTTCTATCAAAGAAAAATCTTTCAGGAACAACTCTTCTCCATTTTAATTCTCCGTTATGTATGAAATATTTAAAAACAACCATTCCTGATTGTGATAAATCTAAAGAAGCATCTCCTTGTTTTTCTTTTAATTTGTTTTCTTTAAAAACATATTCATTAATAGAATTGATACAATCAACATAAGTATCTGTATATAGATTTTCAAATATAGTTTCAGTTTCTTGCTCGTTATCTCCTATTGACATTTTAGCTTTTAAATAAGAAGCAAATTGAGGACTTGATTGTGCTGCTACTTCTGTAAAATATTGTTGTTGTGCCAGCAGTTCTTCTCTTCTGTTTATTGCTTTATAGCTTAATGCTTCTGCTCCTGTTGTAATATCCATTATTATTGCATTTCCACGATACTGTTCTACTATTGGCTTCATGCAGTTGTCAATAACTTTTATTCTGTTTCTTCCTTGTCCTGAGTTATCCATAAAGAACGCTTCCGCATCTTCATTGAAAGACCATTGGTTGCCTCTTACAAATTGTCTGTTGGTATTGGCTTGCATTTGAAATGAAGTAGCTCTTGTATCAAACCCTTCCCAAATGCAATATCTTGCATTATCAATATGATATTGCTCTCCATCAGTATTTGTTTCAAATCTATTGGGCTTGTCGTGCCCTCCTGTTATTATGTTTGGCATATAATCACTCATATCTATTAAGTTTTATCGTGAAAATCATTAATGAATTTTTCTTGTACGTCTTTTACTTTCGATTCTCTTACTCCAAATCCATTTTCTACTTGTTTAATTAGTTCAGGCATATTTGAAATTATTGTTTTTGACATAACGACATATTGGCTTTTGTCTGTTTCCGCATCGTCTATATCTATATCAACTAATTGTTCCCAGTTATATAACACTATCTCGGAAATTAATCTTGCCCTTACTCTTATATCTAAATCATACTCTCCAAACTTAGCAATAGCTTTGCGTACTTTCTCAGGAAAGTTACCATTCTTATATTTAAACGCTTCATCGGCATTTAGTGGTTCATAGAAAGCAAGACTTATACTTTTTTCTATTCTTACATCTTCTTGTGCTTTTGCAAATCTTATAGCATAATACCATGCAAATTTAAGTTGCGGAGGTGATATACCATTAAATTCTTGCGTAGTTGCAAGTTCAGGATGTAGCTTTTTTAAATCAGTATTTCTACCCCTTGTAGAGCAAAATACGCTTAGTTCATCTCTGTGTTTTGTAAGTTTTTCAACAGGTAATTTGGGACGGAAATTCTTAGTTGCCATAGTGCAAATATATGAAAAATTTTCAACTAACCAAAATTCTTGATTGATTAAAATCTTTATCATATACATTTTTCCAAACTTTCTTTTTCTCTATCCTCTCTGTTGTGATGTTTTTGGGTATTAAATCAAAAAATGAAAGTGAACAAATATAAGCAAATACAGCAGCATCTAAAGCATCGTCATAGTAATGTCTTTTATCTAATGGTTGCCAGGTAGGTTTACCTGTTCTTGTGGCTTTACAAACAAAAGTAGTTAGCTGATGAAAAAGTACTTCTAAATATATATTGTCTCCAAAAGTTCTAAACATTTCTCCCATACGTGCAACGATAAAATCTTTCCTTACTCCTTTTGTATCTATTCCTACGTCTGATGATGCACCTGATTGCAGAGACTCTTCTATTTCTCCGTTAATTACCAAGCTGTTTAAGTATCCTTTTGATTCTTTGTAATTACGGTAAGCAAGTCCAATGTTTTTCTCTAACAGCTCCCTTACTCCTTCACTGCCGTTTGTGTCATAGTATATTCCCATTAGCATAGATTGTAGAAAACTTGCTTTAGGATTAGATGGCTGTCTAAAATTAACAAGACACGAGATAGTCTTATACTGTTTGTCCCAAATTGCAGAAGCCATTTTAGATGAGCCAGTATCACTTGAAATTGGGTCTGTTCCTTGATAGTATCTGTCTATCCATCCCTGCTTTGGTCTGTGTAGCATTACTGCTGTGGTCTTGTCCATTTCGTCATCATTTGCTGCTACAAACTCTGCTCCTATTATTTTAAATGGGACATCTTCATTCTCTACAGGCTTGTTCTTATCAAAAATAGGCTTAAAATAACCATGAACAGGTTGCATATCCTCTCTCATGTTTCTTATTTTAAGTAGATTTTTATCTATAAAGTCTCTTGACATTAAAGTCTTGTCAGTAAAGATAAACATATCTCTTGGCGTGGTAGGGTAATGCTGATGAAACTGTATGCGTGAAGTTTC
>Ga0075124_10001188_pt1 | contig 12171 bp, 9 predicted proteins | sample AntAceMetag02UKS_FD_69809 | JGI IMG/M metagenome (GOLD analysis project Ga0075124, IMG submission 69809) | Saline lake microbial communities from Ace Lake, Antarctica - Antarctic Ace Lake Metagenome 02UKS | ecosystem: Environmental > Aquatic > Non-marine Saline and Alkaline > Saline | place... | reverse complement strand
TTAAAGGGAAAATGATTGGGTTTGGAACTGCTGGCCATGCAGGGGATTATAAGCCGATGACTCTTGAAGAAATTAAAGGAATATATAAGTAAAAACTGTATGAAATGAATAATTCTTTAGTTTACATCGGTACTTCCGGATGGAGCTATAATCACTGGACCGGGAAATTTTATCCTGCTGATTTAAAAAATAACAAGTGGTTGAATTATTATTCTAAGAAGTTTAATACAGTAGAGGTAAACAGCAGTTTTTATCATTTGCCTAAACTTGAGACTTTCGTCAACTGGCGGAAAAATACATCAGGGGATTTTCTTTTTTCGGTAAAGGTTTCCAGATATATAACTCATATTAGAAGACTTGTAGGATGCAAGGAAGCGCTTGGCAGACTAATTGCAGCAGCCAAAGGGCTTGGGGAAAAATTGGGGCCATTTTTATTTCAGCTGCCTCCGAATCTAAAGGAAGACAAATCCAGACTAAAAATTTTTTTAGAAATACTCCCAAAAGATTACAAATTTGCATTTGAATTCAGAGATGGGAGCTGGTTTATAAAAGATATATATAATTTACTGGAAGAGTTTAAATGCGCTGTTGTAATTTCAAGTTCTCCTAAGTTTCCTTACAGGGGAAAAATTACAGGAGATTTTTGTTATATAAGAATGCACGGTCCTGAAGGTCTCTACTGTTCTTGTTATTCAGAGAATGAACTTAAAAAAATTGCTGCATTGATTAAAAGAAATTTGAAAAAAAATATCGTAAATTACGTCTATTTTAATAATGATGCAGAGGGTTATGCAGTGGAGAATGCCAAAACCTTAATGAAAATGGTTTTATAATTGTAGTATAATGACTACAGCTATTTTTTTAAATTATGCGGCTGTTTTTTAAATTGAAAATATGGATATATTTTTATTATACCAGTATATAATCACCACAATTCTTCTGTTCGTACTGGTAAACTTTTTGATAAACAATATTCTGTTTAAGGATACATCCAGATTTAAGCTGCCCGAAAATGTACTGGCTCAAAAACCGCTTGTATCCATACTTATTCCGGCAAGAGATGAAGAAGAGAACATAAAAAGATGTATTATATCCCTTTTAAAACAGGATTACGAAAATATAGAAATACTTGTGCTTGATGATAACTCCACGGATGATACCGCAAGGATAGTATCAGAGCTTTCCCAAAAAGATCCAAGGGTAAAACTATACAGCGGAAGGCCGCTTAAAAAAGGATGGCTGGGTAAATCCTATGCCTGCTGGCAGCTGTCAAAATATGCAAAAGGAGATTATTTCATATTTACTGATGCAGATACTCTTCACTTTCCAAATTCTATATCCAGCTCAGTTGCCTGTCTCCTCAGATATAGAATAGATGCGCTGTCGGTGTTTGCAAAACAGATAACGGTTACATTGCATGAAAGAATGATAGTACCATTTGGGAAATATATGATTTTGAGTTTCCTGCCACTTTATCTTATAGGAAAGTCCAGAAGTGTATTGTTTTGTACTGCAATAGGCCAATTTATGCTATTTAAAAGAGAGGTATACAAAAAGATTGGAGGGCATAGATCTATAAAAAGTGAAGTCATAGAAGATATAATGATATCGAAACAGGTAAAAAGATGCGGATATAAATTTATGATTTTTGACGGCAGGAGAAACTTATATTGCCGGATGTATAAGAATTTTAGGGAAGTGGTGAGAGGCCATTCCAGGACTATATTTGCTGCTTTTGATTATAATATTTATATTATAATCATAGCTATTATTTTGTTATCTGCAATATTTTTATTTCCTTTTATAATACTTCCTATTGGAATTTTTTTTAACTGGCCGGCTATATTAGTAAATCTTATTATTCTCCAGATAATAATTATTTTAATTGCCAGAACGATTTTTTCTATGAGGTTCAAATGCAAAGCTGTTGATATAATATTGTATCCTATTTCTGTGGTATACCTTATATATATAGCCATAGATTCAATCTTCAACGCTAAAATTGGGATGGGTGTAAACTGGAAAGGTAGAATATATGATGTCAGGGAAGAAGATGAATTAAGGCTGGTAAGCGATAATTATATAAGCGATAATTATAAGTAGCTATCTAATTGTTGGTGTAAATAAGTCTTTTAAACTTTTCTCTTTTCTAAATTTAAAATTATGGGGTATTGCTATTAAATGGTCGATGTATTTGGGAATAATAATTATTATGAGTAAAACTCCTAAGATTAAATAAACCGGCGAGTTTTTAAAGAGCCATAGAAAGATACTTGATGCAGCAATTCCTGATATTACTCCCCAGATCATATTTCTAATTGAAAATAATGCTGAGAGCATACCTATTCCAAAAGCTATGATGGTCAGGGGATGAATAGCAAGAAGAAATCCCAGTGTAGATGCAATTCCTTTGCCGCCTGAAAATTTTAGATATGTAGAATAATTATGGCCTGCTACGGCGGCACACCCGGCAAATATTGCCACGATTTCTATACCTGTGATTTTCCAAACTAAAAAATATGATAGAAAACCTTTAAGAATATCTAAGATTATACCTAAAGATCCCCAAAACTTCGATACGTTAAATACTAAATTCCAGCCGCCTGGATTCCTATCTCCAATTTTTCTTAAATCCTTATTACTATGGATTTTTGCAATAATATTGCAAAAAGGTATTGCACCTATGAAATAACAGACCATTATCAGTCCTATATTTCTATAAACCTCAAGGTTTCCCATAAGCATTAAGAAAAATTTTATAATCTATAAAAAATAACTTTATCATATTTTTTATCTTATTTTAAGAATATTTCCAAAAAAATATGCTGATAGTTCTAATAGAATAGAATGCTGCAAGTATGTTTCCCATAAATGATTTAAGTTTCAATGTACAATAGTTTTATCAGGAATCAATTATTTAATGACGTAAGTTACTAATTATAAAAGAAAGGAATGCGATGCTTGGATATATGGTTAATTTATTTGTATCTGGCTTTGTCTACCATGGTATCCTGTGGAATCAGGCGCTTATAGGGATTGGTCTTGGCATAGCTTTTGGAGCAATCTGGTATGCTGCTTACTGGACTCCTATTTTAAAAAACCCTGGTCCTGGGCTGTTCTTGCCGGCAGCGCCATTCTTATCTGGACCGTAGTTTCCTTTATTCAAGTCCCACTTCAGTTCTTGACAGGCAGAGCTTTAAATTTCTTCTGGGGCCAGGAAATTCTTACAAAATGGATATTGATTGCTGCAATACCGTCAATACTTCTTTCTGGAATTGTTCAGGAAGGTTCTAAGCTGGTACCTGTGGTTATATGCTGGTGGAGAAAAGGAAAAAATATTGACCCAAAACTTGGGCTGGTTATTGGAGCTGCAGCAGGACTGGGTTTTGGAGTCTTTGAAGCAGTCTGGATTCATAATAGTATTTTTCTTTCTGGCTGGAATCTGGGAGCAGCAAAAACTGCAGGGTTGTTTATAGCTCTTCTTCCTTTCCTGGAAAGATTTTTTATAGTATCCTTTCATACTGCTTCCAGCGCTATAGCTGGCTGGGGTTTAGCTAAAGGCTGGGGCTGGCAGTTTTATCTTATATCCTCTTTTTCCCATGCGGTTATAAACTATAGTGTTGTTATCTTCAGTACAGGTCTGGTCAGTCAATTACAATTAGAAGCATATATTGTGGTGTGGGCAATAATAGTAACTGGTTTTGCTCTGTGGCTTCGATGGAGGAAACAAAATAAAACTTTTGTTAGCTATATTTTATAAAAAAAGTTATAATATCTAATATTTTTATGTTTAATAATGTTCCTTCATAGTGATAGAGCAAATATCTTGCTTCTACCTCCAGAGGCAATGTTATTAGACTAAATAAGAAAAAGGAGGTTAGAAAAGATGCAAGGTAGTAAACTATATGTAGGGAATCTTGATTATTCCGCTACTAATGAGAAGCTGGAAGAGCTCTTCTCTAAATATGGTAAAGTCAGCCAAATCGATATAATTCCGGGTAGAGGATTTGGATTTGTAGAAATGTCTGATTCATCTGAAGCTGAAAAAGCAAAAGAAGAACTGGACGGCAGTGATTTTATGGGGCGCAGTTTAAAAATTGATGAGGCGCGTCCTCGTAAAGAAGGACCCAAAAGAGAGTATCGAAGATAGTTAAGATTATTAAGAAATAACAAAAATTCGATATAATGATAGGTTAATATAATAGCAGATAAAAGGGAGGAAAAATTTTTATTCTGGTTATAGAAGTCCTTTCTTTTATCTGCTAAATATTTATCTGAGATTATAATTATATTTAGGAGTCAGGTTATTAAGGGTCTGTACAGATCAATTATTGATTTATTTTAAGTTTATGCCTGCTCCAAAACTTGTTAACTTAACTATGGAGTCCATATAACATCTTTCCAATGTTAGTAATGCTCAATTTAATTGCTCATTTGACGAATTGATGGCTCTTTTTTATTAGAATGGACCGGTACCGGAAAAATATGTGATATCCTTTTATCCATATCTTATAGGACTAACTCTCAGTTTTTATTATCTTATATTTGTATATAATCTGATATAATTTTTATTTGATATGTCTTATTTATTTTTAAAGGAGTATAGATGATTATAAAAAAGAAAAAAGATTTTAATCCCACCATTATGGAAGATGATAAGTTAAGCGGTATTAAGTTTTATCCTATGCTGACAGCAAAGGACGGCACGCCGACTTTTGCAATGAGATTGTTTGAGATAAGTCCCGGAGGATATACGCCGAGGCACCAGCACGGCTGGGAGCATGAGGTATATGTTATATGCGGTGGCGGTTTGGTCCTTAAAGGGGAAGAGAGAATCGAGATTGAAAAGGATGATTTTATTTTTGTAGAACCCTCTGAACTCCATCAATTCCAGGCAGGGGAAAATGGAATGAGCATAATTTGTGTGGTGCCCAATGAAGGACAGCATTAATAAATTTTTTTATATAACAAATGCTCTGAAAATATTCCCGTAAGATGATAATGAAAAATAAGGTTATAATAAAAATACTGGCAGCTATAATTATTGCTGCTTTTATCCTGTTATTTTCTCCTATTGTTTCTTCCTGCGCTCATAAACTTAGTTTTGGCGATTTAACTATTTGCGGGGAAATAGACACGGTTACTTTTGCTCCTCTGGAGGTTAGAAACAGTTTTGATGTTGATGTGGAAAAAATTTTTGCAACCATAAGAGTGTCCGGAACCAAAGCTGAAGATATATGGGAGTTTAAATGGATAAACGTAAATACGGAGGAGATAATTGCTGATTCCACAGGGAAATACCTCAAGGGAGGATCTGGCTATGTAGAAGGCTACCTTTCAAATCACATTATTCCTCCTCAGGAAGGGAGTATCATAGGGGAACCGGGGAATTACAGGGTTGATTTTTACCATAACAGCCAGTTAATAAGCAGTGCATATTTTATTATTGTGTCTCCCAAACTGGAGATAACCGATGTAGTATTATCCAATAAAATAGATGAGGATGGTCAGCCTGCAGCTGCTGCTGAAAATTTCTATCCTGATGATATTATTTATGCCTTGCTGAGATTAAATTGCCAGATTGAAGGTGAGACCGTGGGGGTTAAGTGGTACCGGGGTGAGGATGAGTTATTAAGTGAGGAGGAGTTTACTATTGATAAGAATTATTATTTACTTGATTATATTGTTTTTATGATAACTAATGATGAGTTGTGGCCGGTTGATAATTACAGGGTTGGAGTTTTTCATAATGGATTGCTGGATAGTAAATATTGTTTTAAAGTAGTGGGAAAAGAAATCCCTGATGCCGCTTTTAGTAAGGAGAATGTATGCAAGAATGAAAAATATAAATTTTCTATCTGTTTTCCGGATGACTGGAGTTGTGGAGATGATAAAAATGATACAGGGTTTGAAGTAGATTTTATACCGGACTCTGATGATATTAATGCCGTTATTCATATGCGGGTTTTAAAGAAGGGTCATTTCCCCTCCGAAGAAGATTACTCCAATTTTTCTGACCAACTATTAAATGATCTGGTTACTTCAAATGATACTGCAGAGGTTGAAAAATCAGAAAGCGCAGGGAAAATTGGCGATGTCATCTACAGGCAGATAAATTATCATTATCCGGGTGAAGATAAAGATGGCTGGGATGTTGACCTGATTTTTATAAACAGGACCAGTATGCTTTATCTGCTTATAAAGGTTTCTGATATACCCTATCAGGAATTTGCAGATAAGGCATATAAGGATATGCTTGATTCTCTCTCATTTGATTAAAATGATGTTTTCTCATTCCTATCATGGCCGATGAGTACCTGATTTTTAATCTATCATTCTTTGGTGGTGAGACATTTCTTATAATATTCCGATAATGTTGTGAATAATTTATTAGAAATTAAGATTTTTATGATTGAATAAAAAGTTGATTGTGCTAAAATTCTACTATGGGGTAAGTTAATGTTGGCGTCCAAAATTTTTGAACACTTACCCCTTTTGCATCTAACCTTATTTTATATAATCTCTTATTATATTTATATTAGTATAAATACATTAATTTATCTATCTATACATTATTGTTCTTATAAATGGCTTAAAACAATAATTTTTTTAATTTTTATTAATTGAAATTAACTTCAATAATAAGATTAATTTTTAAAGAAGACTTCAAAAGTAATAAGAAGGTACAAAATTTTAAAAAAGAGGATTTGGGAAAAATAATAAAAAATATTTGACATTTATGTGAAAAAAGTATTAAATAGACGCGACAATAGTGTAAGAGTAGTATAAAATATTAGAAATTAAAATAGCAAACTTAGGAGCTGTGAAGCTTTTCCTCAAATTGGACGCTTGGGAAAAGTGGAGCTAGTAGCGAAACCGACTAAATAGTCGGTTTTTGTTTTTTATAGGGTTTTGGAAAAGAAAACATAAAAATATTTAAATTATTATTGAGAGGTAAAATATGATTTATACAAGAAACAAAATGCTAAGTAGGATTACAGTATTTATTGTTATACTTGCTTTATTGTGTTGGATCATTCCTGACATGGTATTTGGGAATTCGGGAAAAGATCTAAAAGAAGCATATGAAAAAGCATTAATAGCAATGGAAACTGCTCAGAATGAAGTTACTAAAGCTGAGAGTGATTTAGAATTAGCTGGAAAGATAGCTGCTGAAGCTGAAGTAAATTTAAAAGCGGCAAGTGAAAAGTTAAATAAAAGAAACGAAAGTTTTGCCAGTGCTTCGCCTGATGTAGATAAACTTAAAGAAAAATTAATTTTTGCTCAGGCAGCCGCAGATGAAGGGGATTCATTTTATGAGGGAATAAAAGAAACTGGAAGCGAAGAAGAAATCAATGCAGCAAAAGGAGTTGCAGAAAAAGCAAATGCTGAGCTGGGGCTGATTTCGAAAGAATATAATGATGCCAATTCTAATTTAATGGCTCTTCAAAATGATCTGGATGAAGCTAAAGCTGAGTTTGGGAAACTTAAATCTGCAGCAGATGAAGCCAATACTGCTCTCTCGCACGCTGAACAAGTTTTAAATGAGAAGAATGCGAATCTTAGTAATGCTCAGAATGAAGTGGAAAAAACTAAAGCCGAGCTGGAAGCTTATCAGACAGAAATGGCTGAAAAAGAAGCAGATATAGAAGAAGGAACTTCAGATGGTGGGGATACCAGTGAAGGAATAGAAGAAGAGAACACTGATGAAAATTTGACTGAAGATGCAGCATCAGATGAAGAAGTAACAGCTGAAGAAGACGCAACTTCTGGTGAGGAGGAGGCTGAAGAAGAGGCTGCATCTGAGGAATCATCCAATGTTGAAGTTACTGATGAGGGAAATGTTCCGGAAGAAGGAATAGAAGAAGAGAACACTGATGAAAATTTGACTGAAGATGCAGCATCAGATGAAGAAGCATCCGAAGAGGAGATAATAGGAGAAGAAACAGTACCGGAAGATGGAGAGACCGCAGCAGAAGCAGTTGAAGATACTGCAGCTGAAGGCGAAATAGTCGAAGTGACATCAGAGTTAGTACCGGAAGATGAAGCTGCAGGTGAAGAAACAGCAGTTGGAGTAGGTAGTGAGTTTAAAATTGATATTCTTTTTTCTACAGATGAAAATGGTTATATACCAGCAGGAGAAGTAACAACATTCAGCGCAACTGTAGAAGAAATAGCTACTTTTCAATATTTCTGGGATTTTGGTGATGGGTCATCCTCATCATTGCAAAGCCCGCAATATGCTTATTCCGGTGATGGCAATTATACCCTTTCACTGACCATACTTGATACTGATGGTAATGCTTACAGCAAATCTGTTATCGTAAATGTTTCAGACTATAATCCTGATACCACAGAATACTGGATATCAACAGATGCAAGTGATGAGGGAAGTGGAACTATAGATGATCCAATCACTATAGACGCTGCTCTGTCTCATATAGTTAATGGTGATACACTCTACTTCTTACCTGGAACATATAATACAAGTGTGAATCTGGATGGTATTGGAACCGGAACAGAGGGAATTTCTATTGAAACTGAAACCGGGACAGAAGAAATTCCTGCTGAAACTGAAACCAAAGAAGAAGACCTTCCTATTGAAACTGAAACTGAAGAAGAAGACCTTTCTATTAAATTTATTGCATATGATGATGTTGTATTTGATGGTCAGTCAACACTGGATTACGCTTTTTACTATAGTTCTCCTCTTAGCTATCTGGGCTTTTATAACTTTACCTTTTTGAATTATATTGATAGTGCAATTTACATAGACAATGAGGATGTAACAAATATTGATATAGTGGATAATACCTTCTCCGGTAACGGGACAGCCATTGATGTAAATATGGATTCGGGCCTGAATATCCAGAACAATATAATAGTGGATAACGACGCAGGAGTGGTTATATCTTCAGATGATGCAGATATAGAGCATAACATTATAGCATTTAACCAGGAAGGAATTGTAGTTGATGATACCAGAGATAATATAACAGTTGACTATAATGATGTATTTGGGAATGGAACAGACTACCAGGGAGTAGAGCCTGGTGAAAATGATATATCAATAGATCCGGAATTTGCTGATAGGGAAAACCTGGATTTCACAATACTTGAAGATAGCCCGCTATACGAAAATAATATTATATGGAAATCAACAACTGATAAAGATGATTACTTTTATGGTGAGCAGGTAGTAATAGCTGGAAGTGGTTACCAGCCATTTCAGGATTTGATTATAAAAATTCTTAGGGCAGACGGGACATTTGTTGATGATATTCATATAACTACTGATGAAAATGGTAATTTTACTTATGATGGATATTCTGTGGATTATCCTGGTAGAAATTATTTAGTTGAAATAACTGATGCTGATGGAAATATACTGGAGATATTAAGTTTTACTGATTGCCATCACGACATCATACTTGTTAAGTCTGGTCTTGAAGGTACTGGGCTAGAAGCAACTTTTATGTTATATAAGAATGGAAGTCCTGTTTCAGCTAGAACTGTAAGACCTTCTAATAACTATAGAGTAGTCTGGGGGAGTCAGGGTACAGGTACATATACAGTAGCTGAGACAGCAGGGCCTTCTGATTATGGTCTTACTTCCGTAATACCTTCCTCAATAGAAATAACTAGTTCAAATTGGCAAGGTCCTGATGAAGATTTTACTTTTAGTGCTGAAAATTGTCCTGTTAATATATGGATCAACCAAAAATTACCTATAGACAGCAATACTTTTGAAGAAGGTTCAGATGATGGTGGTCTCACTGCCCCGGTAGTTTGGCATTTTGTTTTAAATGGACTTACTAATGATATTTATAATTCTGATACATATGGTACTTTAACAGTAACTTTTAAAAATGCAGGGACAGTTACTGCAACAGCTAGTAAAATTAATCAAAAGTTGCAGCACTTTTATATTGGAACTTCTGCTGATGATACCCTGTTAAGTGCCAGTGCTACAGTTTATTCACCACAGTGCGGTGCCAATCTGCTTCTCAGCCATGTTCGTCATAAGTGTAAGGGCAAGATAACCTTAACAAAGAGCGGCCTTGAGGGAACAGATAAAGTAGAATTTACCCTTACCGGCCCCGGAAGCTACAGCCAGTCATATACGGTAAGCGATGCAAGCAAAACAGCTACCTGGCTGGATCTTGAATACGGTACCTATACTTTAACTGAGATACCTGATCCTGGTAATGCCTATACTTACAGCCTGACTGTTACCCCGGCTGGTCCATATGATATCGGGACAGCAGCAGGTGAAAAACTTATATATACCCTTGGTGCGGTAAACACACCTGAAAAAGGTGAGATTGAGATACAGAAAACTGACAAAACAAATGGTGAAAAATTGGAAGGCTCAACTTTTGAACTGTGGAAGATTTCATCACCTGGAACATTAATTAGTACTGTTACATTAGGTCCTGGTTCTGGAGGATATCATAAATGGACAGATCTTGATTTCGGAACTTATATTGTAAAAGAAACCATAGCGCCACCTGGATATCTACTTGCACCGGAGGTTACTGTAATTCTAGATAAAAATAATCCAAAAGAGTCTCTGCTGTTGCAAATAGCTGATCCAAGGATACCTGGAGAGATAGCACTTAACAAAACCGGCCTTGGCTCTACAGATGTGGCAGGATTTACTCTCTATAACTCCAGTGGAGTTGCAGTGGGTATAGAGAAGAGAGTAATAGGAAATGGATCAGTTACCTGGTCTAATCTGTCATGGGATACATACAAAATTGTAGAAACCACAACCCCTGCAGGTTACACTCCTATAGCTGACATTACTGCAATAGTGGTAGGAGCTGCCCAGCAGAGCTACAGCTTTGACAGGGTAAACACTAAAATTGTATTAGGATCAATAACTCTGAATAAAACTGGTCTGGATTCTACAGATATTGCTGGATTTACCCTTTACGACTCCAGTGGAGCTGCAGTAGGAGGAGAGAAGAGTATTACCGGAAACGGAACAGTAAGCTGGACAAATCTTCCCTGGGATATATACAAGATTGTGGAAACCACTGTACCGGCAGGGTATTCTAAGATGGCCGATATTACTGGAATAGTGGTAGGAGCTGCCCAGCGGGACTACAGCTTTGATAGGATAAATACAAAAACTGTCACCATCCGTGGTTCTGTAACTTTAAATAAGAGCGGCCTTGATGCTGCAGATACAGCAGGATTTACACTTTACAACTCCAGTGGAGCTGCAGTAGGAGTAGAGAAGAGTATTACCGGGAATGGAACAGTAAGCTGGAAAAATCTCCCAAAGGATACCTACAAGATTGTGGAAACCACTGTACCGGCAGGGTATTCTAAGATGGCTGATATTACTGGAATAGTGGTAGAAGCTGCCCAGCGGGACTACAGCTTTGATAGAACAAATACCAAGATACCACCACCGCCGGGTATAGAGGTATTGGGTATTTCTGAACTTCCTTTTACAGGAATGAATCCATTTATACCGATAGCTGGTATCTCTTCTATTGTTATTGGAATAATGCTGGTAATAATTTCTCTGTTAAGGAGAAAGAAAAGGAATCCGGGGATCAGCGATTGATGCATATTTCTTAAAGATAAATAAACTCTATAAGCCTTAGAGAGTAGAAATAAAAGTAAAATATAAATAAGATAGCCCGCCTAAAGCCCGGGCTATCTTATTTTAACTATATATACAATTTCTCTAAAAAACTATCCAAACCAGAATTAATGCAAATTCCCGTAAAAGATATTTCAGGTATATAGTAGAAAATCAAATAAATATTGCTTAATAACTTTCTATAATATCGATAATCTGCGAAGAATCCTGTAACTCTTCAATAATGAGTATTCCGCTCTTTTCAATTAACATATAACCCTTTGGATTATAAAATTCATCTTCTATACTGAGCAGCTTTATTTCCGATTGTTTTGCCTGCCCCTCTTCATCTGTTGAGTTTATCAGTTAATCTCCCGAAAACCGCATAAATACTAGAAAGTTTGTCTAAAAAAAGTGCATTTTGCCACTACATCTATTATTTAGAGGCTAAATTCATCTACCGGGGTAATATTTTTAGGTGGTTTAATCTTTAGTATACGAAGTATTTTATTTGCTAGATCGCTGGATTTAGTTTTAATAAAATATCTTCTACCGCTAAGAGATACTTTGGC
>Ga0075124_10001183_pt1 | contig 12203 bp, 18 predicted proteins | sample AntAceMetag02UKS_FD_69809 | JGI IMG/M metagenome (GOLD analysis project Ga0075124, IMG submission 69809) | Saline lake microbial communities from Ace Lake, Antarctica - Antarctic Ace Lake Metagenome 02UKS | ecosystem: Environmental > Aquatic > Non-marine Saline and Alkaline > Saline | place... | reverse complement strand
TAGAGAGAGCGTGCTAAGTGGGAGGGAGGTGGAGGTGGATCATTCGGGAGGTGTAGTAGCGGACTTTGTAGAGTTCTCTAAGGATAGAGCCGTTAGCCTCCCTTTTAGCTCTTTCGTCTAGGGCGTATAGAGCCTTTACTGATTCACCTCTAGCAAAGCTCATCTCTTTATACTCTATTAGGTCGTTTAGTGTCGGCTCTGGGTATCTCTCACTAGGTGCGAAAGGTAAGGCATAGTAGTCAGTAGTTCCTCCATTGTTCCTTGAGGGGTCATCCTCTACCCTAGCAGTATAGTCTTCCTTACTCTGGACTCCATAAATACCAAAAGACGCAGGGGAGCCAGCTTTAGGCACTGCCCCAGTAGTCTCCCTCACTACTTCTACCTCCTTTTGTTTCTTTATAGACCAGGTCAGGTTATATCCCTCTTTAGCTAAAGTCTTATGTATAACCTCTAGTATGCTGGAGTAGAAGCTTTCTATATTATTAGCTACTGGCTGCTTTGGGTAGAGTGGGTTTTTAGGCGTAGTGGGCATAGTAGTAGTGTGTCCTATATTATATAGTTGAAGTTTAGGTTTGAATTTTAAGATTGAGTTTTAATAATGGAAACTAGAAATAGTAATCTACTTCTTAGGCTTAAGGGCTTCAGTAAAAGCATATAGCTCCGTAAAGGTCTCTATTTTAGGAGTGTACTCTAGTAATTTAACTAACAATAGTACTACTTTAATAGTATCATTTAACGCTTGGTGGCTATTCTCTACTAGGTCTTTAGCCTCATCACCATAGTAGTAGGTAATAAGAGTATCGAGTTTGTGATTAGTAAACCCTATACCGAATTGTTTATCAACCTTCTTAGCTATCTCTAAAGTACAGATTCTTACAATACCCTCTGGCTTACCAAGACATCTATAGTCATATTGAATGTTATGCCCAACTATAAGTGATACTCCTTGAGGGAGCTTTAAGTCCTCAGACCTAGCACACTTTACTAAGTCTCTAAAGTGGATACCATGTACTTCATGCGCTCTTTTATGTATCTCCATAGAAGGCCTATATCTAGTTACAGTACCAAGGCTTGTAAGAAGCTCAATAAAGGCTGATACTGTCAGCTTGTCTGCAAAATTCTTTAATTCCTGTAGTTCATTACTAAGCTCTATACTAGCTAGTTCAATTACCTGTGGATGCAAGTGTACTGGGTGATTACTTACACCAGTTGTTTCAGTATCTATTGCATATACTATACTATCCATCTCTATCTCCTCTCAAATTGACCACAAAAGCTATCTTCTTCTACGTATCTTTGTACTAGACTACAGATACCAGCCCTCTCCCGTTTAATACACTTAACGCACTCGTCTGCTCCTGGGACTAAAGGGACAGCAGCTCCTAGTCTATCGGAACCTTGTGGTGCAGCAGCAGGTCTATACTCCCATAGGTCACAGACATTACTACTCTTTACAGTTTTACCTAAAGTACGGCACTTAGAAGCGTCTATATCGTAGGACTGACATACATAGCACTTACTATCAGTGGTACTCTTTCTTACTATTGCCTTTTTCATTTTAGTTCCTCAAGTAGTCTACCTATCATAAACCCTGCTGCACGTTCATGTCCATTACCGCCATACTCCTTAGCCATAATAGACACGTCAGTAGTACCTATGGATCTAAGGGAGTATTTCCATAGTCCTTTTGCCCCATCATAAGAGTAAACTAACCCAAACGTACCACTTTTCTTAGCAAGACAGTTACCTAGGTCACTTGAGTAACTAGAGTCAGCATTACAAGCATATCCATCTATTCCCTGTAGGGTTACTGGGAAGGCTGAGCTGCTTAGCTTTGTTACCTTCTTCTTATGGGAGGAGATTAGTATTAGCCCCTCACGATATAACCTACCTAGCGGGTCAGGTAACTCAGATACTATACTATCCCATGCCTCAAAACTCTTATAGTAGCACTCCTGCAGGGCTAAGCATATCTCCTTAGTAGTAGATAATCGAAACTTCCATAGGGCTCTATCCTCTATATAATATAGTAGTGCCGGTGGTCTAGTCCCGAAGAAGTAGTCCCAAGTTAGTACACACCCTGATCTATCGTCATTAAATAGATAATCTAAGTTAAAGCACTTAGTCGCACAGTACTCTATATCTTTCCTTGAGCCTTCATGGTGGTCTATTAGGATTACTCTAGTAGCCATACTGCATAAGGTTATAAGGTCTTTAGATTTAAAACTGAAATCTAAGATATAGATAGTCTTACCTCCTACGTCATTTGGTATAGCCATATCATAGGACATAGGCAAGTAGTCTGCTGTATCACCTAGATGTTTCCATGCGGCATAGGCAGCACCGAACCCGTCAAGGCAGTCTTTATGCCATAGCACTAATATATCTTTTGTACTTAAATTACCCATGATTAGTAAACTCCTTGTGTAGCTGTGTTCGTTTATGTAAAAGTTGTTGCACTATTTCTTGTGTTAAGTCTTCCTGCTTCATTAGTCAATCTCCTCTCCAGTCTTATCGTCTCTACGGTAGTCTAGTCTTGGTTCCCTAAACTTACCGCCACTTAGTCTCTTCATTGCTTTAATCTTAAAGACATGGCCTATTGCTTTATTAGGACTAGCCCTATATAGTTCTGCCTCCTCTAACTTACCGACCCTCACTACAGTTTCATTTCCTTTACTGTCCTGTAGTATCATATTAAGATTTTCGCCCCCTTTCTCCCCTACTGTATCATATAAACTAATGCATAATAAGTCAGCGTCTACTTCCTCTTTAATCTTCATAAGGGTAGAGTTACGCTTCCCTGGGCAGTATATCCCATCAACTTGTTTAAGTATAATCCCCTCACCTCCGTCAGCTACCACTTTATCAAAGCACGTTTTCCATAGGGATGGAGAGTCTGATACCTGTAGAAGCTCAGCCCTAAAGAACTTAGTACTATTACTGGGTAGGATATAGTATATATGTGCAAATCTATCTATAGCTATCTCCGTAGGTTTGCTTGGGAATACTATATCATGTACAGCAAACACAGCATCTAAGGCATAATAGTCTCCTACACTCCTATTAAAGATACCATTAAGTGCGTGAAATGGTGTGTCAGGTATAATAGCTTCTGCTATTAGTCTAAGGGTAACTCCAGGCTCTCCTAGTAGTTCTGATAGTTTAGGGTGTAAGTACTCCATTGAAGGTATAGGTCTGCCAGCTCTACTCATTATTCTTCCCCAACCTAGCTCAACTGAGTAGTCAATATAGCAGTACCATCCATCTAATTTCTCAAAGACCATATAATCATGAGCTATATTAGGGTTCTTTTTCTCTAACTCTAAGTGTAAATGTTTTACTTGTTGTACTTCCATCTATAATCCCTCTCTTCCAGGGTGCTCATATACCTTATACTTTATTATACTTATACTACCAAGTGTAATCACATCCCCGATGGATAGTGCTACAGTCTCCTTAGCCCACTTACATCTCCTTTTTGTTGTAGGGCACTAGGCTTGCTTTTAATTTCTTTCTTAGCTCTATAGAACTCGTCTAACATCATATAGTTCTCCGCATACTAGTAAAAAGAGCCTAGGGCATTATACCCTAGGCTATTAAGGTGCGGTAGTGTTATGAGGAGTATCCTGCTACCGCTCAGGTAATTAACCTATCTCTTTCCTCCATTAGTAGACCATTTACCAGTACCCTCTGATATAAGAAGTAACTTCTTAGTGTGCAGCTCCGGTAAACAGTCATAGTGCAAGTCAACTAATGCACTTCCTATAGAGAACAGCCTAGGTAGAGAGTTTAACTCTTCCATAGTTATATCAAACTTAGTGCATAATTCCCTGTGAGAGGTTATTGTTAGTAAGTTTAAGATAACTTGCCCAAGGTCTACTTCCCCTAAGTCAGCCATGATCTAGGCACTTTTTCATAACTTATCTACCTTAGGTAAAGCATTAAATAGACTATGTCTCATAGCTGAATCCCCAGGTTCTTCTATCTCCATTATAGGATTTTGTAATACCCTCTTTAACCATTTAACCTCGTTTTCTTGCAAGACTAGCGTTACTTCTGTCGTTGTTTTTACTACTACGTCTACCATTGTATTAACTCCAAGTGTTATCGTCAAGGCTATTAAATATAGCCCTATCTATTCTAAATGAGGAAGGTGTTAAATAGGCCACTTCCGGGTCAGCTAGTATAGCATTGCCTGCCTCTTTAGCGGCCATAAGACTACTAGCTGCACCAGTTAAGTCTCTTAACCTTCCTCCTTTTCTATTAAATATAAGTACAGTGTACTCCCCTGTTTCAGTCATAACCTAACCCATCACGTAGGATAACAATAAAGAAGCCTAGAAGTAAAACACCATATACCGCCCTAACGCAAGTTCCATTAGTTGGAACTCCTTTACTCTGTAGATAGATTAGTATAACGGTAACTATATTAGCTATAATAAGTATAGATATATACCTTGGTAGTTTAGTCTTCATAGGTAATCCACTCATATATATAACTCCAGCCAGCTTCACCTACACTATGGCGTTCACCAAACTGTTTTATAGTTAGGCTCTCTGCTACTCTGCTTAGAGTAATAGCAAAGTATAGCTTTTCATCAGCTGGGATAGTAGTATCATTGCTGCTATATTCTATAAGAGTTCTGGTATTCCAAGTATCCTTATTAGAGGCCATACCTAGTAGTATATAGTCATATTTCCAGTTATCAGCTCTCCAATAGGTAAATCCGAAGGTAGAGAACTTAATACTTGACTCCAGATTACCTAAGAGTGCAGGCTTATTTGAGTTATCACTAATGGTATATGGCGATACCCCATCTACTAATACTAACCCTTCTAAGATATCCCCATGCCCAGTAACTCTTAGAAAGTTAGCTACTTTATACGCTGCAATAGCTCCATTGCTTCCACCAACTAAGTAAGTTCTACCCTCAAGGCCATGAGCGCGTATGAGTAGTTTAGCTAAGTAAACAGTATCAGCACCTAAAGATACGTTATCTGACATATCCCACATTTTGTATGTAACACCTTCTACAATATGGGTAGGTGTCTCAGGAGCTACTAGTACATAACAGTCTTGCCCTAAGGAATCAAAAAGACCCTGTGTTTGTGGTATAACAGTAATAGGGCTAGCTACTGCTGGTTGCTTAGCCGTTCCTCCTAAGAAGACTACAGATCCTGCTTGTTCTCCCCAAAGACATTCATATCTATACTTGAAGTCTTCTAAGTCATGCCAGGTAGGGTTGGCATAAGATGAGAAAGATGTTAGGTATAGTAGTAAGATAGTAATAAGTCTCATGTTAGCTCCTCCAGGTTAATTTGTAATCCAGTTGTGTTTAGGAATAGAGTAGCCGTTTCTTCTACAGGTAAAGGCACTGCTGTAAAATAGTACATCCCTTCGCTTGACTTAAAATCATGCGCAGAAGCATTAGGCTTGTACTCTGTTATTATAGCTAAGGTATCAAGAGAGTCAGCGGCTACTCTAACTTTACATACTACCCCTCCTTTTGGTATATCCTCATACCATTCACATTCTAGGAATAAGTCTCTTTTGTTAGACTCACCACTATTAATTTTACCTTCTATTGCATATACCTGCTTAAGTATGCCAGAAGTGGAAGCTACTAAGGCTACTATAGGATAGTCTTTACTCTCTCTATTTGTTGTACTATTATCCCTAGTGACTACTCTCCCCCCTTCTCCATACTTTTCTATATCAAACGGCATTGTTTTCATTATGCTCTCCTAGTCTTTAAAAACTCATTATGTCCCTCTAAGGTATACCCTATTAAGCTACTAATAGAGTTATACTTAACCCCTTTATAAAAGAAAGGGTCAATACTAAACATATCTTGAAGCTCCTTAAAGATAAAAGTATTGTCTCCTTCTCTTCTCAGTACTGCACTAACTAAGCGGCTAGTGACAGGTATCCAAGTAAACTGAGTACCATCAAAGCAGTTAATGAAGACTTCATGTATATGTGTCTCTCCCTCTATCTCTATATGGTTAATAGTTATAAATAAACTCTCAGTAAGGGTATCTACTTTAAGTTCATACGTAGCACCGTCTAACCTAGGAGGTCTATCTAGTGGTTTAACCATGTCTGTCGCCTCTAGTAGAGGAAACAACAAACCCAGCCATAAAACCAATAACTAGTACTAACACTATCGTCCCAACAAAGCTATATATGTCCTGTAAGGCAGTTTCTAGGTAGCTGTTACATGTTATCATTAGCTCACCCCACTACTGCCGTCGCCAGCACCTCTATCTGATGTACTTCTAAACTCGTCTACCTTTTCCCACTCTCCTATTATTACTGGGATAATTACTAACTGCGCCATTCTATCTCCTGGATTAATGGTGACTGTCTCATTACTTTTATTAATCCACTTACAAAAGCTTTCGTGTTGGTATCCAGCATCTAATAGTCCTACTGTATTGGTTAGTTGGAGTCCTTTAGTAGATGATCTAGGTAGATACAGACCAGCAAGTAGCATATCAGCGGGTTCTACGTCTTCCTCGATATCACTACCTAACCACACACATACCCCCGTAGGTACTTTAACTACTTCTTCTGGGAATACCTTAAGTGGCTCAGTTATACAAGCTCTAAGATCAAACCCAGCATCAAGAGAGTGTTGTCGTTTAGGCGTACAGTCAATACTAGTACTCTCTTTAAGAGCCTTAGCTGCTTCTGTTAGTTTATATTGGAGTATCATAGTACTTATCCTTTAAGTTGTGGCATTAGTTTCTCAAAGGCAGATAGTTTAACCTCCCTTGGGTCATACCCTTTAGTTGGATGGTATCTATGTCCGAGAGAACCTAAGAACCCTGGCTTTACTTTATTAGTATTAACAGTTCCATTCTTACAACGATGAATTGCTTTCTCATTTTCTTCTCCTAGTTTACGTGTATTACCTGTCTTTAGTACCATTACTGTTACTCTTTCCCCATCAGCATCTTGCACCTCCCAGGCTAGTTTATTACTCTGAGTATCAGCTAGTGCTTTTATAGCTAAATTAACTATATCTCCCAGCACACAATCAACATACTCCTCTGCTGACATACCAGACTCTTGTGCCAAGACTGCTAGTTTAGATAGTTCTTCCATTCTTCTCTCCTACATTATATAGTTATGTTCTTTAAGTTTCTTACTACCGTATCCTGCCGAGTATATATCGAAGTCTACGTCAATAGTAAGGGGTGTGTTATAAGGAAGCCGTAGTAACATAGCCTCTCTTATAAGTTTTGGTGCTTCTAAAAAGTCTGTCTTAAATTGACCAGCTACAGCATCATGTATCTGTAGTAGTGGCTCTATCCTAGTATCTATCTTAGTTGCAGCTACTAGTCCTTTATTACACAGTATGGCAATAACACTCTGGCCTCTCCAGGCTACTGCTTTATTAGTTAAGTTATGGTCTAATTTATTTAAGTACCATCCCCTCGCCCCGAAGATGTTAGTAGTATGCCCCTTAGTGTTTATGTCATTAATTATACTTTGCTGCCACGACTTAACTTCTGGGCATCGTTCAAAGTACCATCTCTGTACTTGGTCTACCTCATGTACCAGTAACCCTGCTGCCCTAGCTATAGTCATAGCCTGACCCAAATAGGCAGTAGCATGTGCAACGGCTTTAAACTGTGTTCTCTCAGGCGAAGCCTTCTCAATCTTCCTTCCATAGTACTCACTAGCCATTACAGCGTATAAGTCTTGGGTAGGGTCTTGGAAGATATCTATCAAGAACTGACAGTCACTATCAAAGGCTACTATTTGTGCATCAGCCCCCTTTAAATCCACGTTAAAGAAAGTATACCCCTCGTCTGGTATAAATATCTTCTTGCAGTTTGGTAATTGGATAGGACGTACAGTATCCCCACCATCCCTCTCACGTAAGACTTGCTCAATGTACTTTAGCTCTATCTTACCTCTCTCTGGTATGTTCTGAAAATTACCGCCAGTACCATACACGTTCTTTACCGAAGATAGTCTTAGTGTATCAGTAAAGAACTGTTTATACTGAGTCCTAGCTCTATTATCCCTGTCTAACTTCATTGCTAGGAAATTAGATACAAACACCTTTAGTGATTGGTACTCTAGCAGTAATGTAAGAAAGCTTGCATACATAGGATACTCTTCTATATAGTCCCTCATGGCGGCTGCTTCTGTAGTCTCTGCTCCCCCTTTCTTTGTTATTAAAGTCATACCAAGTAGGTCTTTAAATACCTTCTTCTTTTGTGGAGGGGAGTTAAGGTTCCACTCTACTCCTAATATGCCCTGTAGTCTTTTATAAACAGTATCCATAAGCTCCTTAAAGAACTTGTATAGTCTTTCTTTCTCCTCTACGTCAATTCTCACCCCTCTATTCATTATAACATCTAAAGCTGGAGCTACTTCAAGTTGTTGAAACTCATAAAACTGCTGTAACTTCTCTGGGGCATAGTCTAGTATATCCTGTAGAACTAAGTACACCTCAAGGGTATACATACAGTCTTTAGCGTTATACTTCCATCTAGTCTCAGGGCTATCTTCACTTGCTTTTACTTCGCCTTTCCAGTAGATATAGTGTTCACAGTATATACTAGCTAGGAAGGCTAAATCCTTAGGCATGTAGTTATAGAGCGTATGACTTATCCCCATAGTATCTTTAGTAGCAGAGAATACCATACCCCATATGGTATAATAGAACTGGCAGTCGTAACTATAGTTTTGGCCTATGTGAAGGCAGTTCTTATGTGACATAATAAGATATAGCTTGTACATAATTTCAGCTTCATCTTCTACGCTCCATATATAGGGAGTACTAACAGAAGCAAATGGTATACATAGCCCATTATCTATATCTACTGCTAGTCCTATACAGTCTATAATTGACCCAAACATAGTCTCTATGTCTATAGCAACAAGAGTAGGTTTAGCCTGTACCCTAGAGTATATACTATCCATGAACTCTAGTATAGCTACTTTGTCTATACTAGCTTGGTACTTCTTATCCGGAACCATATAGTACTCAATGCCTTTCTCTTTAGAGGTAGCATATACATGGCTTATCTTCTGTAAGTCTAAATCCATTATAGTAGTTTTATCTACCATAGTTACAGAGTTAATGGTATGGTACATCGGGTAGAGAAGGGTATCTGGAAGCCCTAAGCTCTGATGTAACCTCATTATGCTAGCTCTATAGGTAACAAGACCACCTAAAGGCTTTCTATCTTTATAATTTCCTTGAGTCTGCGCAAGGGATACTAGCCCACTTAGAAAGAATAAAGACCATTTCCCTACTACAATTACTATCTTTGGCTGTACTTCGCGTATTTCTTTTACTAGGCAGTCTAGCTGAGACTTTAGCCTGTATGATATATATAAATCCTTATGCGTTTCTAGTTTATAAAAGCTATGCCTCTTTATACTCTTTTCTGTTACAGTCTCTACAGTTTTCTCTACTAGATACTCAGTTATCCCTCCTCTAACCACTAAGGAGTGTAAATCTTTCTTCTTCTTAAACTCACTTTTAAAGTCAAAGTTATCCTCTACGTCATCTTCCCCATAGTATGAGTAGTCAAGGTAGGTAGTATGGATGTCCGTACTATTAATTCCAATATGCCCCTCTAGTTTCACATGATTAAAGGGATCAGCCATGCCAGTTCTGAGTGAAGTTAGAAGGTTTAAATTACTAGCACTACTAAAAGGCTCCTGCCATTCTAACTCCTTCTTCACAGGTACATCACACACCAGCATGATGTCTTTCTTTCTTAAATATTTAGGTCTATTTAGTTCCATTAGCTCTCCTAGACTACGAGGCATTATACCTCGTAGTTGTTAGTAGTTACTTTCTTAGTCTTCTAAATCTTCCTCACTCCCTTCAATATAGGCCATTACCCCACAGCTTTCTCTGCCAGTAGATAGGGCGTTTTCTTGTACGTTCTTATCGCGGTAAGATGGTTGTTTTAAGACAACGGCAGTACAAGGAAGGTTGTTAAGCAACTGGCACATAACAGTAAACACAGCTCTATGGTAGGCTAAAGCATCGGCTAGGTCTTGTGCATTAGGCTCGTTCTCTAAGCCCTCAGGGATAGGATGTACTTCCTCGTCATCAAAGTCGACTAACTCGTCAAAGTCAGTATCGTTTAAGTCAAAAGTCTTTAGTAACGTACCTAGTGCTATGTTGTCTTGCTCATTTAGTGCTAGTGTTTCTGAGTCGAAGTTAAGGTAGATAGTACCAAACACTCGTGGTTCATCACGTTGTAACTGTTTGATAGCTTTCTTAGACGTAAGAAGCACTGAGAAGTTAAGTCTACCACGGATAGTATAGTTCTCTAACTCTTCTCTGTTACCATTAGTCCACTTTACTTCTTTCTCAGCAATGATGTAAGGAGCGTTACTACTGCTCTCAATACTAGCCCCAGTTATAACACCAGCATATAGCCCGCCATCAATTACAGGACGTTCTGTAGCTAGTGCTGATGTATCTCTTTGGAATTTTCTTTTACTCATAAGTTGTATCTCTCTTTAGTTATGGTTAATGCCTAGAATATACCCTCTAGGCTTGGGTGTTACTTAGTGTTACTGCACCGTCATAGTCTGAGAACGTAGATGTATTCCATGTCTCTGAGTGATACCCCATTCTATAAGTCTTATTTGATAGTACCACAGTACCTATATCCACAGAAGTCATGAGAACAATTAAATTGCCCCCTTGGTTTATCATTAACTTAGGGAACTCGCCTTCGACTGTCTCTCTAGTAAGTCTACTTGTAATCATCTCTCCTCCTCGTAGTTATTTCTTAAAAACACTTCCCCGTAATATCCAGTTAACCCTTCTCTATACCATGCTTTTGAGTGGAAGCCTACACTAAGTACCTTGTTTGGGACTAATACTGTACCAGCCCCATTCCTAGTCATTAGTAGTATAAGTCCGTTAGATGGTTCTTCCATTAAGTTAGCGTAGGTACATCCCTTTCTTGTCTTTATACGTATCTCACAGTCCACCCCTGCATCTGAAAACTCAGACATAGTCCATTTAGTACTGTAGTGTCCTAGCTCATATTGACTATCTCCTCCTCCTACTACTACCCCTATCCCTGGTTCACTCATTAAGACCGCTAAGTTCCCAAGCATACTAGTCATTAATTTAGGGAAGTTAACGACCCTATCTTTATCATTCTTTATACTTTTAATCATCTCTATCCCCTAGTTACCTAATATTATTTTACCTGTATAAGGTGTGAGCCCCTGCATCGTCCATGTATCTGAGTACTCACCTATACTATAGGAATTGTTAGGTACTATTACTACCCCTACTCCTTCACTTGACATAAGTATTATAAGGTCGCTGCCATCTTCTCCTAATAACATAGGGTACTCGTATATCTTGTCTTTTGTTATTGTAATCATACCTCACCATCCTCCCTAAAAAACCCATACTTACTAAAGTCAGGCTCTAATAAGTCCCTCTCTGGGAAGTTACGTGCTACTACTTCAACACCCACCTTCTTACCAGCCCATAGTCTGCCTCTAGCTGCATGGTTATAGGCATATATTACATCACCCCACCCGCCCGCATACTTACCGGCCAGTGCTACTCCTGCTTCCAGCGATATACGAAGCTTCTCTACTTTCTCAATATCATCATAGCTCCTATCCGCATGTGCTAACATTATAACACTGCAATCTAGTGCTATAAGGTCTTGGGTAAATTGCTTAATCCAGTACTGTACGACTTGGTAGTCGTTCACCTGGCCACCTACCCTATCACCTTTAGTTATCTGCCATATAGCGTGAGTTATAGGGGATAGGCCATCTACTACTAAGATATCTTCGTACTCTAACTCCCCTATGTTACCCACAGCTACTTCTTTACCGGTAATGTAGTCTACCCCCTTAAAGTCTTCTAACCCTCTAATTATATCAATAAAGAAGGTGTACTTATCCTTATTCATATTAGGTTTATCAGTCTTCTGGGCAACAACAGGCGGTTTAACATAGTTACTTAATGCCCTTACCTCATTACCAAACGCTTTCTTCTTCTTAGGGCTAGCTAACCAGTAAATAAGCTGGTTAGGTTTAAGCTGTATCTTGTAGTGGTCTAGTCCCCTCTTTAATCCGTCTAAGGCATTGCGCTCTGTGCATAGGTAGATTACTCTTTGGTGTGGTCGTAGGTCTTGTAGCTTAAATAAGGTTGATACACTAAAACTCTTACCTGCCC
>Ga0075124_10001182_pt1 | contig 12213 bp, 15 predicted proteins | sample AntAceMetag02UKS_FD_69809 | JGI IMG/M metagenome (GOLD analysis project Ga0075124, IMG submission 69809) | Saline lake microbial communities from Ace Lake, Antarctica - Antarctic Ace Lake Metagenome 02UKS | ecosystem: Environmental > Aquatic > Non-marine Saline and Alkaline > Saline | place... | reverse complement strand
ACCATTTCCTTCTATATCGCCATATTCTTCTATGTATTCTATTTTTATTATCTTCATGTTGTTCCCCCTGTTTGTTTTAGTAAATTCTTGCCATGCCTGAGATAATAGAATCTCCTGCGATAGTTACAGATCCTGATATAATAGAATCACCTTCAATAATTGCATAACCGTATACCGTTGCTTCTTCAGTTATCTTTGTATTGTCTGATATAACAGCATTGCCTGAAATTCTTGCTTTATCAAAAGCACAAGCATAATTAAATAATCTAGCATTGCCATACACACAAGCATAGTCAAATATTTTTGACTCATCGTATAGCCAACAGTCTCCGCTTTGAGATAAGTTTTGATAGCTATTAACATATCCGCCGATATCACCTTTTTTCACGTCACTAAAGTCTTTTAATGCTTTAATGCGGTTATCTTCTAATATTTCATATTTCATTTTTTGTTACCCATTAAAGATTTATAATTCCAGCCTCTACATGATAAATATTTTTCAATTCTATCTTGTTGCTCAATATTCATTTTTAATCCCTCAGCCATAAACAAAAGACCTTTAACTTCTTTAAATATTCTTATTGGTGCGCTAGTGTCGCTTATTTGTATTGTTTCGTTCTCTAGCCCAAACATTTTTAAATAGTCGTTGTCTATTGCTAAAAAGCACGAGTCACTATAAATAATTCTAAGCTCTTCATTCTTATCATTGATGATTATTAGATTTGATATTGTAGCGTTTTTGTAGCCATCATCATTTAAAATATTGTTAACGATATTATCTAATATTAAAAGCTTGCCCGGGTCTGTTTTGTCCTTGTCTTCTATAGCCGTTAATAATTCAGTGCTTATATAGTCCTTGCTTAATAAAAATTTACCGTTAGAAATATAATATTTATTAGCGAAAAACATTCCATCTTTTGTTGTCGGTAGTAGGTGGCTTTTATCTATTGTTTTTACTATTTCCATGTTGTTCCCCTGTTTGTTTGTTAGTCTATTATGTTTTTCCACGAGTTATATCCATATTTTATCGCTATCTCATGAAAATCAGCATCTTGTAAAAACTCAACTGATATAACCCCGTCAGAAGATTCTTGATAATAATTAGTAGCTTGTCTTTTCGCTCCTAATAGCGTTCTTGCAGTAACTTTGTGGCGTTTAAAATCACCCGTTGAGCTTATATAATATTCCATCGTCTTCCCTGTTAGTTTTATTTAAAATCTCATAGCCACCCCTAATTTTTAGGAGTGGACTGAAACATTAAAGTTATTTTATGCGTTATGCTATTACTTTTACGATATCGCCGTTTGATGCTGCTGAGAATATAGGACCGCTATTTCTAAGCTCGTAAGTAAATGTTACATTCTCATATTTTTTATTATAGTGTAACATTATCTTGGCTTGTTCTTTCTGAAAGTCTGTTAAATTGTCGCCGTGCTTTTCTAACATCTTGTTAATAATTTCATCCTTTGCCCACATATTTAAAGCGCATTGCTTTACATGGCCCTCATCATTAAGACCTAATAAAACAATTTCGCTATATGTTGATTTTTTAGGCTTGCACCATTTACCAGTTTTCGGGTTCAGTGTTTGTTTGCAGAATCTTTGTCCATGCTTCGCCCTGCTTTCTACCCAATACCTCACCTGTGTTCTAAGTCTGTAACCCCATGGATAATCTTCAACTAGATAAGCTGTTTCTTCATTAGTATGATTATATAAATATTCCATTCTGAACTCCTGTTAGTTTTGTTCTTTCTGTTTGTTTATACCTACCATAATACAATACATGTAATACATTGTCAAGCATTAATATAATATTTATTTATATATTATCTAAACACAGTAGATTTATCTAGATATTAAATATATTATTTGAGTAGCATAAGATTTAATTTAATGGCGTACAAAGTAGGTAAAACATGGCTAAAGGCAAACCAAAATCAGAATGGGGCATCAACGGAAGACCCAGTCAATGGAATGATGAAACCGTTAAAGCTTTTGGAAAACAATTTCTTGAGTGGAGTGAAAAAGAAAGCAGTATTGTGATTGGATCTTTCAATTCGGAGCACCCCCACGATCCCGATTGTATTTATGATTTAGCTAAGAAATATGATTGGTTCCAACTGATTGTGGATAAAGTTAGGACTACTGTCGGCACTAGAAGAGAGCGCATGGCGTTCACTGGGGAAGGCAATGCGTCTATATGGAATAAAACAGCAAGGTTTTATGATAAAAGACTACACGAACATCTTAACAAAGAAACTTACGACTCAGCATTTAACGACTCGAAAGGTAGACTAGCAGGAAGTGGCGTTGATGAAGATACACTTCCAGATATTTTGCAGTTTATCGCATCACAGAAAAGCGGTAAGTAGCACGAATAAGCACTATAAGAGAGTATAACAAGGAATTAGTGTGTACTGTAATATAGAGCTAAGTTGTAGAAGATGTCCGCGTCAGCCGATGACACGAACGACCGTCCGCTTGTGAGCCTAATGGCATTCACCCGCTACCGCTAAGGTATATCAAATAATTAATTGTTGTCAAAGCTTTATTTTGGTGTTTCATAGTGTAAACTATTTTCAATGATGCTTTTTTGGGGTTAATTGGTGTTGTTTTGATGTATCACTGATTATTATTGATATTCTCTTAATATTGTGATGTACGCCCTTTGTACGCCTCGTTTAAACAGCCTGTAAGAGGCTAACACCGGTTGATCCATATGACAACATCAGTAACGCTGTAAGTCCAGCAGAAGGGCTAAGAATGAATATAACATAATAATGGGAGTAATTATGATCAATGAGCTATCAGACAAACAGAAGTATTCTTTAACTAACAGCGATGCACGTATCAATATATGGACCGGGGCAGTTCGTTCGGGCAAGTCTTTCAGCGCTCTCTTAAGATTTATAGAGTTCTGTTTATCAGATATTCAAGGGGATATGGTGCTCATCGGTAAGACATCGGAAGCACTCAAGCGTAACGTTATATCAGAAATACAACGCCTACTTGGGAAGTCGGCAAGATATTCATCGGGCAAAGGTGAGCTACTTATTTATAATAGAACTGTTCACGTAATCGGGGCTAACGATGATCGAGCTGAGGGCAAAATTCGTGGATCCACATTCGCAGGGGCTTTAGTTGACGAGGGGACTCTTATCCCTGAGATATTCTTTAAGATGCTGTTATCACGTTTATCAGTAGAAGGGGCTAAGCTATTCACTACTACGAACCCCGACTCACCTTTTCACTGGTTAAAGAAAGACTTTATAGATAGAAAAGAAGAACTAGACTGCAAAGTATTCCCTTTCGAGCTGGAGGACAACCCTTCTTTGGGTAGAGCATACAAAGACAACTTAAGAAAAGAATACCAAGGACTCTATTATGACCGTTTCATATTGGGCCTATGGGTTGTGGCTCAGGGTGCAGTATACTCACTATTTGATAAGGAGCAACACGTTATAAACTTCCCTCCAGCTCAGGCAGATAAATATATTGTCGGAGTCGATTACGGGACCACCAATCCAACCGCTTTTACGCTTATCGGATATAATGCAAATGTTTACCCGAATATGTGGATAGAGAAAGAATATTGTTGGGACTCAAGAAAGGAGCTAAGACAGAAAACGGACTGTGAATATGCTCAAGACTTGACCGCATTTATTCGAAATCTAAACATTGAAACTATATACATCGACCCATCAGCGGCATCTTTTATACAAGAGTGTCGGCAACAAGGGATGAACAAAATACAACCTGCTAATAATTCAGTGCTAGACGGTATTCGTTTTGTCACCAGCTTACTAGACAACGGAACGTTAAAGATCTGTTCATCATGTTTGAACACAATAAGAGAATTCCAGTCTTATGTTTGGGATGATAAAGCAACTTTAAAAGGAGAGGACAAGCCAATGAAAACCAATGATCATAATCTCGACAGTTTGCGCTATGCCTGCATGCACTTCTTTAATGGTACCGGCTCGATGACACCGCAAGATTTAAACACTAGATACAGAAAAGCTTTAGGGTTAGACGATTCTATGCCTGCATTTTTTAGAAGCTATTAAAAAAATAATTAGTTATACATATCTAATAAACTAAAAGGGTTAATACGATGATTGATATGCAAGAAGATAAATATTATGTTGATGGCAATGACAGTTTTATTAAGCAACGAATGGAAGATTTTTATAAAAGTTCCATATCAGTAAACCAAGCGTTTTGGGCTGAAGCTGAAATTGACCTGCGGTTTAAGAATGGAGATCAAACCGTGTGGGATAGTATATATGGTAATATGCCCGAGTACAGGAAGAAACAGTTCAATTTCAACAGGATTCAAAAGATCCTTAATATGATCACTGGACACCAACGAAAGAACCGAAAGAGCCTAGTAACCCTGCCCGTTGAAAACTCCGATCAATACACTTCAGATCAACTATCAAAAGCCCTATTTTGGTCAGTAAAAAGAGATAATGTTTTACATACCTTTTCTGATGCCTTTGAGGGAGCTGTTGGCGTTGGTATGAATATGTTATCTCCATGGATGGATTACCGATATGATACTATTAACGGCGATGTCAGGGTTGACAATGTTGGATACTCAAGTTATATCATAGACCCATACTTTAGAAAAACAGATTTATCTGACTGCAACGGCTTATGGCGTAGATCGTACAGAACAAAAAAAACATTGGAAGGAATGTTTCCTGCGAGATCGGAAGACATAGATTTAATACGGACTACCGGAAACAAAGACGGTAAGTTTGAGTATATGCCGGAAGCACAGAACCTAAGCGATAGTAAACTGCTTGCTCTTGATGAATTTTGGTATTCAGATGATAGACCAGCCACTATTATAGAAGACGTAGTAACAGGCGATTCAGTAGAATTCTTTGGAGAAAAGGAAGAACTAGATTCATTTATAGCCAATAATGAAAACGCCATAGTAAAAAAGATAAGAGTTCCAACAGTTAAAGTTTGCTATTCTGTTAATGGAACAGTTTTATATAACGGCCCTAACCCCTACGGAACAGAGTTATTTCCAATAGATAAATATCCATTTATCCCTGTTCTTGGATACTATGAGCCAGATTTATCTTACTTACCGCTAAGAATACAAGGAGTATGCAGAGGCCTAAGAGATGCACAGTTCCTATATAACCGCCGTAAAGTTATCGAATTAGATATTTTAGAATCCCAACTAAATTCAGGATACATCTACGAAGAAAACGCCCTTGTTGATCCTAACGATGTATTTTTATCAGGACAAGGAAAAGGCTTAGCTGTTAAAGATGGAAGACTGGCAGGCATTAAAGAGGTAACCCCTCCACAGATCCCGCCTTCAATGTTGCAAATATCCGAAAGCCTTGGCAATGAGATAATGCAAATATCCGGAGTTAACGAAGAGCTACTAGGATCGGCTACTGATGATAAAGCTGGCGTTCTTGCTATGTTAAGACAAGGTGCCGGACTTGTTACACTAGAAAAGCTTTTTGATAACAGTGATTACGCATTTAAGTTATTAGGCGAAAGGATTGTTGAGATGATACAGGCAAACTTTAAATCCGCCAAGATTGAAAGAATAACAGGACAAGAGGCCTCCCCACAATTTAAAGACAAAGCGTTCCAAAAATATGATATAGAAGTAGTTCAGGGAATGAACACCGAAACACAGAAACAAATGCAGTTTGCTCAAATGTTAGAGCTACACAATGCCGGTGTCCCTCTTGCTCCTGAAGATATACTTGATGCTAGCCAGATGCAGAACAAGGCAGAGCTTATTGAGAATATGAAGAAAAGAGAAGAGGTTCAAGCCCAACAAGCCCAGCAAGCTCAAATGATGCAGATAGAATTATTGAAAGCCCAAATAAATAGTGCTAACTCTAAAGCCCTGGCAGATCAAGGCCTTGGTATAGAAAGAGTTTCAAGAGTTTCAGAAAATGAATCATTAAGCGAATCAAGACACGCCCAAGCGATAGCAGATCTCCAAGATGCTCAGCTATCTAAAGCCAAAGCAATGAAAGAGCTTTCTGAAATGGACTTAAACGAAATAGAAAAGTTATTAATGTTATCTGATCGTTTAAAAGTAGATACTCTAGAAGATGCGCAAGAGGCAGGTTTTGAAGAGACTGGCCTAGGCGATAAGGTAGAAGCCTTACAAACATTACAGGCCTCCTCACAACAAACAATGGCGCAGACAATGGGGCAAAATCCTCAAATTTAATAAATAATTTACATTTATTAAATGGTGTTCAATAATGCGGTAGCTCTTTACATAGTGTTTAGAGGTTTTAACCTGGGATAATATCCCGTTTACACCGGAGTTTTAAAATGGCTAAGAAATTTTATGATGGTACTTCATTAAGTACTAGTAACCAATATGCTAACATGCCGCAAGAAGTAGTTCACAAATCATACTCCAAGCAAGTTCTTGGTGGTGGTGATTGTAGTTACATTGATACCGAAGAAGGTATTAACAAGCTACATGCTGAAAATTCTCGTAAAATAAAGCGCATGAAGTAAATTTCATTGGGTCGGTAACGGCCCTTTATCTTTTAAATGGTGGTAATATGAAAGATGCAAAAAGAAAGACAGTAGGGGCGCTTTCATCGGAGCTTTTATTAAAGCCCGACAATAAGCAAGGCGTTGTTGATACTCAATTGGAGATATATAAAGAATATCTACCCAGTATAGAAAATCTTGTTAATGGTGAAGATTGCAAAGATTGGAAAGATCCCTTTTATGTTGTAGTGCTTATTAGACGTGAGAGATCAATGGTTAATGTAATAAGACATCATTTTGTAGCCCGTAAAACATTACCTACCCCTCAATATGATCAAGATACTTGGAAATACTTTCCAAGTTCAGGAACATTAGAATATTTATGGACAGTCCCGGCAAAGGACAAAGTTAATGAATTAATTATGCTTGAAGCCTCATATCCAAAATCTTTTAATGATTTAATACGATTCTGCAAACTATTTAAGGCTGATAAGCTTGATATTGTCTGCGGAAAATAATAATCTTGTTATTAAAGAATAACATTCACATAATACAATTATATTTAATCTTGCTTCACTGCTCGTGTAAGAGCGTAAGGTTGAGTAGTTAATAAACGCAAAAATGGATTCGTTATCCAAGGAGTATTTTTATGACATTAGATACATTATCTGAAATGGCGCAAGACGTGGAAGTCGCTAACCCACAAGATGAGAATACCCAAACTTCTGAAATTGCTCAAGAAACTGTAGGAAAAGAAGTTCAAAAGGAGGAAACCCCTCAAGAGCTTAATTTTAGACAGCTTAGAGAGTCAAGGGACGAAGAGAGACAGCGCAGATTAGAATCTGATAAACGCTTAGAAGCTCAACAAGTTCTTTTAGAAAAAGTTATGTTAGGCGATAAAAAGCCAGTCCAAGAAGAGGTTGAAGAGTTCGAAGAGGACGACATCCAAAACTATGGACAGACAAAAAAAACTATAAGACGTGAGGCTGAAAAGATTGCTAAGTCTTTACTTGCAGAAGAGAGAAAAAGAAATGAAACTCTCAATGCACCTAATAAACTTAAGCAAGAGTTTATTGATTTTGATAGTGTTGTTTCAACGGAAAATGTTAATTACTTAATTAAAAATGAACCGGATTTAGCCGCTATCTTAAATAATGTTAAAGATCCCTATCTGCAAGGAAAAGGAGCTTATAAGTACATAAAAACACTAGGTCTTGATAAGAAGGAAAGCGTAACTAAAATGAAGCGAGATGCCTCCCTAAATGCTGATAAACCAGTATCTCCCAATGCTACTATTGGAAGAAACTCTGTTGGAGATGCCAACTCTTTTTCAAGGACGTTAACGCCTGATCTTAAAAAGCAACTCTACAAAGAGATGATGCAAGCTAGTAATGGATAACGATAAGTCTGGTTAAACATGGAGATTAACTATGGCAATCACTACAACAAGTGTTTTACCTGCCCCGGTGCAACAGTCTTTTTCAGAAAAGCTATTGAGTGTACCAACCCCTCATTTTGTCTACGGCCTTGGAGCTGATAGAAAAACCATGCCAGCTAATTCTGGTAATATCTTAAGAATGCAGCGTTATAATGCTCTTTCTACTGCAACAGTACCTTTAGGTAATAGTGGTATCACTCCACCAGCACAACAATTAACAGCCGTTGATATTGATGCTGAAATTAAGTTTTACGGAACTTATATCTACCTTAACGAGCAAGTTGTTCTACAGAACCAAGATAAAGTATTAAATTCAGCTACTAAGCGTTTAGGTGTTTCTTTACGCCAAACAGAAGATGAATTGATGAGAAATATGCTTATCTCAACTGCTTCTGTTATTAACTGTGTTAACGGTGCTAACGGTGACAACCCAACCGAAATAAACCGTACTGATATCGATGAAGTTATCAGAACATTGGCTAATAACGATGCTTATACTGTTGCTGATAACATTGAAGCTGACGATAAGTTTGGAACAGGCCCTGTAAGGGATTCCTACCTTGCTTTCGGAAGTACTCAATTAATTAGTGATCTTGAGAATGTTCGTGGATTCATGAATAAATCACAATATCCTTATCAAGATACAACACTTCGCAGCGAATGGGGTAATGTTTCTAATCTTCGTTTCTTCTTATCCTCTATTGGATCTCAAGAAGGTCTTTCTATGAATGGTAATGATGTTTACAACATTTCTATTTGTGGAACAGAAGCTTATGCTGCTATTGAGCAAGATGCTTATAGTACACAATTCATTTACCGCCCACCTATCTATGATGGCCCATTGGCATTAAATGCTAGTGTTGGTTATAAGATGGCTGCTGCACAGTGCATTACTAACGATGCATGGGTCTTTAATTTAAGAACAACTTTAGCTGCATAGGGAGGTTATTATGACTGCTGAAACTGAAATACTTACAGGTAAATATACCTCTGATGGAAACTTCAAGATTCTTGAGCTTCCTGCTGATGTTCACAAATTTAAGATTTGGAACTATACTGATCAGGGTTCATCTGCTAATCCCGGCGTTGTAAAAAGAGCTACTTGGTTCTTAGGAATGCCAGTAGATTATTACATGGGTGTTAAAAACACTGATGGTGCTGCTACTGATGAATCAGTACTTGGTACTTCTGGCGGTTTCCGTTGGATTGAGTCTACACCTAACAATCTTGAGGCTGCTGTAACTGCTACTGCAATTACTGCTGCTACTCCTCCTGTTGTATCAGCTGTTGGACATGGTTACCAAGTAGGAGATACTGTTCTTCTTACTGGTACTACTGGAATGTTACAAGTTGGCGGTATTGAAGCTACTGTAACTGTTCGTGATAGTGCAGACACTTTCAGCATTGGATATGTTCCTGCTGTTGGTTTTGCCGCTGCTGCTACTGCTGGTGCTGTTCGTAGAGTTTCTACTCCTGCGATGTTCGGACCTAGACGTAGATTTATTACAGCTATTACTGCTGCTGCTAGTGCCGTAGTTACTCTTTCTGTAACTCACGGATACAAAGTTGGAGAGAAGATTAAGTTTAAGGTAGAATCAGAATTCGGAATGACAGAGATAAATGATTTAGTTGGAGAGATTACTGCTATTTCTACAGCTAATAATACTATAACTGTTGATATCGATTCTTCTGCTTTTACTGCTTTTGCTTTCCCTGCTTCTGCTGAAGTACCTTTCACACACGCATATGCTTTGCCTGTAGGAGAAGATGCTTCTGTATTAACTGGTGCTGTTAAAAACGAAGGCTTTAGAGGCTTACGTATCGGTGCTACAGTTGATGGAGCAGATGGTGACGAGATGAAATGGGAAGCCGAAAGAGCTGGTTACCGTATCGTAGAGTAAATTATTACTCATAAGTAGTTTTTTCCTGATTCCAGATATATCAGGACGGTAAATGGGAGCAAATATCGTTAGCCAATGGAGGCTCTCCCACTAATTAAGAGGTTAATATGGCAACAGTAATATCAACAAATGCAGATAAAATAGAAAAAGCTAGAAAAGCTGATAGCAAAATGGTTAAAGGTAAGTTTTTATGCCACAAGCCTAAAGGCGGAAGCATGAAGTTTTCATATAGAAAGTATAAAGGTGACCCAATAAGAACTTATACTTTAGATGATGGAAAAGAATATGAAATACCTATAGGAGTAGCAAAGAATATTAATAACTGCGGAGAATATATACATTCTAATATTATGGATTCTCAGGGTAATCCTATGGTAGATAAAAAGGGTAAGAAAGATTACCGTTGTTCATTCCAGAATAGCGACCTCATGTAGTAATATTAGTGTCGATAGATATATTTTGATATCCACTGTTGAAAACTTTTAAAATAATTTGTCGACACATTTTTATTAAAACAATATTATAAAGATAAATGGTTAATATATGACAACATTAGAAAATATAAGAATTAAGATAAGAAGACTAACAGCTAGTCCATCGCCTGCACAAATAACTGATGTTCAGATAAACAGTTATATAAATACTTTTTATTTAGATGATTTACCACAACACCTAAAGCTTCTTGATCTTAAAAGTACATATACTTTTTATTCAGAGCCTAATATTGATCTTTATGATGTAAATTTTAATCCATCGTTTACTGATGATACTGTAGCTGCATATTACAGCCTAACACCACCAGTATATATATCTGGAAGCGTGGCCTCATATTCACAATCAAAAGCAGAGTTTAATAGAAGCTATCCATTTGTAAATTCAGAAGATACTTTATCTGGCGATGGAACAGTTGGACCATATGCTATCACAGTAACTAATAGTCCTGTTTTGCGTAATATGGTAACAATTTCTGCTACCGATAGCGCTGGTAACAATCTTGTTGCTTATGATGATGGTTCAGGGGCTTTATCAGGTGATGCCACAGGTGTAATTAATTATGTTACCGGAGCAATAACCGCTTTAACATTTACTGGATTAATACTAGCAACTGAAACAATAACTGTTCAGACTGCCCCATATGTTGCAAATAAGCCTAATTCTGTTTTATTTAGTAATAATAAAATAAAGCTAAGACCTATTCCGGATAAAACTTACAGAATAGATATTGATGCTATGATTTATCCGACTGTATTATTAGACGATGTTGACAATCCAAACCCTCACTTTCTTTGGCAGTTATTAGCGATTGGAGCTTCAAAAAAGATATTAGAAGATAGAGGCGATATTGAATCAGTTTCTTCTTTAATGCCTTTATTTAATGAACAAATGACTTTATGTCAAAGACGCACAATACAACAGCAAACAAATAGCAGAACAGAAACAATATATAGTAATTCTAATCAAACATTCGGAGGACACTATGGCTTACTTAGATGATATTCCAAACCCAGAAGATATTCAGGCTACTAGTCAAGGTCAGATAAAAGAGAACTTTGGACAGCTTGAAACACAGTATAGTGTTGACCATGATTCATTATTAGCTGCTGGAGCTTCTGGAAAGCACCTTAAAGTTACTATGCCTGAAGTTACTTCAGATCCTGCTACTTCTGAAGATGAAGGAGCTTTATATACAAAAGATAGCGGTACTCAACCAGAGCTTTTCTATAGAGAAGAATTAAGTGGTGATTCTGTACAACTTACTGAAAGAGGCTATGCTATATCATTTATAAAGGCTTTTGTATCTTTTAGTGGTGCTGGTGTTATTGCTGGAACTGCTCTAAATGTTACAAGTGTTACAAGAACAGGTGGCGGAAGATATACTATAAATCTTACAACGGCTCTTGATGATGCTGACTATTTAGTAATTGGTAATTGTAATTCAACAGATATACGACTTTGGACTGTTCAAAACTACGCAAAGTCTAATAATTCTTGCTCTGTTATAACTTGTAATAGTGGTACTCCTCAAGATGTATCAACAGATCTTATTATAATAAGGGTAGCCTAATGGCTTATTTAGACGACATACCAGATTCAAACGACATACAGCCAATAAGTCAGTCGCAGATAAAAACTAACTTTAAAGAGCTTGAGCGACAATTTAGCGTTGACCATGACTCTTTATTAGAAGATAAAGCTTCTGGTAAACATCTTAAGGTTACCTTGCCAGAAATAGCTGCTGATCCTGCTACGGCTGCTAATGAAGGATGCGTATATACAAAAGACAGTGGAACACAGCCAGAACTATTTTATAGAGAAGAATCAAGTGGTGATGTGGTACAGCTTACCGAAGACGGCAGAAGGCCCTCATATATA
>Ga0075124_10001181_pt1 | contig 12214 bp, 11 predicted proteins | sample AntAceMetag02UKS_FD_69809 | JGI IMG/M metagenome (GOLD analysis project Ga0075124, IMG submission 69809) | Saline lake microbial communities from Ace Lake, Antarctica - Antarctic Ace Lake Metagenome 02UKS | ecosystem: Environmental > Aquatic > Non-marine Saline and Alkaline > Saline | place... | reverse complement strand
TCCTGCGACAATTCATGAAAAAGGGGAAAAGGCTGGAAGCACCCCGGCCGCTCGAGGAAATCAAGCACTATACCTTACATGAATACGAAACCCTTCCACCGTCGCTGAAGAGTCTCGAAAAATCGGACCCCTACCCCGTCGAAATATCCGATGAGCTTGCAAGATTAAAAAAGAAGGTGGAAGAAAAGCTCCCCTGATAGGAGAACTCCTCAAAATCGACTTCTCTTTTGTCGAGAAAATCCATCTTTTTTATTTTATTTAAGAGAACTTTCTGTATAGAGTGCCACAAGATCAATCAAAAACGCTCCATAACGACACCGAAGGAGTATTACGAAATGAACCTAATACGACGGAACTTGTTTATTATATTCATCTTTATCTTCTTTCTCTTCTGGTCCTGCGGGAGCAGCGGTCCTGAGAATAACTCCGGGGCAAAAAATGTCTCTGAAGAAAGCGGCCCCGCCTACGGTGACATCATCGTTGAAGGTTCAATCGGCGATGCCTCAAATCTCATCCCTATCCTCTCCACGGACAGCACATCACACGGGATATCAGGCATGGTATTCAACGGCCTCATAAAATATGACAAAGATACGAATGTCGTTGGTGATCTTGCAGAATCCTGGGATATCTCCAAAGACGGCCTCGTCATTACCTTTCACCTGAGAAAGGGAGTAAGATGGCACGACGGGGAGCCATTCACCGCCGATGACGTCCTCTATACCTATGAGGTCACGATTGATCCGAAAACACCCACGGCCTACGCAGGCGACTTTTTGAAGGTAAAAAAGGCGGAGGTCATAGATTCCCATACTTTTCGTGTCACCTATGACCAACCCTTTGCAACGGCACTCACCAGCTGGGGATCCGCCATACTGCCGAAACACCTTCTGGAAGGGAAAGACATCACGAAATCTCCCCTGACGAGACACCCCATCGGCACCGGGCCATATATCTTCAAGCAGTGGATAACGGGACAGAAAATAGTCCTTGTGTCAAACCGCGACTATTTTGAAGGGAGGCCCTATATAGACGGCTATATAATGCGTATAATCCCCGATATGGCGACGATGTTTCTCGAACTCCGGGCAAAGGGCATCGACGAGATGAATCTCACCCCCCTCCAGCATACGAGGCAGACGGAAAACGATCTCTTCCGTGAAAACTTCAACAAGTACCGATACCTCTCCTTTGGCTATACCTATCTCGGCTACAATCTCGAAAAGCCCCTCTTTCAGGACAAGAGGGTCAGACAGGCAATAACCCATGCCATAAACAAGGAAGAGATAATTGACGGTGTTCTTTTGGGACTTGGAAAGGTGGCCACGGGACCCTTCAAGCCGGGGACATGGCCCTATAATCCCGACATAAAGCGATACACCTATGATCCTGAAAAAGCGAAGGAACTGTTGAAGGAAGCGGGGTGGACAGATACCGACGGAGACGGCATCCTTGACCGGGAGGGAATACCCTTCTCCTTTGAAATCATCACAAATCAGGGAAACGAGATGAGGGCGAAATGCGCCGAGATCATACAGAGGAGACTCGCCAACATAGGAATAGAGGTCAAAATCCGGATTATAGAATGGGCCGCCTTTATAAACGAATTCATCAACAAAAAGGACTTCGAGGCCACCATCCTGGGGTGGACTATCACCCTCGATCCCGACCCCTACGATGTATGGCACTCGAGTAAGACGAAACCGGGAGAGCTTAATTTCATATCCTTCAAAAACAGTGAAATTGACGAGCTACTCGAAAAAGGGAGGGGCACCTTCGATCAGACCGAAAGGAAAGAGTGTTACTATAGAATGCAGGAGATAATCGCCGAGGAACAGCCTTATACATTCCTCTACGTTCCCGATGCACTTCCCATCATCAGTTCCCGCTTCAAGGGAATCGAGCCTTCAGCCATCGGTATCGGATACAATTTTATCGAGTGGTACGCCCCGAAGGGAGAGCAACGCTACATGATGACAAAATAAGGATGCGGGTGAAAGGGGCCTACTTTCCCCTTTTCAAATTATCCTTCAGGTATTCCCTGAATTCACCGTAATCGCCCGTCAGTTCGATCGGCTCGCCTTCCCTCTTCTCCAGGTCCTTCATACTATCGGGAACGTCAGGGGCAATATGGAGGAGTTCTATGATCTCGTCGGGAAACTTGGCCGGGTGGGCCGTCTCGAGGGAGACACAGAGGGGAAAATCCCCTTCCCTTTCGAGATATATCTCAAGGCCACGCCAGCCCACGGCACCGTGGGGCTCCAGAATCAGACCGTAGGTATCGTAGGCCTTCCTGATACAGTCCTTAGTCATTTCATCGGAGACACTGACTGAAAAGATTCGCTTCCTCAGCTCATCCACATCGGGAGAGCGATGCACCACTCCCGTTCTGTCAACGGTACCACCATAGAGCTCGAAAAAACGGGCCAGGTTGCTCGGATGTCCCACGTTCATGGCGTTTGAAAGGCACGCCTTCGAGGGGGAAACCTTCTCATACCGGCCGCTTGTAAGAAAACCGGGGAATTCGTCGTTTTCATTGGTGGGCATGACCAGTCTTTTTACCGGCAGCCCCATCCGTCGGGCGTAATCGCAGCCAAGGGCATTCCCGAAGTTACCGGAAGGCACACATATTACGATTTCCTCGCCTTTTTCACATAACTGGGAGTAGGCGTAGACATAATAAATCATCTGGGGAAGTATGCGTCCGAAATTAATCGAGTTTGCCGAGGTAAAATTGAGATATTCGAGTGAAGGATCCGAAAAGGCTTCTTTTACAAGATTCTGGCAGTCATCGAACTTTCCTTTTACCGAAAGTGCCTGCACGTTTTCACCAATCGTATCAAGCTGTTTTTTCTGTCTCCCGCTCACCTCCTCAGCGGGATAAAGGATATTGACGCTGATCCCTTCCACACCCTTGAATGCCTCTCCAACGGCACTTCCCGTGTCGCCCGACGTTGCGACGAGGACGTTGAGTCGTTTCCCTCTGGGACGAAAATAGCTCATGAGACGGGCCATCATACGAGCGGCAAAATCCTTGAATGAAGCCGTGGGTCCCTGATCGAGGCGCATGACGTATTTTCGATCGTAGACATTTTCAAGAGGTACGGGGAAGGGATAGGAATCCTCAATAATTTTTTTCAATAGTTTTTCATCGACCTCACCGCCGAGAAAGGTCCCGGCTACGAGCATGGCGGCCTCGACATAAGGTTTCCCTTTGAGTGAGAAAATGTCCTCATACAAAAGAGAGGGAATCGTCTCAGGTACATAGAGCCCCTCATCGGGCGCCTGCCCCTGGAGCAGGGCATCGCGAAACGATACGTATCCTTTAAAAGGCTTTATGCCATAAACCCCTTCCAGGTTCCTGTTCGTACTGTAATAATGAAGCTTATTCCCCATAACTCTCACGTATCTCAAAGGTCCTCAAAAAATCAAAAAAGAGCTGGTGATGTTTCATCAGGTTCAACTGCTTCTTGTAGATAACATAGAAATCCCGTTCAATTCGACAATTTCTTACGGGTATTTCGATGAGGAAGCCGCTCCTTATTTCCCTTCTCACCGCATGATGAGAGATGATGGATATACCGAGCCCTGCGATGACAGCCTCCTTGACCGCCTCGGAACTCCCCATCTCGCCTATGATATTGAAGGTCGAAAGATCCCTCGTTTTCTCTTCATGGAGATACTTCTCCAGTGTGGCCCTCGTAGCCGAACCGCGTTCTCTTATGACAAACGGTTCCCCTGAAATCTCATCGAGACTGACAGATTTTCTGCCCGCCCATTTATGCTGTTGCGGCACCACCAGTATCATTTGATCCTTCCACAACCTCTCGGCATAAAGTTTCCCGTGTTCAATGGGCCTCCCGATAAATCCGATTTCCGCCTCATCATCCAGGATCATGGCCACCGTCTCTTCGCTGTCGCGCGTTTTCACAAAACAGTTGATCTCCGGATATAAATCTTTAAAGGCCTGAATAAGGTGAGGAAGGATATAGGTAGCCGGTATCGTACTGGCCGTTATGTAGATGTTTCCCGCTTCATTCTCGTGCATCCGGGCGATTTTCTCCCCCGTTTCGTCAATCATCCTGAATATCCGCTTCGCACTCTCGTAGATGATTCTGCCTTCCGGGGTAAGGCTGATACCAGTCTGCTTTCTCACCATCACCCTGGCACCGACAATGTCTTCAAGATGCTGAATATGTTTCGTCAGGGAGGGCTGGGAGAGTCTCATCTTTTTTGCCGCCCTGCTGAAACTCCGCTCTTTGACCACATTGACGAGGGATTCGAGCTGTTGAATAGTGATATTCCTGAAATTACTGTAATTCATGGAGTCGGGATACCATAACAATTCCACATAATCAACAGCTATTCATAACAATAATGAATTTGACTTATTCATTTCATTCCGCTAATTTCCCTAACGGAGAAAAAATATATCAAGAGAAGGAATGGGCACTCATGAATGACAGGGAGAAAATCCGTCTCACCGAAATGGTAAGCGGTGCGGGGTGAGCCTGCAAGATCGGTCCGGGAGACCTGAATAAGGCACTTTGCGATTTACCGCTCATCACTGATCCGAATCTCATTGCCGGAATCGAGCATTGTGATGATGCCGGGGTGTATAAACTGACCGATGATATCGCACTGATTCAGACAGTCGATTTTTTTACGCCCATCGTCGATGATCCCTATACCTTCGGCCTGGTAACGGCGGCAAATGCCCTCTCCGATGTCTATGCCATGGGCGGAATTCCTCTTACGGCTATGAATGTCATCTGCTTTCCCATAAAAACGATGGAGATATCGGTCCTCCGTGAGATTTTGAGAGGCGGCCTCGACAAAATGAGAGAGGCAAATGTCCTGCTCGTTGGAGGTCACAGCGTCGATGACGATGAATTAAAATATGGGTTATCCCTATCGGGAACGGTACACCCGGAAAAGGTTATCCTGAACAGGGGTGCCCGTCCGGGAGATTCTCTCATTATTACGAAACCGCTCGGCACGGGAATTATCAATACGGCCCTGAAGGCGAATATGGCGAATGACGAACTCGTCGATAAAGCCACGAAGTCCATGACGGAGCTGAATAAAAAGGCTGCTGAATTGATGGTTCAATCGACTACGATTCACGCCTGCACTGATGTCACGGGATTCGGCCTTCTCGGCCACGCAGCCGAAATGATCGAGGGAAGCGATGCGGGAATGATCATCGATTCATCATCGGTACCGATACTCGGTGATATAAAGGAATTTGTTGATATGGGAATTGTGCCCGGCGGTCTGCACCGTAACAGAGCATTCCGCCTTTCCATGGTTGAAAAGCAAGCGACCTGCCCCGACTGGATCTTCGATGTCATGTTCGATCCCCAGACATCGGGGGGACTTCTCATTTCTCTTCCCCACCAGGAGGCGGTAGAATTGTGCAAGAAAATGAATGAAGAAGGAATTACAAACGCTGCCATCGTAGGAAAAGTAACCGATGAACCGAAGGGGAAAATTATCGTAACGTAGTAATCTTGGGGATGTCACATCGGAATGAGAATAAATCGAATTTCGAACTGAACAGCTAGCGTTAACCCCGTTGCTTGCAGCGGGGTTAACGCTAGCGAATAAAAAATAACATTTTCCTTAACAGTCGGAGATTCCCTGCAACTTGTTGCGGGAACCTTCAAATTCGAAAACCGATTTACGTTATGCGAGCTTCGATTTCCGGCTTACCCGGGCAAGACAATGCCGCCATCCCCTACGGGGAATACTCTACATCGATATACCTGTCGTTGACTTTTATCTCATTTAAAAAGGGTTCGAAAACGAGGGTAAAAAAATCACCGCCGTCGACAAGATGGACAACGGTGGGTTGCACATACCCTTCCCTGAAAAACCGTATCAAAATTTCACCATCGGTCTGTTTTTCCCTGCCGAAGCGATACCCGTCAGCAATTTTTACATTTCCGGGGAGGTGATATGATCGTTTTTTGGCCTCGTTCTTTCCCTCGGGGGTCATATCGGAGGTATGAAACCAGATCAATCTCTCGTTGATATCGAGACGCAGAACGTAATCGATCTGCTCCCTGACGGAAGTACCCCTCAGTTCCAACGCGGATTGCGCGAGATAATTGACTGTCGATTTCAACTCATTGGTCAGGACCGTGTCCCTTACTCTGGGTACGGCAATAAGGAGCATCAAACCGACAAGAAAGATCACCACGGTAAGTTCGACAAGGGTAAATCCGCGTCTATTCAATATACCAGTTCGTGATATCCTTATTTTTCCCTTCACCACCAGGCTCTCCGTCGGCACCATAGGAAATAAGATCAAAATCACCCTGTGTTCCCGGACTCAGATAGATATATTCGTTACCCCAGGGGTCTTTGGGAATCCTTCCCTTGTCCAGATATCCTCCCTCTCTCCAGCTCTCGGCGAGTTCTCCCACTTCGGGAGCTTCAACGAGGGACTGTAATCCCTGTTCGGTCGTCGGATAACTGCCGTTATCAAGCTTGTAGAGCTTCAGGGCCGTTTCGATGCTCTCAATCTGAATCCTCGCCTTCGCCTGCCTCGCCTCTTCCGGCCGCCCCATTATCCTCGGTACAATGAGCCCCGCAAGGATACCCAGGATAACGATGACCACCATAAGCTCAATAAGGGTAAATCCCCTCTCATTACGTCTTTTCCTCATAGTGCTCTCCATTCTTTTTCGCCTCAAAAAAGCCACTTCATATCCTTATCGTATCAGTTGATTCATCTCAAAAATCGGCAGCAATATTGATATCACGATAAAGCCGACAAACAAACCCATAACAAGTATCATGACAGGCTCCAGGAGGGAAGTTATCATCATTATGCTAGACTCCACTTCATTTTCATAGCTGTCAGACACCTTATAGAGCATCTTTTCGATATTCCCGCTCTGCTCTCCCACTGAGATCATCTGAATGGTAAGCGGCGGAAAGAGCTCGCTTTTCGAAAGTGTTCCCGAGAGGCTCTGCCCTTCCTCAACCTCTTTGCGTGCGCCTTCAATCACGTCGGAAATCAGCCTGTTGTTCACGATATTTCTTACAATGAAAAGTGCCGAAAGAAGCGGGACACCGCTTTCGAGGAGCGTACCCAGTGTACGGCTGAATCGGGCCACGGCAATCTTGTGAGAAAGGGGCCCCACAAGAGGCATCCTGAGCCTCAGCATATCCCATATATACTGCCCCCGCTCGGTTTTCGTAAAGGCATACCTGAGCCCTGCAAAAAGGGCAGCGATTAAAATTAGAAGTACAAACCAGAACGATCTCAGAAAACCGCTCACCGAGATGAGAAGGACCGTTATACCGGGAAGTGTCTGGTTCATCTCTTCGAAGATACTGGTGATTCGCGGAACGATGAAGGTAACCATAAAAAACAGCACGAAGCTCCCGATTAGAAACATAAACACCGGATAGGTCAATGCCGCTCTCACCTTCCCTCTCAGCGCCTGCTGTCGTTCGTTAAACTCTGCCAGCCTGTCCAGGACTATATTGAGTGCGCCCGAGGCCTCTCCCGCCCTCACCATACTCACATAGAAGGCGGAGAAAATACCGGGGTAATGGGAGATGCTTTCGGCAAGGCTCTTTCCTTCATTTACCTCCTCTTTTATCTCAGCCATCGTCTTTTTCAAGTGCGGATTGACCGTCTGGGAAACAATGGCAGCAAGTGAAGGAACAAGCGGAAGACCGGCACTGAGAAGGGTTGCGAGCTGACGCGTCATAATGGATATTTCCCTGAGACCGACCTTTTTAAAGAGTCTTCCCAGGGATATTTTTGTATGACCCTCGTCGCGTTCCTTTGCCGTTGTTTCTCTGAGATCAGTGGGAAAGATATTCGTCTCCCGCAACTTCTGCCGCGCAGAAATGATGCTGTCGGCATCGATGATGCCCTTCAGTCTCTTGCCCTTCACATTGAGAGCGCTGTATTCATAAACGGCCATAAATTATTACTTTCTTGAGAACATACTGGGAGTGATATTTTCTAACATATCACAAAACCCTTTTCAATATAAGACGGAGATGATTAACGATATATTTCGCGGGAAGCCTTTCTCCATGACGGTTTTTCTTGAATTGTCCTCTATCTTGTTCTACCTTTTGATTACTTTTAGAAAGGGAGGTTATCATGGGCATCGAATTTACAATAGAAAGCAATATCGCAAAGGTGGGTTTAAACATACCCGAAACAAAAAATGCGCTCAGTCCCCAGGCGCTCCTCGATCTTCACAGGATCTGGGAAGAGTGCCAGGAAAATAACGACGTGAGAGCGGTTGTCTTCTACTCCGCACTTCCCGACATTTTCTGCTCGGGAATGGATCTCAAGACGGCGATACCGGTACTCACGGCGGCCCGGGAACCCGAAACAGAAGCGGAAAAGTGGCTCATTTCATGGGGCGATGCGGTTGGAACAGCAATGCTCAAATACAAGGAACTTGACAGGCCTGTAATCGCCGCAATCAACGGATACTGTCTCACCGGGGGTTTTGAAATGGCCATGGGTTGTGAGCTCCGGGTTGCAGCGGACGACGCCCTTTTTCAGATGCGAGAGGCGACCCTCGGCATCATGCCGACGGGAGGGTCCAACGTATTTTTACCGATGCAGGTAGGGGCAACGAGAGCGATGGAAATTCTCCTCACGGGCAATAATTTCCCGGCATCCACCCTTTATGAATGGGGGTTCCTGAACAGAGTCGTTCCCAAGGAAAAGCTCATGGACACGGCCATGGAATTGGCAGAGAGAATCGCCAACAACGGCCCCATGTCGGTGAGAACCATGGTACGGCTTTCCAACCAGATAAAAGGTCTTTCTTTCAAGGAGGCGATGGACAAGGAAGTCGAAATGGGGCTCCCCGTATTTATGAGCGAAGAGGCCCGCGAAGGCGTGAAGGCCCAGAGGGAGAAAAGAAAACCCAACTTCTGATATAAATTCGATATCTTCTGTTAATTATAGTACTCCCGATTCTTTCACCGTTTTTTTTGGTGGAGGGATCGGGGGCTTCCGTAAGACCACTTCTTTTCCTAAGTGCTCAGGTGAATCCCCGATTGTGTCACGATACCGGTGATAAGATCCGGAGGCGTTAAGTCAAAGGCGGGATAGCGGGCCTTCACATCCCGCGCGCTGACGGGAACACCCTGAAAGTACAAGACCTCCTCCGGATTTCTCTCTTCAATCGGGATATCAGTCCCTTTTGGTGTATTCCTGTCATGTCCCCCGTATCCCAGGACATAAAAAGGAACATGAAAATGCCCTGCACAGATTGCAAGCTGCAGCGTCCCGATCTTATTTGCCACGGTTCCATCCATGGCAATTCTGTCCGCCGCGGTAAATACCTTGTCGATTTCGCCCAGAGACATGAAATGAGCTGCCATATTATCGGTGATAATGGTGGCATCCAGACCGAGTTGACTCACCGACCACGCCGTTAGTCTCGACCCCTGCAGATAGGGACGGGTTTCCGTGCAGACAACCTTAATATTCTTGCCGTTTTCTTTCGCATACTTCAACATGAAAAGGAGTGCAGGCCCTGGAAAACAGTGGGTGAGAATTGTATCTCCCGAATCGAGGACTCTTTCAGCATGACGCCCCGTCGCCTCTGAAATTTCCCGGGCAGAATGTATCACCTGCCTGAGATATTTCAGAATTACCTCAGAGGCAACACCCGATTCCTTACCGACTCTTTTTAGTGCATTTCTCATGAGAAGGGGCAGAAGAAACCCTGTGGGACGCGTCGCCCGAAGGCGATCCGCAGCCGCTTCAAGCGCCTTCTCGTTTCGGCCCTCCCCCTTCTTTTCAAGCTCACGGGCCGCAAGATAGAGGCCGAACCCCGCCGTGACGGCAATATCGCCGGCACCCTGAACGGCCATATCCTCGATGGCCTTCGCCACATCCTTGAACCCACCACAGTAAAGGGGTGCAATTTCCCGAGGGAGCTTCCTCCTGTCAATGATGACAAGTTTTTCCCCTTCCATGTACACGCTGTTTTCGATATCCATGAGAATCAGAGTTTTTTCATTCATGACATCACCGGTATTTTCTTATTGCCCAAACATCATGCTCCGTCGGGAATCGTAAACCGCCAGGCACAAAACCATTCCTCGGGATGGGGGTCAGGTGGACAGCCGATACACTCCGTCGTGATTCTTGAATCGATGGCCTCGGCAAAATAGGCATACTCTACGAGACCCGCCGACTTGCAGGGATAATCCTCGAGCCCCCTTCGTTTCCTCGCCGATTGAACGCGGCAGTCATTCATCTGGAATACGATGCTCGTCGGTCCCTCGTCGATAATCGACTGGACATTGATCCTCGCATACATCCTGAACCTGAGTGCCTTCTTCAGGCCTTCGAGCCCCGCCTTTTCGGGCAGTCCCAGAAATTCCTTAATCGACCAGGCCTCGAAGGGCGAAAATCGCGTCCAGCATGAATCGTTGCACCGTTTCGCGTCATTCATTCCATGGCCATTTTCCACCGCCTGAAACCATATCCCGTCATTGGCAATCCAGTTCACACCAAGGTTACTGGTGAGATCGAGAAGCTCCTCTTTCGACATATCGAGAAGGGCCTTGGGAATGCCGTCCACTATCTCAAAGCCGAGGACCTTCGAGAGCCGCTTCATCTGAACCTGGTAGGACTGCTCTTTTACTTTTTTCATTATGTCCAGGGCCTTTTTCATCCCCATCTGATGCTCAACTTCCATAAACCAGAGGGCGTAATGGACCAGGGTCCGGTGAAACATATCGAGAACGTATTTCGCCAGATCCCTCTGATCCAGATTTTCCGGCCCTTCGATGTTTGCATTCATCGTAAAACCTCCACAAAATTCTGAGAGTTTCATTATCGCACTTCCTACCGAAACGCAATATCATAAACAAAGATAATTCCTTGACTATTTTTTAAATTCGGGTATTTTTATGGCGGTTCGACACCGTATCAAAACTGTTCTATTTAAATACACGTTCAGGTATCGCTCGGATTCAATGTGGGAGGATTCATGTCTGCGCCTGAGGAAGTACAAAAGCTCGTTGAACGTTTCGACCGCAATATTGAAGCCTACCGTTCCGGTCATTACAACGAAACACAGGTCAGGGAAGAATTCATAAATCCCTTTTTTCACTCCCTTGGCTGGGATATCTACAATTCCCAAGGATACGCGGAAGCCTATAAAGATGTCATCCACGAAGATTCGATAAGGATCGGGAGCGCCATCAAGGCCCCCGATTACTGCTTCCGCATCGGCGGAACGCGAAAGTTTTTCCTCGAAGCAAAAAAGCCCTCCATCAATATCAGGGAAGATACACATCCCGCCTACCAGCTCCGGCGCTACGCATGGTCGGCAAAGCTGCCCCTCAGTATCCTCACCGATTTCGAGGAATTCGCCGTTTACGACTGCCGCATCAAACCGGCAAAAACGGACAAGGCTTCAACGGCCCGGGTATTTTATTTCACTTACGATACTTATGCAGAACGCTGGGATGAATTCCGGTCAATCTTCTCAAAAGAGGCGGTCTTACAGGGTTCCTTCGACAGGTATGTGGAATCGTCGAAGACCAAGCGGGGAACCGCCGAGGTGGACAGGGCCTTTCTTGCGGAAATCGAGCGATGGCGTGAGATGCTGGCACGTAATATTGCCCTCAGAAATCCCGCTCTCACCCAGAGGGAACTTAACTTTGCCGTTCAGCGAACCATCGATCGTATTATATTCCTCCGAATCTGCGAAGACAGGGGGATAGAGGATTACGGAAGGCTTCAGGCGCTGCAGAACGGAACGAGAGTCTATGAAAGGCTCTGCCAGTATTTTGATAGAGCTGATGAACGATATAATTCCGGGCTCTTTCACTTCAGGAACGAAAAGGACCGGCCGGGCAATCCCGACGCGCTCACCCTAAATCTGGGAATCGACGACAGGGTGCTGAAGGATCTTCTGAAAAACCTCTACTATCCCGAAAGCCCCTATGAATTTTCCGTCCTCCCAGCCGATATTCTGGGTCAGGTTTATGAGCAATTTCTTGGAAAGGTGATTCGCCTCACGTCGGGTCACCGGGCTGTGGTGGAGGAAAAGCCGGAGGTCAAAAAGGCGGGTGGTGTTTATTACACCCCGACCTATATCGTCGACTACATCGTGAAGGAAACGGTGGGAAAACTCCTGGAAGGGAAAACACCGCGTCGTGCGGAAAAGCTCAGGATTCTCGACCCCGCCTGCGGTTC
>Ga0075124_10001177_pt1 | contig 12229 bp, 8 predicted proteins | sample AntAceMetag02UKS_FD_69809 | JGI IMG/M metagenome (GOLD analysis project Ga0075124, IMG submission 69809) | Saline lake microbial communities from Ace Lake, Antarctica - Antarctic Ace Lake Metagenome 02UKS | ecosystem: Environmental > Aquatic > Non-marine Saline and Alkaline > Saline | place... | reverse complement strand
TATCTGCTCCTTGTGCTTCCCCAACCACTTGGTAACTTTTTTGCTATGATGAACACGCAGATTGTCCAGAATCAAAAAGACTTTACGCCCGGCATCCTTGGTCAGGCGGGCCATGAACTTGATCAGAAGCTCGGAATTCATTGCATCCCGATACATCATGAACCGCACTTTACCCTGGTTGTTGATGGCAGAAATCATACTGACATGGCTCTTCTTGGCAACCAGCCTGATGACAGGGGTTTCTCCCTTTGGTGCAAAGCCCCGGACACGATTGGCGCCCGTCTGAATCCCCGTCTCATCGCCCCAGTGAATCTCTGCTTCTTCTTTCTTCGCCCGGGAGGCAATAAGTGGATAATCCGTTTCCAGCCATTTCTTTACCACCTCCGAATTTTGCTCATAGGCGCGCTTGACCGGTTTCTGTGGGGTAAAACCCCAACGCTTGAGATACTCCCCAACCGTCCGAATCGGCATCTTGATGCCAAACCGCTGCTTGATCAACAACTTCACAGCATCCCGTGTCCAGAGAGCAAATGGAAGTTTCATCTGATCAGGCGTCTTGTCAATCATGGCTCGTTTCACCTGCCGCTCCTGTTCGGTGGTAAAGGTGCGTTTTTCTCCCGTACGGCGCCCACGTCTGCCAAGCTTGATGGCCTTGTTGCCCCCCTTCTTATAGCTTTGCCAAATTTTGCTGGCACGACCAACGCTGACGCCGACAATCTCTGCCACATCTTTGCTCAGAAAACCCTGTTTCCGAAGACGAACAATTTGCTTCCTGATCTCATATTGCGTCTCCGGACTATGTGTGCGTCCATCTATCTTTTCCATGGATACTGTATATTACAAAATCACCAATATGGCCATATTTAATTGCCGAGGCAATAAGCTCGTCCTAAAAGGCAGAATTTAAGTAATACATTTTAAAGAGGTTCAACTTTATCCCTAACCGGGATAAATCACATTTTTTAATGTTGACTGCCTAAAGAAGAGCTCTACAGATCAACACGATTCAACATTATCCGAATTTTTCCTTAGTGATTCAACATTGATCTTTAATTGACGCATACGGCTGTATACGCTTGAACGGTTCATCCCCAATATCTCGGCTGCACCGCCGGGTCCGCCAATTTTGCAATCGGTCTTTTGAATAACAAAGTCAATATACCTGCGTTGAACGTCTTCTAATGTTGGAAAGTCCGCAAAAGGATTATCCGAATGTGTCTGAATGTCGGATGGAAGATTGAGTTCTAATTGAGTGTCATCGGACAACAGAACGGTTCTTTCAATAACGTTTTTTAACTCTCTTATATTGCCGGGCCATTTATAGCGGCACAGGGCGTTTTTTTGAGCCGCTGTCAATTTCAGCTCTTTTTGTTTGTGATCTCTTATGTACTGTCCAAGGAAATAATTGGCCAGAACGGGGATATCTTCAACCCGGTCCCTCAGGGGCGGCAGCTGCATTGGAATAACGTTTAACCGATAATACAAATCCGCCCGAAAGCGTCCTTCAGCAACCTCTTTATCGAGCTTTTTGTTCGTTGCGGCAATCAGCCGGAAATTTGAACGGATTATTTGTGCCCCGCCAACACGCTTGAATTCTTTTTCCTGTATCGCGCGCAGCAGTTTTACCTGAGCCGACAGTGGCAGTTCACCAATTTCGTCTAAAAACAGCGTACCTTTATTGGCCATCTCAATCCGGCCTATTTTACGCCGGTCAGCGCCGGTAAAGGCTCCCCGCTCGTGTCCAAAAAGCTCACTTTCCAGCAAGGCATCGGGGATTGTGGATGAATCCACCACAATAAACGGCTCTTCGGACCGATGACTCTTATTGTGAATCCGGTTTGCCAAAAGTTCCTTGCCCGTACCGGTTTCACCCAGGATCAACACAGTGGACTCCGTTTCCGCCACGTGATCTACTTGTTCCAGCAGGCGTGTCATCTTACTGGAGTTAGTGATAATTTCATGTTTGTCCAGTTCATGACTCAGTGTCTTCATTGAAGCAAGGACATCTCTTTCCTGCGTTATTTTCAAATGGTTGAACCGGCGTTCTACAACCAGGCTGGTATGTCTTGCGATATCACGAATTGTCTCCGGATCCAAAAAATTGAAAGCATCCTGAAGATATGAGTTGTCGTAGTACATGATTTCTCTAACGGATCCGCTGACCTCAATGGGTATGCACAGCACGGATCGTACCATAGGGTATTCTGACAGTGCTTCGCCTTCAGACAGCCTGCCTACCTGCGGCTGGTTGGTTTTAAACGCATGGATCACCTTTTCAAGGCTTGTTTTGAAAGTATCTGAAGAAATTTCTGTACTTGATAGATTGGAGGTCGCTCGCACCTCATATTTGTCAATTCTGCCTGGAGAAGGAAACCAGAAAAGCGCACTGCGTTCTGCTCCGAACATACGGCTTGTTTGGATGAGCACCCGGGTTAAAATTTCCTGCTGACTTTCAATTGGATAGAGGGACTCTATCATTTCCAGGTAACGCCGCAGGTATTCACTCTGATAGTAGTCGGAATCCCCTTGCCCCTCTTCTTTTTCGATTAAATAACGAAATTTATCCGGAAAAAATTCTTCCACGTATCCGCCGAGTACATATCGAGCTCTACTAACAAGATGCCTTGCTTCTTCCCGGTCGCCGGTTTTCAATTTGATTCGGGCCATTTCAAGAATCGTTTTTGAAAGCTGTACAGGATCGCCCGATTGCTCCAAACAATTCATACTTTCTGCCAGATCCTTCTCAATCGCCTTTTCTTTTTCTCCTCTTATTAATTTTTCTTTGGCCATTAGTCTGAGCGCAACGCCTTTCAAATGGACGTTGACACCTTTTAATGCCTGGTCTATTAGATCTGGAAAATCTATATTGGGTAATTCAAATCCCAGGCGATGGAATTCGTAGCGAGCTTCCAACACCCAGGGAGAGGCGAATTGGTAAATGATTCCAGCTTGAATAGCTTCATCAGAATCCACACTGCATATTTGATATGATTTTTCAAGACGACCTTCAAGATAGTGATGCAGCTGAATGCCTCCCCGCGCAAAATATGCGCCAAGGACGTTGCCATGTTTTTCTGCCTGCTCCAATGCATTTTGGAGATGATTAACTCCTTCTTTTACCTTTCCCATGTATACCAGAACCGTTCCAAGCACAGCGCGAATCGTTGATGCCAGAGACATGTCTGAACGTTCCTGTGCCAACCGCCAATGATAGTCAAGGTTCCCGATTGCTTTATGAAACTGACCCAGGTAACAGGCACAATAGCCCGTAAAAAACGGCATTATCGGATGGGTTAGCATGCCAAGTTTTGCTGTTTCAAACGCCTGTTCGGCTTTTTCAAAATGTTCGATTGCTTCTTTGTGCTGGCCTTTGAGAAAATAAAAGAGCCCGAGAAATACAGCAGATCGGCCGAAGATATCGTCGTCTCCGAGTTTATTGATTTTCTCAAAGCCTGTAGTCAGAGACGTAAGCGCCGCATCTCGTCGATTGGAAAAATAAAATAACCGGCCCAAATGAAGGTTGAGCAAAGCGTGTGAGCGCTGGTCGCCTTGATTTTTTGCAACATCCCGCGCTTTTACTAAATATTTTTCTATTTCAGCGAATCCATACCCCAGTGAAAAACTGATATTGGACAGCTCCAGTACAGAGGATATAAACAGCTTGTCCGCATTTTTATCAGGGCAGATTTTAAAGAAACGTTCCACAGCCTGTCGGAGGTATTTGCGTGTCGTCTCCCGATCATTATTTCTGAATGCTTCATGGGCCAGATGAATTTCACATTCACCTGCTTCGCGGTTTCGATCGGCCCTGTCAAGCAGGTTCAGCATTTCTCTGGGGCCAATTTTCTCAGCCAATTGCTCCGCATAAACACGTTTAACAATTGAATTTAATTTTTTTGGGCTGTTCATCCTTGCCAATGCCTCTTCCATGCTATCCGGCAAGTCATTGGTTATAGAGAAATAATTGTCTTTGCCCTTTTGCAGCCATCCAGCGGTTTGACCTTTTTCAATTAGCTCAAATAATGGGCCCGGCAGCAGGGGTGCCAGTATTCCAGCTACCTCGATCGGCACCGGTCCTTCCATAGCGTGAAGTACGGCTAAAAATTGCATTTGGTCTTCTGAAAATTCGAGAACTGCCTGAGCCATATTCACTTCCATCTTCATCAGATTAATTGTTATATTCCATATCGTATATAAATGATTGAGTCAAGAAAGTGTTTTTATTTAAACACATGCAGACTCAATTAAGTCGTTCCTGTAGATGTTTCATATCAGACAACTACCTAAGCAATTGTTATAATAATATATTTTAGAGTTTAATTGTCTGGCACAGCTATTGCGATATAAGATCATAAGATCACCTTTGAGTTTATTTATATAGTTCACATAAAAAAGGATGAATTATAAAAAATAAGAGAAAGGAGAAGATGAAATGGGAGATCAAGAAGGTACCAGTTGGGAGGAGCTCAAATCCATGTTTCGTCCCAGCGGCGTTCATATGGGGGTCATGAAATGCGACATAGAATCGTGCACCCAATGCGGGCTTTGCGTTGAAAACTGTCCGTTCAAAGCCTGGGAGCTGGATGAAAATAAGAATCCTCGCTTAAAACAAGATTATGCCTGCTTTAGCTGTTACAACTGCATGGTGGCCTGTCCCACGGGGGCTATATCAATCGGTAAACCCTATTATGCTGAAGATGGAAGCTTTTATGAAACCCAGGGAGGCCCATTACCTGCCAAAATGCCGGCAGAACCCAGAGATGCGGATGGAAATCAGGATGAGTGGACAGAGGTTGAACGCGTCATTTTAGAGCGGCGCAGTGTTCGAAATTTTAAGCCCGACCTTGTTTCTGAACACCTTATTCGAAGAGTCTTGGAAGCAGGCCGGTTTGCTCCCAGCAGTGGAAACTGTCAGCCTTGGAAATTTATCATCATAACCGACAAAGACTTCATCAAAGAGATGAACGCGGCGTGCTATCCCATTTTAAATATGTTGTATTCTGCCTATACAAACGACTCTGCTGTTAAAAACCTCGTTCAACGGTATGTTCAGAATCCAAACCCGGGAACATATGACCCCCGGATTATTTTGGGAGGCGTGGGAAGCATTGCCAAGAAAGACGTGCTGGTATTTCCGGACGCTCCGGTAGTGATTCTGGTGGTGTGTGACGAACGCTCCATCGGCGGGCCTCAGATGGCAGCGGGGACCTGTGGGCAGAATATGAATCTCGCGGCCAAGGCATTGGGGCTTGGGTTTTGCTGGATTGGTTTCAGTCAGGTGATTGATAAGATTCCGGAGCTTAAGGAAAAACTGGGCATTAAATATCCATGGAAAATTTATACGGCTGCAGTGCTGGGTTATCCGAAATTCAAGCAGGAAGGCGTTGTCCCACGAGAATTCAGGCCTGTCACCTGGTTTCGAGGAGGAGGTCAGGATCCGGTAATTGAGAAAGATTAAGAAAAAAAGGAGAAAAGAAAAAATGGCCGAAGAGCCCAAATTCAGAGGTTTTCATGACCTCATCGAACATCAAGGAAAAACCCTCAATGATAAACCGTATATTCTTTATGAAAACAGCAAAACAACCTTCGCTGAATTTGACGCAGCCACCTGCCGTGCAGCCAACAGGCTGACACAACAGGGTGCCCGATCCGGAGATGGGATTGCCATCCTGATGGGCAATTGCCCTGAATATCTATATCTTTTTTACGGCATTCCCCGGGCAGGGTTTTACAGCATACCAGTAAATGTCTCGCTGAAAGGGGATGGATTAAAGTTTATTCTCAGCCATTCAGAAGCCAGATTTCTGGTCATCGACGATACGCTCTATCAAAATTATGCCAGACTTGAAGGTCCGGTGGGCGTCATTGAAAAAGTTTTTGTCCGGCGAACAACAGAACAACCGCTACCGGAAGGCACACAGGATCTCAGCGTGCTTTTGGATGGATCATCGGCAAAACCCGATCATAGGGTCGACCCGGATGCAATTTCGTATCTGATGTATACATCCGGTACCACGGGGATTCCCAAAGGCGTTGTCAAACGGATCGGGACTGCAAGTATAGATAAGCTTCTGATGTTGGCCAGGATGATGTATCAGCCGGATGATATTTTGTATACCGCCTTGCCGCTTTTTCATGCGAACGCCTTGATCTTAACCGCCGGCCTTGCCATGTGCGCCGGCCTGCCGTTCGGGCTTGAAAAACGATTTTCAGCCTCTGGGTTCTGGGATTCCATTACCCGCTTCGGTGCCACTACGTTTAACGCTTTAGGAGCCATGGTGCCTATCTTGATGAAACAGCCGCCAAAACCCACGGATGCACATAATTCCGTACGGATGGTATTTACAGCCGCGTGCCCGGCCGATTTATGGCAGCCTTTTGAAAAGCGCTTTGATGTCAAAATATGGGAAGGATACAGCGCGGTGGATGGAGGGGGTGTAATGAGTTTCAATCTTGGCGATGCACCCGCGGGATCCATCGGTAAAATGATCTTCGGGCAGGAGTATAAACTGGTGGATGATGATGGCAAAGAGGTGTCCACCGGTGAAGTCGGGGAATTGATTACTAAGGTAAAGGATAAAAAAAGCGGCCGTGTGCGTGTGGAATATTTTAATAACCCTGAAGCTTCCGAAAAGAAGGTTCAGGGTGGATGGGTACATTCCGGAGATTATTTTTATGCTGACAAAGAGGGCAATCTATATTTTATGGACCGCAAAAGCGACTGTATGCGGCGGCGCGGTGAGAACATATCTTCATGGGAGGTAGAAAACATCGTTGAAAAACATCCTGCCGTTGCTGAATGCGCTGCCTTTGGCGTTCCATCAGAACTCGGCGAAGATGATGTGATGATATGGGTGAAACAGCAACCGGATATGGAGATTGATCTCAAGGGCCTCATACAGCACTGCGCGGACAATATGGCCTATTTTATGGTACCTCGGTATGTGGATATTGTTGACGAGATTCCCCGGACTGAAACTCTCCGTGCTTCTAAAAAACCGATGAAACGGCGGGGCGTTACCGAACGGACCTGGGACAGGGAAAAGGAGATGCCGAAAAGCATTCGCACATAAAAAACGAAAAAAGGAGAAGAAAAAATGAAGGCATATCAATTTAAAGAGTGGTTGCAGCCGGCTGAACTGGTTGATGTACCTGTTCCAGAACCGGGGCCGGGTGAAGTGCTGATCCGGATCGGAGGATGCGGCGTGTGCCGTTCAGACCTGCACGTCATGCACAGCTGGACACCACAGGCCATACCTGATCTGGCATCATGGTCACTTCCTTTTACATTGGGCCATGAGAATGCGGGCTGGATTGAAAGCGGAGATACAGGGGATCTTGAGAAAGGAATGCCTGTTGTTGTCACGGCGATGTGGAATTGTGGTGTTTGCAGGGCTTGCCAGCGGGGAGACACAAATTCCTGTGAAGCAAGTCGTGAGAAGCGGGGGAGATCCGGTGGTCTAGGCCGGGACGGCGGGTTCGCAGAGTACATGGTCGTGCCATCCCATTGTCTGGTTCCTTTGCGGGATCTGGAGCCTTGGAAGGCGGCCGCACTTACTGATGCTGGACTCAGCTCCTATCATGCTGTCAAAAGATGTTTGCCTATCCTGGATCCCGATGTGGCCGTAGCCGTCATTGGGGTCGGAGGCCTGGGCCAGATGGCTATAGAATTTATAAGGGAGCTTTGCGGTGCAAAAATCATTGCCGTTGATCAAGATGAAAAGGCCCTTACCAGGGCAGCTGACATCGGAGCAGATCTGTGCCTGTTGTCAGGCGACAATACTGCCGGTGAGATACAAAAGGCAACCAATGGACTCGGCGCCATGGGCATCATCGATTTCGTGGGTGAGGATGCCACCATGGCCCTGGCGGCACAGGCAGCCCGCAAGAACGGCAGGATTGTCATTGTCGGGCTGGGAGGCGGAACGTTTCCATTCCGTTTTCGCGCGTTGCCCTACGGCTGTTCCATGGTGCAAACCATGGGCGGATCAACTCCTGAGCTTGCAGAGGTTGTTGCCTTGGTCGAGGCGGGACGGGTGAAACCTCTTATCGAAAAATACAAGCTCGAACAGGCGGTTGACGTATATGACAAATTGAAAAACAATCAGATTACCGGAAGGGCAGTCCTGGTACCGTGAGATGTATGAAAGTGTCTATCTCCGAACCAAGGGAAGCATGTACCAAGGGAATAAAAAATCAATTGAGGTAATTAAAAGGAGGGGGAAATGGGATATTTAGAATTAGATATGGAATTGAGCGATGAAGTCAAGGCCATGCAGAATGAGGCACGGAAATTTGGATCGGATGTCATGCGGCCTGCCGGTATCGAGCTGGATAAGCTCCAGAATCCAGCGGATGTGTACGCGGAAGGCTCTGCTCTCTGGGATGTTTTCAGAAAATACCGGGAAATGGGCCTTCACCAAGTGGGCATCTCCAAGGCATTGGGCGGTATGGCGGAAGATATGGACCCTAAATTCAGGGCCATCTTTGCTGAAGAAGCAGGTTACGCAGACGCGGGACTGGCCATCAGCCTCGGAGTATACACCAACCCTTTTAAAGTTGCAGCCCTGTCCAAAGACCCTGAACTACAACAGCTTGCCAGGGATTTTTGCGAAGATACCAAATGCGAAATGATCGGATGCTGGGCCATCACCGAGCCGGAGCACGGTTCCGACTATATCATGGCCTTAGACCCTGCGTTTAACGATCCCAAGTGCGGTCCCGATCTTACAGCTGAACTCAAAGGGGATGAATACATCCTCAATGGCCAGAAAGGTGCATGGGTATCCAACGGTACCATTGCCACCCATGCCACCGTACACGTGAAACTGGATTCTTCTAAAGGGATGCAGGGCACCGGTCTGGCCGTCGTCCCGTTGGATTTGCCAGGAATATCAAAAGGGAAACCCCTGGACAAAATCGGACAGCGGGCGCTGAATCAGGGAGAGATATTTTTTGAAGAGGTCAAGCTTCCAAAGAAATACATGGTGGTTCCTGACACCCAGGTGATGACCGTGATGTTTAAAATGATTCTTACCGGAGCCAATACAGGCATGGCATGCGCGTTTACTGGTCTGGCCCAGGCAGCATTTGATGAAGCACTGAATTACGCGAAACAGCGGGTTCAAGGAGGCGTACCCATTTTTGAACATAAAAACATCAAGCTTAAGTTGTTCAATATGTTTCGTAAAGTGCAGGCGGCCAGGGCATTATCCAGGCAAGTGGCATTATACGCAGTTAAAAATCCCGGTGCCGTCCATTACGCCGTGGCAGCCAAGGTAACGTCCACCCGGACGGCATTTGAAGTAACCAGCGATGCTATAACGATTCTCGGCGGCAACGGACTGGCCAAAGAATATGTCATCGAAAAGATGTTTAGAGATGCCCGGGCTTCCATGATCGAGGATGGCGAGAACGACATCCTGTCAATCGCTGCTTCCTGTGACCTTACATGATCCATGCACGGGGTTTATGACGTTTAGGTTAAGGGTGCGATGGTTTGCTGGGCCATCGAGCAGTGCTTCGAGGAAGCCAAATCGGACCTGGGGATGGATCACTACGAGGTGAGGAAGTTTCCCGGGTGGCGACACCATATGCTGGCATGCATGCTGGCTGCGTTGAAGGTGACGCATCATGTATCGTTGTAGGGATAATTCAAATTCATAATTATCACTAATTAAAGGGGGCACGTAATGACTAAACGACTCATCCCGAAAAAAATCGAAGAAATCACTGCTGATTGGCTGACCAATGCACTGACCACGTCCGGTGTGCTTAAAAACAATACCGTACGCAAAGTTAAAGCGAAAATCATCGGAGAAGAACGAGGGTTCGTGGGGACTCTGGCGCGATTGTCCATCGAGTATTCCAAACCGGATGAAGACGCTCCGTCTTCCATGATTGCCAAGATTCCTACAGAAGAGCCGAAAAACAAAATGATCATGGAGTGTTTCTGGAACTATGAACGGGAAAACCACATATATGAGGAAGTCCTTGATCTGCTTCCGATCAGGACACCGCGCTGTTATTTTTCAGACTTTGATCCGGGGAAGGGCGAAAAAAGGATGAATTCCGTGTACAGAAAGTATGGGAAACTACCCCGGGGACTTTTGGGTCTTTACCTTATCTATATCGCGATACGTAACCTTATGCTTAAAAGATACTACATTCTTCTGCTGGAAGATTTTGGTGATCTTGAACAAATTACCCATGAGGACGGCTGCTCCATTGAAGATGCCAAAATGGTTATGAAGCCTTTAGGGACCGCACACGCAGCTCTTTGGGAAAACTCTCTGCTTGTTGATAAATACTGGTTAAAGGACCACGCGAATATGTCCGATATGTTGGGTCTTTTATCGAGTCGGGGTGTGCCGGTAATAGAAAAAGCGTTCCCGGAAAAGATAAGTGTAAAGGGAAAAGAGGTATTAAACTGGTTGAAGATTAATAATAAAAAACTGGACGACTATTCTAAAACCCGGCCCCATACCTTGATTCACACGGATATCAGAATGGACAATATCTTTTTCGACCGCAAAAACAAAGAAATAGCCGTCATCGACTGGCAGTGCCCTTGCCCGGGGATGGGGGTGTGGGATACAGGTTTTTTCATACTGAACAACATCAAGGATCCGGTTACCCAGGAACAGGCCAAAGAGCTGGTCACTATTTACCACCAGGGCCTGGTGGACGGCGGCGTATCCAATTACAGTCTTGACGAATGCCTGTCTGATTATGTATACGGTCAACTCCTTGGCCTACGTTACTGGTTGGTAATCTTTGGAGGGCTTGAGGTGGACAAGGATCCTAATATGAAAAAAATGGTAGGCTTCGTTCTGGATCGGATGATACCTCAACTCGAAGTGATCGATTTGCCATTACTGTAATCAAAAGTAACAGAGACGGTGAGAGAAACTGGGTATCATACAGGAATGAAAAATGAAACTGATCTTAATTAGGCATGGATTACCGTTTCGGGTTGAAAAAGAAGATAGCTCCCCCGCGGACCCGGAATTAAGCGAGGAAGGCATCGAGCAAGCACAAAAACTTGCGCGATGGATGAAGAATGAAAAACTGGACGTCATTTACTGTAGCCCCATGATGCGGGCAAAAATGACGGCGAAGCCGCTGGCGGACGTAAAGCGTATGAAAATCAACATCGAACCCGGTGTGGCTGAAGTAGATGAGCGATCACACGCTTACATACCGATGGAGGAACTGAAAGAAAAAGAACCTGAGCAATGGAAGGAATTGCTGGAGACCGGTGTTGAATCCATGTTTAACAGCATGCAAAACTTGGATACCTTCCGCGAAAAGGTGTTGAAAAGTATCAAAAGGATCATTGCAGAAAACAAAGGAAAGAAGGTGGCTGTGGTTTGCCATGGGGGCGTAATCAATATATGGGCCGCTCACATACTTGGACTTGAAGAATTTTTCTTTTTCTATCCAGGCTATACAAGCATTAATCGCTTTATGGCTTCCAGCTCGAGTGTATATAGTGTTGTGAGCCTTAACGAAACAGGACACTTACGCAATGAATTTTAACAGGAAAATGTTGCGAAAAAATGATGGCGGAAAGAAGCTTATTGAAGTTTCCCCAAAGTGATGGACACACCGAAAAGTTAGAGATAAAGAAAGAAGGACTTGGAGGTGTGCCGTGGAGAACAAGAAAGACAGGAGAATGTTTGATAATTTGATCGATCTCCTGTTAAAGGAAGTTCCTTCGAAATCCTGATGGATTAGGAAAAGTGTATTGATTGCAGCGTTCGTTTGAAACAATGCCCGGCACAGTTTTGTTAAAAGATACTGGGCATTGAATGGCCCCATGAGACAGTGGCTGAGTGCATTGCCGTTGAGTATTCGGCGGTGCAAACAGATCGTGTCGTGGATGGGAGTTTCCCAAAGCGTTTTGGCTTAACAAGCGCTAACGGGGAAGAACAAGACACAAAGTATAAGGAGAGGTAGAAGGTAGATAGAAAATGAGCAATATTTACATTATCGGCGTCGGGATGATCAGATTCAATAAATATCCTGACAGGACGGTCCAGGATATGGCCCATGAGTCTATTGAATTAGTTCTGAAGGATGCAGGCCTTGTCAAGGAGGATCTGGAGGCCGCTTTCTTTTCCAACTCTTTCTGGGGCATGTTTGATAATCAGCATTCCATCCGGGGCGAAGTGGTCCTCCGCAACATGGGGATTGGCGAAATCCCCGTTACCAATGTGGAGAATGC
>Ga0075124_10001171_pt1 | contig 12251 bp, 24 predicted proteins | sample AntAceMetag02UKS_FD_69809 | JGI IMG/M metagenome (GOLD analysis project Ga0075124, IMG submission 69809) | Saline lake microbial communities from Ace Lake, Antarctica - Antarctic Ace Lake Metagenome 02UKS | ecosystem: Environmental > Aquatic > Non-marine Saline and Alkaline > Saline | place... | reverse complement strand
TACTTTTTAGGTGTTTTTAGGGTGTTTTTTTAAAATAAAACTCTATATTTTAAGTACAAACCTCTTAAAATCGCTAAATTATCTATAATTTCCCTTTAAAAAAAATACATATTATTACTATATATACATACTATATAGTTATATATTATATATATTATTAATAGTAATAATAGTATTTGTATTTATTTGTCTTTCTGTGATGTTGTCTGTTTTTGGCAATCGTTGGTTTTATGTTGTATATATTTATATAGTAGAATTGTATATATTTATATAGTCCCCTTGTTCTTTTTGGCTGTTTTTGAATTGAATTATATGTTAATTTGTTCATGTGTTTTGTAATTGTTTTTTGTGTTATGGTATAAATGTCATCTTGTTATGGTGTTTGTATCTTAATATATTTGTTAGGGTTTAAATTTATTGTTTACTCTATACCTTTTAACTCTTTTTAACCATTCCAAGCCACTTAACAATATTAACGACTACCTTAATGCTGTTTTTTAAGGCATGCGTTCTTTTTGTTAAATATTTTGGGGGTGTTATTATGTTTTTCTTACTGTTAATTGCCTATTCTCCCACTATTCTTTATTATTATATATTTGTATTCTCCAATATTCGCCAAGTATATAATTTGTCTACATAACTAACCTTATGGGGTTATAAGTATATGTATTGTACTACATAACTATATAGTATAATAGTTTTACTACTATATAAATACATTTCCACTATATATTTATAGATAAATCCCTTCTTTCGCCAATTATATATATTTTTCAGCCGTTAGGCTATCCAAAAACATTTAAAGTTTTCCCTTATGGGAACGGCTTTAAATTTTTTAATATCCCTGTCTTTTTAATTCTTTTAATATGGCTTTATTACTTGTGTTTATTGGTTTTCCTTCATGTAAATCTAACCAATTATTTAAGTGTTTATTCATTTAATCCCCCCCATACCAACAAATATTTTTTAAGTCTGGAAAATAAAAGCCTTGTTCTGCATAATATATGGCGGTGTTAATTGCCTCATTTTTATTACTAAAAGATTTAATAAATCCGCCAATACCAATATTTTCATGTGCGGGTATATATTCATTAGTATTTATTTCATTAAATACCATATCTTTACTAAAAGAATTTATCATTATTCTATAATAAATCATTTTAAATTACCCCCAAATTATTATTTTTTATTTCTTCTTTATTAAATAAATCATTTTTTAATTCATCTAATTTTATTTGTTGCTTTTCTAATAAAGCAATACTTTCAGGAAATAAAGCATTTTTAAATTTTTCATTTATTTCCTTTTGTGCTTGATTAATTATTTCTTTATTCATTTAAATCATTCCTTAAATTATATTCACTTTTAAAAGGTTTAAATTCTTCTTCAGTAATATATTCTATTGCAGAATTATAATAAGCAAAATTGCTTAAATCCTTAAAATATTTTCCAAAAGTATAAATGCTTTTAACATTAAAATACAAAAAGTTTTCTTCTTCAAAAACATTTATATTATTGGAATATTTTTTAATTAATTCTGTCAAATGCTTAAAGTCTTCTTTTAACATTTCATTACTATTTATTTTAAAAAAGTCTTCTTTTGGTTTATTCACTTAAACCACTTACTTTATGTTTAAATATTTCTTCCCCGAGACTTAACCCTTCTAAAAAAGAAAGCAATAAATCTTTTTTGTTTAAGTTTTCTGTATAAATTGCAAAATCCCCCTTATACAAAAAACCATTTTTAACTCTTAAACCAAAATGCTTTTTATGTGCATTAATAGTTTTATTGATTAAACTATTATATTCTTTTTCTATATCCATGTTTTAACCGCCTGTAACAATTTTTTTATTATTACTATAATATTATGTCTTAAATGTTTAAATAGCTATTGTAAATTAACCATGTAACCTTATAAGATTAATTAGCATATAAAATTCATTCTGTATAGTATTTGTTATTAAAAACATTTATAAAGATATGTTGGCGATTTTTTTGTCGAGGTACATATTGTATCCTGCGGAAAGCTTATAAACCCATCCCCCCAAAAACTACTACATAACTTTTTAGCATAAGTATATAAAGGGCAACTTCCTCTGTAATGTAGGAAGTGGTTAAAATGAATGTAGAAATAACAAGAGAAGAAAGTTTTCAATTAAGAAGAACTTTGGAAAGCGAAAATATACACAATGAAGAAAGTATAAAAGTTTTCAATTCAGAAAAAGCTTTTGATAAAAAGTGGAGAGCAAGAAAAAGAAAAGAAATAAAATTAAATAAAACAATAATAAATAAATTTTGGGGGGTGGTTTAAATGAAATGTTCAAAATGTGGGAAAGAAATTTCCATTGAAGCATTTTACGACTATGCAAAAAGCAATAGTTGTTTTAACATGATGCCGTCAGAATTTGAAGACGTTGGTTATGAGTTAGAAATTGACACAGTTTTATGTCCTTTTTGTGAAGATGAAGAACATAATTTTGTTGAAGACTTAACCGATACAGAATTTATTTTAGTTGAAGACAGTTACAGAGAAGAACTTGAGGAGGTTGATTAAATGAACAAAGAAAATTTAATATACTATATTGGGGTTTGCTTTCCTTTTGGAACTAACAAAAAATATATCACAATAGCAAAAGATATAGATTATATCTCATGTGATTTATTAGCAGAACCAAAAATGCAAAAATATGAAGGGCTAACAAAAAAAGAATGTATTGAAGAATTTAAATTAATCAATAACATAAAAAGAATGGCGGTGTTTTAAATGCAAACAAAAGTAATAATTGAAAGATTAAATAAGTTATTAAACAATTTTGAAAAGTCAAATTGCCCAGATAAATTAAGATGTTATGAAATGGATTTAACCAATGAAATAAGTTTTTTAATTGAAGAATTAGAACAAGGAGGGTTTTAAATGCCTGACAAATACAAACAATACAGAAGGGAGTTTTTTGCTGAATGTGGCAAAAGCTTCAAATGGGATAGATCAATAATAGAAAACTTAAAGGGAGTGAAAAAATGATATACAACACAGAAGACACAATAATCAATAGCATAAAAATAAAGAATAACCATAAAATAATTAATTACTCAAAGCATATTGGTCAAGGCAATTATACCCAATATGTAAGAGCAACACCATACACCAGATTAAGCTTAAAATGGGCTTAATCTCTTTTTCTTTTTTTAATAACCATGTACTACCATGTACTACCATGTACTACCATGTACTACCATGTACTACCATGTACTACCATGTACTACCATGTACTACCATGCGCGACCATGCGCGACCATGCGCGACCATGCGCGACCATGCGCGACCATGCGCGACCATGCGCGACCATGCAATAATAAATATTAAGTGGATATAAAAACACACTTAATTTTTTTATGTATTTTGTCAAAAGTACCAACGTCAAATGGAAACGGGGGTATTTAAAAAGGGCTTATTTGTTGGGACTATCTCAATAAATTACAGACGCTATTTTTCAAAAGGGTACTTATAAATATAGACTCTCTCGACATCATACTCGAGCTGTTCTAAGGGTGTTCGCGAACACCCTACCAACGTTAACTGAAAGAGGGGTTATTTTTTAACATTTATACGTATAAAGTATTTGTTTTCATTTGGGGTTACTCTATTAAACCCACAAGAATTAGCTGTTAATGAATAATCGTTTCCTATATATATTAATAAATCTAACCATCGTGTTTGTTTTATATATTCTTCAACAAATGTATTTATATTTAATTTCCAATATCTGCAATACCAAATTATATCGTATTCTGAAAAACCAAAGTATAAATCTCCACTTTTTAGGTCTTCTTTATTTATTTGTTCTAATGTATATTTTATTAGTTTGAGGGTTTTATGTATTCTTGTTTGGTTATCTTCTCGAAAAAATACAAATTCTTTTTTTGAATTGGTAGATATATGTTTACATATAGTTGTGCTTACTTTTTGTTTATAATTTACAATATATGCTTTATTTAAATCACCCATAATTTTTAATCCTGGTATTTTTTTATTTTTTATATTTGAATATATTTGGTGTTTTGGTAGTTTTTCCATTTCGTCTTGTTCTTTATTTCCACATCTCATAATAATATTATATAACATAACCTTTATAAACCTTATCACACTTATAAATATAGACTCCCTCGGTACTTGAGCCGTGCTGTTCTATAATCCCGAAGAAATCTTTATCAACTTCAAGTATTTTTAGATATTACATTAATGATAGACCACAGTCGTTGCCAATTGCCCAATTACTTGAATTACTTAAATTAATTCCATGAGTGTTAAAATATTTTTTTGGGTCTTCTTGTAGTTTTTTCTTTTTTTCTTTAATGTCTTCAAGTTTTTCTAGCATTTCATTTTCTTCTTTAATTAACTTAGCCATTTCTCTAGTAGCATCATTATTTAATTCTGTTTCCATTCCTTTTATTGCTTCTTCTTCATAATTCATATATTCATCTCCATTAATATAATATGAATCAATAAGTTTATAAACCTTGCGGTTCATATTATTATTATACAATCGGATTATTTTAATACTGTACTATGCAGTATCGAGGTGATTAAATGATTGGTATTAGAATAGTTTTTGAGTTGTGGAGTAACAACTTATCTTATGGATTATATAATTCATACGCGAAAGCGCGTATGAAAGCTAGTGAACTTGTAGAAAGAAAAAGAATAACTTCTGGGAATTGGCAAATTAAAACACAACCTTTATAAATGTTTGCATATACAATGTTTATGAGAACAATAAGTGTAAATGAAATAACCAACATAATGTAATGTTAGCATGCTCTGGTAATTCGGAGTTATCATGGTTAAATTCCATGTGGTGGCGTAAAGATTTTAAACACAATATGGTTGAAGGCAAAGCTAACGAGGCAGGGACCTAGCTTGGATGATTATAATAGTCCGCTCTGGTAGAACTGATGGAAGAGATAAAGAAATTACAAGGTAATTATTAGTTAAGCCAACCTTGTAGGTTGTGGCTTGTTGTTCCTATCATATTTAAGGAGTTAATAAAGATGGAAAGATTGATTGGAATAGAAATGATTAGTGGAAAAGATTGGGATAATAAAAATCCTTTATTGAATAAAAAACTTAAAGGAGACTGGAACCCTGTGTGGTTGACGGTTAAAGATATTAATGGAGAACTTAAAATAGAATTTAAAAAGATGTCCTTTTCAGAAATGTTTAATAGTATTCCAGATAGACTTCCAAGAAGGTTATTGTTTTTAAGAATATTTAAAAATAAAGTCAAGTTTAAATTATTACCTATGTTAAAACCATATCCAACAGATAAACAATTAAGTGATTCTATAGTAAAAAAATATGCAATAGGTTGGTTACTTAATGATAGAGATGCATTAGTAGAAGCTAAAGCATATTCAAATGTTTTAAGACATGATTACCATTTTGCTACAAATTATTCCCTGGAAACATTACACCCATATATTAATATGTGCGAGTATTTCGGAGATAAAACAGATTGGGATACAATTTTAAAAAGATTTGAAAAATGTAAAACTCCAAAACAAAAAATGAAAGAGTGGAGTGAAATAGAAAAAGTATATTTTGATAGGTTGGTGATTTAATGGAACAAATTAAAACAGAAGCAAAACCTATATTTTCTTGGGTCACAGATTTAGAAGAGGGTGCATTAGAACAAGCAAAGAATTTAGCAAACCTTCCATTCGCCCATAATCATATTGCCTTAATGCCAGATTGTCATCAAGGATATGGAATGCCTATCGGTGGAGTCATGGCTACAAGGGATGTAATTATTCCAAATGCAGTTGGAGTAGACATCGGATGCGGAATGCATGCGGTAAAGACAAGTCTTTTAAGAAAAGACTTAACAAAAGAAAAACTTATTATACTTATGAAACATATTAGAGATAATATTCCTGTAGGATTTAACCACAGGACAGAAGAAGTAGATATTTCTAAAATGCCCCATGGAAAAAGATTATATGGGATAGATGAAAGCATTGCCTGGGAACCTATATGTACTAGAGAATTTAGAAGCGCAACAAAACAAATGGGAACTCTAGGTGGAGGAAACCATTTTATAGAAATACAATATGACACAGATAATATTATATGGTTTATGATTCACTCTGGTTCTAGAAATCTTGGTTTAAAAGTTGCTAAACATTATAATGAAATAGCTATTGAACTTAATAAAAAGTATCATTCTATAGTTCCCAAGGACCATGACTTGGCTTTCTTACCTGAAGATAGTGATGAAGCAGAAGAATATTTAACAGAAATGGGTTATTGTTTAGAATTTGCTAGAAATAATAGATACTATATGGCAAGGATAATTTTGGAAAAATTAGGAAATTTATTTAAAGATTGGGAATATACAGAATATGATGTTCATCATAACTATGTTGCCAAAGAACATCATTTTGGTAAAGATGTTTGGGTGCACAGAAAAGGTGCTACTTCCGCCAAGAAAGGCGAAGTAGGCATTATTCCTGGAAGCCAAGGAACTAGCTCGTACATCGTACGAGGTCTAGGAAACCCTTTAAGTTTTCAATCTTGTTCTCATGGAGCTGGGAGAAAGATGGGTAGGCGAGTTGCCCAGAGGGAACTCGACTTGAAAGAAGAAATTAAGATGCTTGAAGACCAAGGAATCATGCATTCTATTAGAAACAAAGATGACCTAGATGAAGCACCAAGTGCATATAAAGATATTAAAACAGTTATGGAAAACCAAAAAGACCTAGTAGAAATAGTGGCGGAATTAAAACCTATTGCTGTGGTGAAAGGATGACTAACCTACCCCTAATATTTAAAAGAACTCAAACGGGTGCTATACAGGAATGGCAAATTATTATTAAAGATAATTATTTTTATACTAAAGAGGGGCAAACAACTGGGAAGAAAACTACATCAAAACCCACAATAGTACAAGGAAAGAATATTGGAAGGAGTAATGAGACTACACCAGAAGAACAAGCATATAAAGAAGCTAAATCAAAATGGACCAAAAAGATAGAAACAGGTTATACTGAAGATATTAAAAAAATAGATATTGCACTGACTTATTTTAGTCCCATGCTGGCTCATAAATATAATAATTATAAAACAAAGATAAAATTTCCAGTCCTAGTGTCTGCTAAAATTGATGGAGCCAGAATGATAGCTACTAAGGATGGTTTACATACTAGAAATGGAAAAGAATATCTTAGCTGTCCTCATATAAATAAGTTACTAAAATCATTATTTAAAATTCATCCAGAGTGGGTTATAGATGGTGAAGTTTATTCTCATGATAATAATTTTGAAAAAATAATGAGTCTGGTAAAAAAGAAAAAACCTAAAGAAGAAGACTTTAAAGCAAGTGAAGAAATGGTTAAACTTTGGATATTTGATGGAGTAACTGATAATAAAAAATCAGAATTTACTACAAGATTTGAATTAATTAAAAAAGAAATTAGAGCATTAATTCCAAATTATAAAAAACATATTGTGTTTGTTAATAATGAGTTTGCTTATTCACATGAAGAAGTAGTTAAAGCCCATGATATATTTGTTGAACATGGTTATGAAGGTGTAATGATTCGAGTCCAGGATTCTCCTTATGAATGCAAAAGAAGTAAAAACCTTTTGAAACTTAAGAATTTTTTAGATGACGAGTTTGAAATCATTGAAGTAATTGAGGGTATTGGGGGTCGTTCAGATATGGCTGGAAAATTAAAGGTTAAAGATAAACAAGGTAACATATTTGGTGCTGGGATAAAAGGCGGAGAGGAATATTATAAAGAATTATTAAAAAATAAGGATAAATTGGTAGGAAAATTAGCTACTGTACGGTATCAAGAATTGTCAAAGGATGGCATACCAAGATTTCCAGTTGTAGTTAATATAGACCCAATAGATAGGTGATTAAAATGTTAATGGAATTTGTAGTAGAAGCAGTAGCAAGAAAAGGACAAAGTAAATGGCAAGTGTATGCTAGAATGAAAAATGAATTATATGCTATGTTTGCTTTAGATATTAAAGATATTAGAAAAGACCTTATTGTAGAAAATGATTTACAATTAGACCATATTATTGGAGTAGTTACTTTAGATTTAACTCCTGAGAAAATGTATTTAACTGGTCATATGAAAAAGAAAGAATATGAAAAAATGACTGGTCATAAAGCTAAAGATGCTGAAAAAATTTTAGACATATATTATGCAGGAGTTCCTAAAGATGTTCAAGATGAATCAGGTTTATGAATTAGATTTTTTAGACCACGAGTTAGATAATAATTTAGACCTTAAAGATGCTTTAGAATATAAGCCTATAAATGTTAAATTAATTGGAAAAGTAATTAAAGAATTTAGTGACTATGTTGTCATAGTCACTTGGGATTGTCCTGAGTGTGTTGATATTTATAGAATTGTTAAATCGTGTATTAAGAAAAAGAGAGTAATAAAATAGTTCATTTTACTTACCGATACATTTATATACTAGTTCTTCCATAATATTATTATGGATAAAAAGTTCATGCTAACAGACCTTAGACAAGGAGTAATACAGTCACCGATACTGAAGAGTGGAGTGCAAAACCACCAGGTTTTCATTATACCCTCTACTCCTGAAAATCAAGGTTTGTTAGTCCAATGAATTTTTTTATCTATATCCTTTTTTTCAGAAGTCAAAAAATATAAATATTTTTTATATTTGAGAATTAAATATATACCCCTATAGTGTAGTGGTTAAGCATAACATGCCTTGGACGTGTTGGCATCAGTTCGAATCTGATTAGGGGGATGTGAATGTAGTGTAATGTTAGCACAATAGGTTGTGGTCCTGTTAGAAGGAGTTAAAATCTCCTCATTCGCCCCACGGGAAATTGGTGTAGTGGTTAGCATCGGTGGTCTGGAACCATCAGATTCAAGTTCGATTCTTGGATTTCCCATTAGCTCCTATAGCATAATGGTAGTGCGCTGGTCTTATATATCAGTGAAGTAAGTTCGATTCTTGCTAGGAGTATATTTATATACCTAATATATCACAATATATATGTGAGGTGATTTAATGACTGACGAAAAAAGAGAAATGCACAAAGTAAATTGTTCTGAATGTGGACAAGAAACAGAAGTACCGTTTTTACCGGATGGTAAAAGACCTGTATATTGCAGAGAGTGTTTTCAAAAACACAAAAAACCAAGAGAAGAATACTAATTCTATTTTTTAATATATAATATGGTATACCAATACATTTATATACTTGGTATACCATACTATTTATATTATAACTAAATATAAAATATGTAGTTATGATATAAAATAAAAGGAGGTATAATATGACTAATAAAAAAATATGGATAAAATCCGAAGAAAAAGTTTCTAAAGAAATGAAAGACGTTATAATTAATGAACAATATGATGTTGAATATGTTGATGAGGAAGTAGAATCACAAGTGTCTCAAATGGGAAGAAAACGAATGGTAAATATTCCAGCAAGAGATGGAAGATTTAGACGAGGAAACGGAGTACGACTATTAAAAATGGACGGCACTGGTCCAAGAGGGCAACAAGGAAATTGTTTAAGAAAACGATAAGTTTAAAAACCCAATAGGGTATATAATATATAATGGAGAGTCAAACTCTCCATGCGATTGTGGTGTAATCGGCAGCACTCCACCACCAGAAAGACCAGGAAAATTCTGGTACTTAGGAGGAGGGGGTTTCAGTTCGAGTCTGAACAATTGCATTAAGGGCTCATAGCTCAGTTGGTAGAGCGCTCCCCTTGCACGGGAGAGGTCAAGGGTTCAACTCCCTTTGGGTCCACTCGGGAATGGCTTACAGGTTGTCTTTTCCCTTTCCAAAATAGTGAGAACTTTAAGATGGAAGTATGTTAGTTGTGGAACAAGCTAGCATACTTGCATATGCTTTTATAACTCAATGGTAGAAGCTTAATACAAACATTTATAAATAACAAAAACTATTAAATTACTATGGAAGTCGAAAAAAAAGAAATGGCTACGCCATTATCTTGGTGGAAAACTCCAAGATTAACTACTCCTGAAATACGATATTTAAAATCTGTTGAAGAAGTATTCAAAGTAAAAGACGCTGCAAAAAGATGGATACCTTATAAATTAATGCCACATCAAATGGATTTTCATAAAAACGATATTGCCCTAAAGGGAAAAGATGCAATGTCAAGAGTTGTTGTAAAATCAAGAAACACTTCATTTACAACAAGTGTATGTATTTCAAACTTAATGGCTATTCCATATTATCCAAATCAAATTTTACCATTTGTAAGATTGAACGAACGAAGAGCATACGATTTAATTGATGAAATAAAAGACCTTATAAGAAATATGGAACCAAAAAATATTGATGGAGTATTATACCCTTTCAATCCAAAAGATGTTAATATGGACTCAGCAGGAAAAATAAGATTTCCAAATAAAGTAAAATTTGAAGCATACCCAGCAAATGCAATTGCTGCAGAAAATATTAGAGGACTTCGTATTAGTGGAAGTGCAGGGGCAATGGATGAAACAAACTTCATGGATTCATTTTTAGAAATTTATACATCAGAAAGAGATGCTGCATCAGGATACACTCTAGATGGAGAAAAACATTTTCAAATGAACTTAGGGACAACCCTAAAGGGAGTGGCAACACCGTTCGCTCTATGGTTTAAAAAATTAGAAGAAATGCAAAAATTAACTCCAGAAGATAGTGCTTTTGATATTTATAGATGGCAAGTGTTTGACCCATCAATATTTGATAAAGAAATAGCTCCAATAAAACAAGCAAACTTAATTCCAATAGTTCCCTGGCATTTAATGTCTGATTTAAACAGAAAATATTTAGAAGACTTAAATACTTTTTTAGAAGAATACATGGCAGTTGCTGTAGATTCAGATGAGCAGTTTTACCCAACAGAAGTATATGAAAAGAATGTTAAAAAAGAATTAAAAAGTATTAATACTCCTATTAAACATGGAGAATTTTTTGCAGGAATAGATGTTGCAAGTAAAATGGATTTTTTTGTATTAACTATTTTTGAAAACATTCCAGAAGAAAGAGAAAAAATAGAATATGTTAGAGAAGAAAATGGAGATTTAATAAAGAAAAAAACAAAAGAATTAGTAGATGTGTTTCATCAACGTTACTTATATTATGATAGAGAGAAAGATTTAAGTTTTATGGAAGAAAAATCAAAAGAAATAATTGAAAACTGGGCACAATTTGGGCTAAAAAAAGTTAGAGTTGATTCAGCAGGAATAGGATTACAATTATATCAAAATTTAAGATTACATTTTGGAAAAAAGTACCCTAATTTAATAGAATATATTCCAATGGGAAGCATAAAAGTAGGACTTGAATCAAAAAGAGCAAAAGAAGTAGCACATGTAAATCAAAAACAGTTAATGATTTATGAAAGAGTTAGATTTATTAAAGATTCAATTCAAAAAATGCATTATTCTATGTGGGATTATAAGTATGAATCTTTAAGAAATAAGGAATATGGTCATGGAGACACTACAATAGCTAATGCATATGCTCTTTTACCTCTAAATTTTCAAGGAAAAAACCAATATGGGGACATAATAATGGCACAAGAACCTAAAGATGAAGAAGAAAAAACATGTAAAGAAATCTCCCAAGACTTCCAAAAAATGAGTTGGAAAGATAAAAAAAAGTACTATTCAAAACGATAATATAAATATATGAATATGTTTATTAAGGTTAAAAACTCTACTTATTTACTAGTTCTTTAGGGGTGTAAGTAATATGAATTGTAAAAAATGTGGTGGAAAATTGTTGGGTAAAAGCCCCAATCTTAGATGTGATGTGTGTGGAATAAAGTATACACAAACAGAAATTTATTCTCGCGTGGTTGGATATATACGACCAATTACACAATGGAATGATGGAAAACAAGAAGAATTTAAAGATAGAAAATTGTTTACAAATGAATCACAAACAAAATTCTAACCGAAACATTTAAATAGTAGAAAAGTTATATATCTTATAGATATATATCTCCAATTCTACTGAGGACAAGTGTCCTCAGATTTATTGTACTTAAATATATTTATATACTCCAAAACCGAAACATTTATATACTAGAAGAACAATAGTTTTATAAAGGTTAGTGATTATTATGTCGGTTGAAAAAATAGAAGCTTTAACAGAGAAGGTAAAAAAGAAATTACCACAAAAAGACGATGAACAACCAGAAGAACCACAAATTGTAA
>Ga0075124_10001166_pt1 | contig 12291 bp, 10 predicted proteins | sample AntAceMetag02UKS_FD_69809 | JGI IMG/M metagenome (GOLD analysis project Ga0075124, IMG submission 69809) | Saline lake microbial communities from Ace Lake, Antarctica - Antarctic Ace Lake Metagenome 02UKS | ecosystem: Environmental > Aquatic > Non-marine Saline and Alkaline > Saline | place... | reverse complement strand
TTACGTCACTCTGTGAAGAACTGGATTCCGTACCCTTCGCCACCCATTGTCCCCACGGGAGGCCCCTTTATGTAAGGTTTGACAAGACAGCGCTGGAGAGGATGTTCAAGCGGAGATGACTATGAATGAAAGGGGTGAAGACCGGCCCAGTCTCGTAATAATTGTAGGACCCACCGGAGTAGGAAAAACGGGACTCGCGCTCAAGCTGGCAGAGGTATGTAAAGGAGAGATTATCAGTGCCGACTCCATGCAGGTATACCGGCATATGGATATCGGTACGGCAAAACCGATTGCTGAGGAGAGAAAGCGCATACAGCACCACCTTATCGATATTGTTGATCCCGATGAAGAATTCAATGCAGCACTTTTCGTGAAGAGATCTGAGAGGATAATAGAAACGCTTTATCATGAAAGAAAAAGAATATTTATCGTGGGAGGGACGGGTTTATATGTCAGAGCCCTCGTGGGAGGGCTTTTTGACGGGCCCGATGCCGACCATGATCTTCGCGATTTTTATCATGATATATGCGACAGGTATGGGAAGGTCTACCTGCACGAGCTCTTGAAAACAAGAGATTCTCTTGCTACCGAAAGGATCCATGTTAATGATACAATGAGGATAATACGGGCGCTGGAGGTTTTGGAGTCAACAGGAAAATCGATCATAACAATGCAGGGGGAGCATGCCTTCAAAGACAGAGTATATGATTACAAGGTAGTCGGTTTAAAAAGAGAAAGGGAAAATCTCTACGAGAGGATCGACAGAAGGGTCGATCAAATGATGGCCGAGGGGCTTGTGGACGAGGTGGAAAAGCTGATTCGGATGGGTTACGGCGAGTCGCTAAAACCTATGCAGTCGATGTGTTACAGGCATATTGCCGATTACATAAAGGGGCGCTGCGACAAGGATGAAGCTATACGATTGGTCAAACGCGATACGAGACATTATGCAAGAAGGCAGCTCACGTGGTTTAAGAAGGATAAGGATGTCATCTGGCTTGATCCGGAAGATAGTTCTGCCATGAGTAACGAGGTGGAGAATTTCTTCGAAGAACATGCTATTTAGTATTTCAAGCAGGGAAAATGATGGAACGGTTGGGGGCTATCTGTTTGAAAATTACTTGACTTCGGGGGGTTAAGGAGCTATTTATCCACCTTCCAATGATTTAGCTACAAGGGCCGTATTTGCGGTGATGATAGAAGGCAAACTGAAAAAGAATGCGAGCGGTAAGAATGAATCGGTAAAGCATGAAGAGGAAGCATCACCCTATTAGGCTATGAAGATCAATCATTCCTCTTTCAGTGCGGAAACGATGGTAACGGATCAGGGAATTATGCATGCGAGAAATCTCACAACGGGTGAGTTCTCCCCCTTTGTACCCCTATCCGGCTTTGCGGCCCTTTTGATTGTGAGAAAGTTGAAAGAAAACTTGATGTATTATTGATGGAATTGAGGGCGTAAGGTTTTTGACTTGCGCCTTTCGTGTATAAATAAATATTGGCAGGTAGTAGTATGGATAAAGAAGCTTTGAGCAAAACCTATTCGCCCCATGTGGTTGAGGAAAAGTGGTACAAGTACTGGATGGAAGGGGGTCTTTTTGAAGCGGAAGACAAAAGCGAAAAAAAGCCTTTTTCGATCGTAATTCCACCACCTAATGTTACAGGCATGCTGCACATGGGACATGCCCTGAACAACACACTTCAGGACATCATTATCAGATATAAGAGAATGCAGGGATTCAATTCCCTGTGGATGCCCGGTACTGACCATGCCGGGATAGCAACACAGAATGTTGTCGAGCAGGCACTTGCAAAAGAGGGAATCAGCAGACATGACATAGGAAGAGAAAAATTCATTGAAGATGTCTGGAAATGGAGAGAAAAATACGGTGGCATAATTCTAAATCAGCTTCAGAAACTGGGATGCTCCTGTGACTGGAAAAGGGAGCGATTTACCATGGACGAAGGTCTTTCACGTGCAGTGAGGGAAGTATTCGTTAAACTCTACAACGATGGTCTCATTTATCAGGGAGATTATATTGTCAACTGGTGTCCGAGGTGTCATACCGCAATATCCGACCTTGAAGTCGAATATGAGGAAGAAAAAGGAGGGCTCTGGTACATCAACTATCCCTATGCGGAAGGGGAGGGTGGAATAGTTGTCGCAACGACACGTCCCGAGACCATGCTGGGAGATACCGCCGTTGCGGTCAACCCGAACGACGAAAGATATGAGGATGTGATCGGAAAGAAGGTAATCCTTCCTCTGATGAACAGGGAGATCGAAATAATTGCCGACGATTATGTGTCAAAGGAATTCGGCACCGGTGCCGTCAAGATAACCCCCGCCTCTGATCCCAACGATTTCGCGATTGCAGAACGACACGACCTCGAAATCATTGTTGTTATAGATGGAAATGGCATCATAAATGAAAACGGAGGCGTTTACCAGGGACAGGATCGTGACACCTGTAGGGGAAACGTGGTCGAGGACCTTAAGAAGGGGGGGTATCTTCTTCGAGAGGAACCCTACCTGCACAATGTTGGACGATGCTACCGGTGCAAGACAATTGTCGAACCGGCCGTGTCGAAGCAGTGGTTTGTAAAGGTAAAGCCACTTGCAAAAGAAGCCTCTGCGGCCGTGTTAAAGGGAGATACCAGAATCATTCCCTCCATGTGGGAAGGTACATACTTCGAGTGGATGGAAAACATTCGTGACTGGTGTATCTCAAGGCAGATATGGTGGGGGCATAGAATCCCTGTCTGGTATTGTGAGGAATGCGGTAAGATAATAGCGGCCGTAGAAGAACCCCATAAATGTCCGGATTGTGGCGGAGAGTCTCTCAAGCAGGATGAAGATGTACTTGATACCTGGTTCAGCTCAGCACTCTGGCCCTTTTCGACTCTCGGTTGGCCGGACAAGACCGAGGCCCTGGAGACATTTTATCCCACGTCTCTCCTTGTTACAGGATTCGATATCATATTCTTCTGGGTGGCCAGGATGATGATGATGGGGCTTTACATCATGAAAAAGGTTCCCTTCAATGACGTCTATCTTCACGCCCTTGTGCGAGATGAAGAGGGTGATAAGATGAGCAAGTCCAAGGGGAATAGTATCGATCCCCTAAAGATGATTGACCGGTACGGGGCGGATGCGTTTCGTTTTACCCTTGCTGCATTTACGGCCCAGGGAAGAGACGTGAAGATGTCGGAGGCACGTATCGAGGGCTATCAGCACTTCGTAAATAAGATATGGAATACGGCGAGATTTGCCTTCATGAACCTGGAAGATTATAGGGGGAATGGGGGAGAAGTCAAAGATAGTGAGTATTCCCTGGCAGACAGATGGATCAAAGACGCTCTCAACCGAACCATAGGGGAGGTTTCGCGTTCCCTTGATGAATACAGGTTTAATGATGCCTCGGGAGCGGTATATCAATTTGTCTGGCATGAACTCTGCGACTGGTATCTGGAAATGATAAAACCGGTTCTTTATAGCGATAATTCACCCGAGAGGAGACTCGCTGCCCAGGAGACACTTTTTGACGTATTTGAGAAGACGATAAAACTTCTTCACCCCTTTATTCCTTTCGTAACGGAAGAGATATGGCAGAAAATGACGGAGGAGAAAGGGTCTTCCGTCATGGTGAGTGAATTCCCCGCGGAAAGTGAAATATATGAAGATGGAGAGGCCTTTCATCGAGTGAACGTTCTAAAGGAGATAATAGGGAATATACGAAATATACGGGGTGTAATGAACATACCGCCCCCAAAGAAGCTCAGTGTTCTTCTCTCAGTTCCCGACAGGGAGTTACGCTCAATTCTGGATGAAGGAAGGGAGTATATCCTTAATCTTGCAAATCTCGAGAAACTCTCGGTGGAAGGAGCGGTTGAGGAGCCAAAAGGAGTTGCCACGGGCATTGTAGGTTCCATAAAGATATACGTATTTCTTGAAGGAATGGTCGATATTGCTGCCGAGAAGGCCAGACTGGAAAAGCAGATGCGAAAACTTTCAAAGGATCTTGTTATTGTCTCCAAGAAATTGAATAACCGTGATTTTATGGAGAAGGCCTCTGAAGTGATAATTCGGAAGGAAGAGGCAAAATTCGAGGAATTGAAAGAGAAAAACAGGAATTTAGAAGAGGCCTTGAAAAAACTGCAAGAGATTGAGGAATAGGCAGAATGTTTCGGGATGTCGGACTGGACAAACTGATAGCAAAAGCCCTTGAAGAAGACGTGGGGCACGGAGATGTTACGACGTCGGCCATTTTCACCGGCGATGAAGGTGGCATTGCGCGTGCAGTGGCAAAAGAAGATATGGTGGTTGCGGGAATCGATGTCTTCAAGAAGGTGTTTCTCTCTCTGGATCCCGACATAGAATTCCACACGGACTGTAAAGATGGGGCAGCGGCGAAAAAGGGAACAATTCTCGCTGAGATATCGGGAGCCATTAAAAATATACTTATTGCCGAAAGGGTAGCCTTAAACTTTTTCCAAAGGTTATGCGGTATTGCAACGCTGACACAGAAATACGTTGAAGCCGTGAAGGGCACAAGGGCGAAGATTATCGATACGAGAAAAACAACCCCCTGTCTTCGAGACTTGGAGAAATATGCCGTAAGGGTGGGCGGAGGATTTAACCACCGATTCGGGCTTGATGGGGGAGTCTTGATAAAGGATAATCACATCAGTGCCGCAGGCGGCATAACGAGTGCAGTGAGCGGCGTCCGCAATACTATTCCCCTTACACTGAAAATAGAAGTTGAGGTAAAAGATCTGAAGGAAGTCGAGGAAGCCCTTGCATCGGGTGTGGATATCATCATGTTCGATAACATGAAACCGGAAGAGATGAAAAAAGCGGTCTTACTCATTAATGGCAGGGCCATCGTCGAGGCCTCAGGAAATGTAACGTTAGAAAGAGTAAGGCAAATCGCCGAGACAGGGGTTGATTACATTTCAGTGGGGGCTCTCACTCACTCATCTCCAGCGGCAGACATATCTCTCAACATGACAATTGTATGATAGAAAGAGAAAATGACAGCCTCGAGAATCTTGTATGCAAAGGGCTCATTGGCAAGAAGATTCATTATCTGAAAGAGGTTGATTCCACAAACAGTTATGCCTGGAAATTGGCCGGTAACGGCTCCGAGGAGGGAGAGGTTGTCGTAGCAGAGAGCCAGAATAGGGGCAGGGGAAGAAATAAGCATGTCTGGCAATCACCGCCGGAATGCAATATTTATACGTCGATTATCTTACGGCCTTCCATAAAGCCTTCTCTGGCACCACAACTGACACTCATGGCAGGCGTTGCAGTAGCCGAACTTCTTACGCAGTATTGTCCTGATACGGTTTCCCTGAAGTGGCCGAACGATGTTCTTATCGGTGGTAAGAAGATTTGCGGCATACTGACGGAAATGAGCGTAAAACACGGGGCAGTCGATTTTGTCGTTGTTGGTATTGGCATCAACATAAATATAAAGAAGACCGATTTAGACGAGGACTATCGTCACAAGGCCACGTCGCTTATCGAAGAAACTGCGAGACAGGTTTCTCGTTCTTCCTTCGCATCGGCCTTGTTCAGGACGTTTGAGACGTGGTATACGTCCTATATCTCGGAGGGATTCGTTGTTATAAAAGACAGATGGACCGCCTTTTCAGGAATTATCGGGAGGGAGATTGCGGTGAGCGACGGGGACAAAGTAAGGAGAGGAACAGTTCTCGGGATAAATGATTGCGGGGAACTTGTCGTGATCGATACTAACAAAAAAACGCATCAGATAGTTTCTGGCGATGTGGAAATAATAGGAGACTGAGGCATGCTTCTCGTTATCGATGTGGGAAATTCAAATACGGTGATAGGGCTTTATGACGGAGAGAAGCTCTTACACGACTGGCGTGTAAGAACAGTGGTAAACCATACCATGGATGAATATGGAATGCTCATCCTGAATCTTTACAAAACGACGAAGATAAGCTCAAAGACGGTGAGCGACATAATCATTTCCTGTGTGGTACCGCCCATGTTGAATATTTTGGAACCGCTTTGCGAAAAATATTTTAATCTCAAACCCCTTATCGTGGGACCGGGAATCAGAACTGGTATGCCTATCTACTATGATAATCCGCGAGAAGTTGGGGCCGACAGAATAGTCAATGCCGTTGCGGCTCATGAAAAGTATGAGGGGGATCTCATAGTCGTTGATTTCGGAACAGCAACAACTTTTGATTATGTGACAAAGAAAGGTGAATACATGGGGGGGTGCATTGCTCCGGGTATTACGATATCAAGCGATGCACTCTTTGAGCGGGCCTCAAAGCTCCCGCGTGTAGAGTTTGGAAGACCAAAGTCGGTCATAGCAAGAGATACGGTAAGTAGTATGCAGGCGGGAATCATGTTTGGTTATGCCGGACTTGTCGATGGTATCGTTAACCGGATGAAAGCGGAGCTGAAATCTGTTCCCACCGTCATAGCAACGGGGGGACTGACAAAGATCATAGCACCCGAGACCAAGACCATAAATATCGTCGATGAGATGCTGACGCTCGAAGGGCTCAGGATTATCTATTTGCGCAACAAGTAAAAGGGTAACGACAAGGGGGGATTGAGCACGGGTCCACCTTAAACCTTATGATTTGTTACCTTCTTTCAGCAATCTCGTACCGTCACAATGTCTTATTTCTCTCGCTTAACATGAAGGAAATATGAAGAGACGCCAACAAATACAATCAGTTAAAGATAAATGAAAAGAGCAGATACAAAAGAGGCGGCACTGACAGTTGAACTCGAAGAGGCACGCCGAACAATAGCCGAATATGAAAAGGTCCTGAAAGATCGCGAGATAGAAGAGGGTTTTTACAGTGCCCTCGAGAATATTGTCCGTGCCGGGATCTATATAGTACAGGATGGAAAATTCAGGTTTGTAAATCATTATGCATCAAAATTTCTCGGCTATGCCAGAGAAGATATCGTCGGTCAGAATTCGATAGACTTCGTGCACCCGGATGATCGCGAGATGGTAGTCGGCAATGCAAAGAAGATGTTGTCCGGGGAGCGTCACTCGTCCTATGAATTCAGGTCAATTGCAGAGGATGGCAGCATTCACTGGATTGAAGAGATCGTACGGACCACACAATATGAGGGAAGGGTGGCTGTTCTCGGTAATATAATGGAGGTGACCGAGAGGGTAGAATCGAGGGAGAAACAGAAGGAACTTGAAACACTCGAAGCATCGATTCTTGCGGCAATCCCCCACGCCGTCATTGGGCTGAAAGACAGGCGAATTATCTTTGCCAATGATGGTGTCCAGACAGTCTTTGGGTGGAAAGAGGAGGAATTGATAGGGAAGAGTACGAGGATTCTCTACCGCACGGAAGAGGATTACAAAAAGATGGCCGGTCTCTATTCGAGACTGGAGCAGCAAAAAACGGTACTGACGGAGTTTCCCTGCAGGCGTAAGGACGGCACCGATATCGAATGCATGGTGAGCGCTTCGAGAATAGGAGAGAGTCTCACAAGAAGAAATATCGTTATTACCTATGAAGACATTACGGAGCGTGAAAAGGCCAAAAACGAACTTGAACTGTCGAGAGAACAGCTCCGAAATCTCTACGCCCACCTTCAGTCGATTCGAGAGAAAGAGCGCACGAGCATAGCAAGAGAGCTTCATGACGAGATTGGACAACTGCTCACGGCATTGAATATTGATCTTATCATGCTGCAGAGGAAGATACCTGAAAAAGAGGTGGCGCTTCTCGAAAAGACAGATGCAATGGTGAAGCTTATTGATATGACGATGAATACCCTGAAGCGCATATATATGGATCTACGCCCGGGCATGCTGGATCACCTGGGTCTCCCAGCCGCAATTAGGTGGCAGATAGAGGAGTTCAAAAAACGTTCAGGTATAGGGTGCACTATTATTGCCGAGCCCGATGAGATTTCACTTGACGACGAACTTTCAACGACTGTTTTTCGCATCTTTCAGGAAACACTTACCAATATATTACGACATGCGGAAGCGACAAATGTAAATGTGAGACTGAAGAAAACCAAAAAATTCGTCGATCTTGTCGTCCGCGACAACGGTAAAGGCATACGAGAAGAGGAACTCACAAAGACTAATTCATTCGGCCTCATTGGGATTCGAGAACGGGCCATCGCCCTGGGAGGAACAGCCGAAATATCGGGAGAAAAAGGGAGCGGCACAACGGTAAAGGTTCGTATCCCTCTGAAAGAAAGGGGAGACAGGAAATGAAGAAAATAGAGATACTGATTGCCGATGATCATCCGATTGTAAGAGAAGGATTTAAACAGGTTATTTCAGAAACCGATGACATGATAGTGGCTGACGAGGCGAGTAACGGGCAGGAGGTTTTGTCCCTCGTAAGAAAACGGAAGTATGATCTGATACTGCTTGATATATCAATGCCGGGAAGAAACGGTCTTGAGGTCTTAAAGGAATTGAAAAGTGAATATCAGAAGCTTCCGGTTCTCATACTGAGTATCTATCCAGAAGAACAGTATGCGGTGAGGGCCTTCAGGGCAGGCGCATCGGGATATCTGACGAAGGCGAGTGCACCGAATGAACTGATTTCGGCAATCAGAAAAATAGTTCATGGCGGGAGATACGTCAGTGAGTCGCTTGCTGAAAAGCTTACCTATTATCTCGATCAGGATGTCTCGAAACCTCTTCATGATTTGCTTTCGGATCGTGAATATCAGGTTATACTGATGTTGGGTTCGGGAAAAACGGTGAAAGAAATTGCCGAAATATTGTTCCTCAGTGTAAAGACGATCAGTACATACAGATCACACATACTCGAAAAAATGAAGATGAAAAACAATGCAGAGATTACGCTCTATGTGGTTAAAAACAAACTGATAGATTAGGACATTTACCTATGCCATCATTACTTTCTGTCTTATGCCCCCCCGATATAATATCTTAGCTGATTTAACTCATCATCTTACACAATAATCAGACCCATGCTGATTGCCTCTGCTGTGATTGAGCATTAGACTATTCTTGTCGAAAAAGCGCTTTATGTAAATATAGCATGTGAAGGAAAGGGAGAAAATCATGGAGGCGAGAAGAAACAGAAAAGGTAATGCTGAAGAAATGATACGTGACGATGCATTATGGCAGGATCCTATGTCCTATCCCGCATATAACAGTGAAAGCCTGATAGAGAGGGCGGCAACGGGACGTAAAGAGACTGAGAATAGTTCAATAGATACTGCCGTCGGCAAAGTTGCTGCCTGAGGGCATTTAGTAACGGAAAAAATCGCAATCAACCTTTATGAAAAGTTATATATTCTTCACTCTGCGCGGATATAAAGGTCGATTAGTTCAAAAGGGTAATAGATTAGATGGATGAGATACAAAAAGTAGCGGTTATTGGTACAGGGGTCATTGGTGCCGCGTGGGTGACGCTCTTTGCCATAAAAGGATACGACGTTACGGCATATTCAAGGAAAAGAGAAACACGAGAAAGAGGCCTTGAAAATGTGCGTTCGAACCTCGACTTCTTTGTGAAGAAGGAGATGATATCCGAGGCCGATAGTGAGCACGCATTTGCAAGGATAACAATGGTAGAGGATCTGGCTGAAGCGGTAAGGAATGCCGATTTTGTTGAGGAATGCACGGGAGAGCATTACGATATAAAAAAGAGTATTTTTAGTGAGATTGGAAAATATGCACCACCGCATGCCATTCTTGCAAGCAGCACATCGGGTCTCAGTATGTCTGAGATTCAGCAGGTTGTGACACAGAAAGATAAGTGTATCACGACGCATCCGTGGAACCCCCCGCATTTAATACCACTTATAGAGATAGTGCCTGGCAAGGATACGTCAAAAGAGACAACTGATACAGTCTATTCATTCATGGAACACCTCGGAAAGGTTCCTGTCATCGTCAAAAAAGAGGTTGCAGGATTTATTGGAAACAGATTGGCAGCCGCCCTGTGGCGTGAAGCGATCGATCTTGTTGACCGTGGTGTTGCGACAGTTGAAGATGTTGATAAGGCTATTTATGCAGGTCCCGGAATCAGATGGGCGCTCATGGGAACTCATATGACCTATCATCTCGGAGGGGGAGAAGAGGGCGGGTACTCTCATTTTATCGAGGGTATCGGTAACACGACATTCAAGACAATATGGGAAGAACTCGAAACAAGAAATCACATAAGTGATACGGTAAAAAATAAATTAAACCAAGGCGTGAAAGAGGCAATCAAGGGGAAATCCTTTAAGGATATAATACGATGGAGAGATGATAAGATCGTTGATATCCTGTCAATAAAAGAAGACGAGTTCTGGGGTGATCCGATGAGCTTCCCCGTTTATGACAGGAAAAGCATAACACAGAATAAAGATAAAGAGGCTCAGAAGAAACCTGCAGAGGTAAGAAAAATAAAGGAACAAATAGCATAAACACTTCTATCTAAGATACTTCGACCTTTTCCTTCCAGATCGTTAAATCGGCGAGAGCTCTCTCGGTGTAGCATTTACCCCGTTCCTTTTTTGGTGTTTTCTTTTCGAGTGCTGGAAAGAGGCCAAAATTAACATTCATCGGCTGGAAATTTTTCTGTGACGCGTTGGTTATATGGCCGCAGAGTGCTCCAAGAGCTGTCGTTTCGGGAGGTGCTACCGTCATTCTGCCGTTGCAGTAGCGAGATGCGTTGATGCCCGCCAGAAGTCCCATGGCCGTGGACTCCACATATCCCTCAACGCCGGTAATCTGCCCGGCAAAAAAGATTCCCTTTTTATCGTTAAGCTCGAGAGTCTTCCCCAGCAGGCGTGGGGCATTGATAAAGGTGTTTCGGTGTATGCTCCCGAATCTCGCAAATTCGGCCTTCTCAAGCCCGGGAATCAGGGAAAAAATTCGCCTCTGTTCGGGCCATGTCAATTTCGTTTGAAACCCCACCATATTAAATAGGGTAAAGTTGCGATTCTCGCTGCGAAGCTGTACGACGGCGTAGGGCTGAGTATTTGTTCGCGGATCTGTAAGACCGACGGGTTTCATGGGTCCGTAGCGCAATGTATCCACTCCCCTTCGGGCAAGAACCTCTATGGGGAGACACCCCTCGAAACATTTTTTGTCTTCAAAATCTTTGGCAATGGTTTCTTCACCCGCAAGCACCTCATCCCGGAACCGCTCATATTCTTCCTTTGACATGGGACAGTTCAGGTAATCGCCTTCGCCTTCGTCATACCTGGATGCTCTGAATACTATCGAATAGTCGATAGATTCTGCATCAATGATCGGTGAGATCGCATCGTAAAAGTAGAGATTATCGCCGCCGGTGAGTGTAGAGATATTCTCTGTCAGGGAGTCCGATGTAAGGGGGCCCGATGCAATGATGACGATACTCTCGCCCGGAATATCGGATATTTCTTTTCTTTCGATCGTCAGTCCATCGAAGGTCGCCAGTTTTTCTTCTACATAGAGGGAAAATAGTTCTCTGTCGACGGCAAGGGCCTTTCCTGCGGGGACAGAGGTGTGATCGGCCGCCTCGATAATGAGGGAGTCCATCAGCCGCAGTTCCTCTTTAAGCAAACCGACGGCACTTCGAACTTCATTGGATCGCAGGGAATTACTGCACACAAGCTCTGCAAGGTGGGCTGATTTATGAGCGGGGGAAAAAGAAGAGGGTTTCATCTCATAGAGGGTGACCTGCATCCCCCGCTTCAAAAGTTGCCAGGCGGCTTCACATCCGGCAAGACCGCCCCCGATGACAATCGCATGATTCGTATCGCTTAATAGTATATTCTGCACTTTGATTTTCCAACTGAGTCTTCAGCCCTTTTGCGAAAGGGCATCAGCGACCTTCTTTGTAACCGCACTCCTTGTTCGGACAGATCTTGACGGCTCCCTTTCCCCGGTAATATTTTTCCACCAGGAAAGGATGACCGCACTGGGGGCATTTTTCCGGCAGGGGTTTGTCCCAGATGGCATAGGAGCATTTAGGATAGTTTGAACAGCTGTAGAAAAGCTTTCCTTTTCTTGTCCTCCTTTCGCAGAGGGTTCCATCACAACCCTCCTCCGGACAGCCGATGCCGGTATCGAGGGGTTTCGTATTCTTGCAGTCGGGATAACCGGAGCATCCGAGAAATCTCCCGAATCGTCCTTCCTTTATGACCATGTTCTTGCCGCAGAGATCGCAGATTGTATCCGTTAGCTGTTCTGAAGCGGTGCCGATTTCACCATTTTCATCGGTAGCAATGTTGGCGGTATTTTTACATTCCGGATAGTTAGAACAGGCGAGAAACTTTCCGTTCCTTCCCCA
>Ga0075124_10001162_pt1 | contig 12307 bp, 13 predicted proteins | sample AntAceMetag02UKS_FD_69809 | JGI IMG/M metagenome (GOLD analysis project Ga0075124, IMG submission 69809) | Saline lake microbial communities from Ace Lake, Antarctica - Antarctic Ace Lake Metagenome 02UKS | ecosystem: Environmental > Aquatic > Non-marine Saline and Alkaline > Saline | place... | reverse complement strand
AATGCCCAGGATATTTTCACTGCCACACAAGCAGGTTACCAAATAGCTCAAAGCTATTGAGAAAAATACAAGAAGATCGGAAACTCAAGGGATGTAAGCCTATCGCCATTACGGGGTATCTCAAAATCGTTAGGCAAAATATTGCCTGATAAAATGGAAAAATAAAAAAAGAAGGATTAATGGAATGCCGTGGATAACAGCAGAGGACTGTACAGGTTGTGGCATATGTGTTGAGAAGTGCCCCGTAGGAACAATTTTTTTAGAGAATGATGTAGCGGTAATAGAGATGGAGGACTGTATTCGTTGTGGACTCTGTCACGATGTGTGTCCCCTGGAATTAGTTAGACATGACAGCGAGAAAATACCAGATGAGGTGAAAGCAAACGTAGAAAAAACAGAAGAGTTTATGGAATCCTGCGCCGAGTATCTTGGTGATGTACAAGAAAAGCAAAAATGCCTTAACAGGATGATAAAGCATTTCAATAAAGAAAAGATTGTTGCCGAAAAAACATTGGAAGCACTACAAATGCTTAAGAAAAAAACACCTGTCACGTTTAATTAACAAAAGAGCGATGAATGATATCAAAGATTTCACTAATTTCTTTCGATTTTGGCAAGACGTCCCGGATCATCTCCAAGTAACGCCGTTCTTTGATATAGCGCAAGGTTGGCTTAAAGTTGATATCAAAGATCCACCCTATTTGAAGCAGTTTAAAATCGTTCAGGTTCTTTACATGTTTAATGTCAACGATTTTCTTATTTATTAAATCCCGGTAAACTTCTTCTGAAAAACCAGGTGTATCAGGTAAATCGAGTTCGATCGCACCATTTCTTTTCTCGTCTTTTCTATGATAATAATCGGTAACCACTTTCCAGATATCCAGTTTATCCGCATCGCGTAGCAGTTTAGTAAAGAACAGACACGTCTCCGTTTCTCCCCGGGGGAGCGAAGCCCTGTTATGGTACTGTATGGATCGCAAGATCACATCTTTTGTTGCCTCATCGAATTGTTTGAGTACTTCATGTTTCTCCAATATCTTCACGCCCAATTCAGCATGATTCTCGGATTTTCCATCCATAAAAGTTTTATAGCGGGCATATTGTTCAAAACGGCCAATATCATGTAATAGGGCAATTATTTCAGCCAAACGTAATGCATCATCATTTAATCCGAGTTGCTCTCCTAGATTTAAAATTTCTTTGCATACCCGTCTGGTGTGATCTTTTTTCAAATCTATGTTTCGCTGTAATTCTATATCTTTGTATTTAAATGTCTGCACATAGCTTGTGAACCACTTTTTCAGATCCGCCACACTTTCTTGAGCCAGTATTATTTCCACTTCTCTTCTTTCAGTATTTATACTTTATTGGTTTAGCTTCAAACTGGCAAGCCGATTTAAGCTGACTCCTGATTCGGCTGCCTGGATTGCAAGGTTCCGATGAACGTCCGGGGGGACCCGTACCATAAACTTACCGCTATATTTCCTGGAGGAAATGGGTTCCGGAATATCTTCACTGTTGTCACGCAAATCCTGAATGACATCCGTAACCAGTTTCCGGACTCCCCTTAAAGCGGCCTCCGGGGTTCGAGCCAGCCAACTCAAACTCGGGAACTCGGTACACAGGCCCACATACTCATTATCGTCCTCAGACCAAGTTACTCTGTAGGTGTATCTATCATTTTTCAAGGCCATGGTATACCTCCAGTTTTTCAATAGCCAACAGCACCTGTTTCACTTGGTATGCCTTGGCGTTCCCTTTGTAATTTTGGATATTTATTCTTGGGTCGCCTTGCCATGGGGTTTTATATATTCGGTGGCTCCCACTGCTTTGGCGAGGCTCTCCAAAAAAATGATCGCATACCCTGCATAAATCAGTGAATCTGACATTCCCAAGATTAACCTTAATTTGTGCAAGTATGTCTTCTATCCTTGCCATGGCACGATGGTATCACTATTGATATCAGTGTCAAGGTTTATTTCGAGATAAGAAAAGATTGATGAAAGATAGAGAAAAAAATCACTGTTGCTATTTTTTCTAGCATTCCGCTTTAGTATCTCGTCTGCTGAAAGCGGTGGTTCGGTTTTGTTCTAATCGGAGGGTTCTCCATTTTCAACCAGTTTCTCATAAGTTTTTATTTCGAACTTATATGGATTCGAAATCTCGGTTATAAATTGGCTCGGGGCAATGAGAAAGGCAACATCAGCTTTCTCAAACTGAAAATAGGTAATGTTGCCTTCAGTTATAAGCGTACCAATGCTAGTGGGAAGATTATTATTAAGGGACCATCTCCCTTTGTTTTCTCCCTCAGGTCTGAGACAGAGCTCACCAATGCGCCACTCTCTCTCATAATAAGAGGTATCATTTCGATCCGGACGTCCCTGTGAGAATTCCTGCATAAAATAAAAATGACGATGGAGTGCCTGAAAAATCTCTGGCTCAAGAGAGCGATTTTGAATTTGATCAAGTACAAATCGATAGATCTTCCCCATGTCATTTCTGAAAATATGTGAGAAATAGAATACCGGTTGTGCACCTTTATTCATGAGTCTCAACTTATGAAATGCAATTCCAAAATTGCTGTACCTTTCGCAATGAAGCTTTGAATACCCGAGAGGCACATCAGTAAAACACACCATCTTATCAATAACTTTGAGTGATCCATCAAAGAAGAAATCATTTTTAGACAGAAGTAACTGGCACGTGGTGGCAATCTGAGACAAAACTGAAGCTCTTTCGTTTGGGGACTTAGATTTACCCGCCCAGTGGATAAGATAATTGCTTATGTATCCGTTATCGTATAGTTTCATAGGCTAAACCGAACATTGAAAAATAGCAACAGCGACTATTTCCCCCCAGCTCTTGCTGTGCGTCTCAGGGGATGGCCGGTTACTCCTCCTTCTTGAATAGCTGTATCATGAGCGGCAGATCGCCCTGCACCGTGTACTTCTGTTCCATGAACATCTGCTGGCCGTCGGCCTTGCGGGTCATGATATCCATCCACAGGTCGAAGGGGGTCTCGATGGTGAGGTCGGGATTTGCACTGGTTCCCTGCTTTGCCTCTACTCTTTCCCCCTCAATGGTGAAATGGCATGAATCCTCAACTTCTCCGGAGAAGTTGATCTGTAGGACCACTTTCCGGTCGCCGGCCGCTTCGGCATTAAGGCCGAAGGGAAAAATCAGCATGAACTCTTCAAGACAGTCAGGGCGCGGGATCATCTGTTCATCCTGGAACTTTTGGGGTGTCACCCCTTCGGCGATGCAGGTCTTCCAATAGAGGTTGCCCATCTGACTGAAGGATTCAGAATCCACGAGGGGCTGTCTGATCCTCGCAAGCGTCTCGGGAGAGATCCGCATGGATTCTACCAGCTCTCGCCCCGCCTGTGCCGTTGCTTCCAGTATGTCGTTTGCTTTTTCCTCGAGAAAGGGATTCGTCAGGACTTCGGCGGCGGCCCGGTAGATTTCGGCCACGATGGCTCCCTTGGGGTGGGTGCGGTTCAGGAAGTTCGAAAGCGCGTTAAACTCCGATTCATCGGGGAATCCGCACACGGAGAGCCACACGGCCGGCGGGACCTTGTTTCTCAGGGGATGGAATGTCTTTCCGTTGGCGTCCTTCTCGAAGAAGGGCTGGAGCACCGGGAGCGTGCGCTCCCTGAATGCGCTCATAGCGGCATTCATGTTGTGGATGTACAGGGGTGTGGCGTAGACGGCGAGATCGGCCTCCAGCAGCTTGGGAAAGAGTTCCCTGGTCATATCGTCTTTGTGAAAACACCGGCCTGGGGTCTTCGTCCAGCACGTGAAGCAGCCGATACAGTTTTTGATCTTTTTCTCGCGCAGGTTGGCGACCTCGACCTTGGCGCCGGCGTCGCGCATCCCCCTGATGAGATGGTCAAGCATCAGTTCGGTCTTACTCTGGTCCCCGGTGCGGGGACTGGAATTGATCGCGAGGATCTTCATGTTGTCCTCCTTCAAAAGGGAAGGGCGCCCTTACGGGCATAAAGGCACCCTCCGTGAGTTTTTCTGTGACATACTTTGTCTAGTCGAAGGCCATCTCCGTTTTCCATTCTTTCCAGACGTTCCCGACCAGTTCCGGGCCGGGTTTGAGTGTCTTCTTCCCGGGTCTCCAGCCGGAGGGGGTGGCCTCTGTTCCTTTCGACGCCCTCACGAGCTGGAAGGCCTGGACCTGCCGGAGGCTTTCGTTGATGTTTCTTCCGACAGGGGGTGTCAGGACCTCGTAGCCCTGGATGACGCCGTCCGGGTCGATGATGAATCGCCCGCGCGTCTCGACCCCCGCGTCCTCATCATAGATGCCGAAGATCTTTCCGACCTTGCCGCCGGCATCGGACAGCATCTGGAAAGGGACGCCTCCCTTCACCATCTTCGAGAGTTCGTTGTCGTTCCACATCTTGTGAACAAAAACGCTGTCGACGCTCATGGAGAGGATTTCCACTCCCAGCTTTTGAAATTCAGGATTTTTTTCAGCAACTGCTGAAATTTCTGTAGCTCAGACGAAGGTGAAGTCACCGGGATAGAAACAGAGAAGGACCCATTTGCCGAGATACTCCGAGAGTTGGACATTGACGAATGATCCCTTGTGATATGCCGGTGCGACGAAGTCTGGGGCCTTTTTGCCTACCTGTACCATGTTCTTCACCTCCTTTTGGATGGTTGGTTGTTCGGTTTTCTCTTCACTGACGGTTTCTCCTACCGGGCCGCCCGTCGGCCGGGCGCAGCCCGCCTTGATTTCCTTTGGCATAGACAGTTCCTCCTTTTGCAGTATTTGATACCTTGGTTAATGGGCGGTTTCGCTAATACCTATTTTTTTAAACCATGGCAGATACCGTCCCGTTTTGGTCTTGTACCCTCTGTACGCAGACCCGTGTATGGCAAGCAGATAGGCTTCCTCCTTCAAAATCATCTTATGGAAGGTAAAGACGGTAACTCCGACCAGCAACAGAAGCAGCAGACTTGGGCGCACGAGAAACAGACCGAAAAACAGAATGTAGTAAGAGAGAAAGTAGGGGTTTCGGACATAACCGTAGAATCCGTCCTGTATCAGTTCGGTTTTCTGGTCCTCACGCACACCGACCCGCCATGAGTTCTTCATCTGTGCCGAAACAATCCAGACCAGGATGATACTGAATCCCAGTAATACCAAACCGATAGAGGAGACAAGAGGATGCCGCAGGGATGATATCGCACTCATATAGCGGTATACGGGCTCACTGGTAGAGAGGATAACCACGACAAAACACAGAAATGAAGAGGTGGCCGACGATGCCACGAACCGGTCCCGTGCCCGCACGGGCTTGCCCGTCCGTTTCCGCACGAGCAGATTCCGTGTCATAAACGTGGCGACGAACAGGGCGGTTAGCCCAATCAAAAGCATCGTTTCTGTCATGTTACTCAGTCCTACCGGTAAAACGCCTGGTCTACGCTTTTTTTGCCGGTTCGGCTTCTTCCGAGAAGGGGATGGTGAGTTCGTACGTTCCACCCTTGACGACCGCGTGCAGGGGGAATGGCGCCTTTTCGAACACCTTGAGCATGGGTTTGTTCTCGATAAGGAGGTCCGCTGTAAATCCCTCCACGCCGCGTTTTCGTGCTATGCCGATCAACGCATTGAGCAGGAATGAACCGATTCCCAGGCCCTGGAAATTTTCATCGACGACGAATGCCACGTCCGCGTAAGGGCGACCCTTTGAAAGTGCGTACCTCCCCTCCGCAATGACGCGTACCCTCCCATCCGAGTCTCCAGCGAGGCCGACGATCGACATGGTGTGCCCATAGTCAACATTCACGTACTCCTGCATCATCATGTGCGGCATGGTCTTTATGGGGCTGAAGTAGCGGTAGTAGACCGCCTTGTCGGAGAAACGGTAGAAGAGTTTCCGCATGTCCTCTTCATCGGAGGGCTTGATCGCGCGAAAACGGACGGAGGTGCCCCCCGGGAAGACGTGTGTGCACAGTATATCGGCGGGATACAGGTGACCGTATTCGGTGAGATATATCTGATCGGAATAGAGGACGTTCGCCTCTTTGGCCGTTCGTACCAGTTCCCCGCGGTCATCCGGATGCGCTATATCGATCAGCGCGAGCGCACGCTCGCGCACGCTCCTCCCCCTCATGGATGCCACGCCGAATTCCGTTACGATGAGATCCAGAGATTCACGGCTCGTAAATTGATGGGGGAGATTTTCCACTGAAAGCAGTATGTTCGATTTCCCCTCCAGGTTGCGGCTCGGAAGGGCGAAAATTGCCCGCCCGCCCTTTGAGAGGTTCGCTCCGTAAAAGGCCTCGTGTGCCTCTCCCGAACCGGGGCTTACGTTCCCTTTCCCCACGTGGAGGGTGATGTTACCGGTTAAATCAACCTTCCGGGCCGGAAGAATGGTGATGAAACGGTCGTTCTGGCTCATACTGCTTGGGTCGGTGGTCACGTCTATCCCCTGAAACTCCACGAGGGGATTGTTGTCCAGCCAGTTCATCAATTCCGGTGTCCCCATGGCGTATGAGACCACGCTCTTGCATTTGAACAGTGCTTTATACCTGTTCGTGACGGCACCTGATTTGATGAGGTCCATAAGGGCGTCCGTCATCATGAGGGAGTGGACCCCCAGGTTCTTTTTGTGCGCGAGATGTTTTGCAAGTGCTTCGAAGAGGGGACCGATGAAGAAGGCGACGCAGCTGCCATCCTCTATAACCGAGGCCACATTTTCAGCGACCCTTTCGAACACCGTATCAATAGGCCACCGGGAGAAAAAGATGGGTGGGTCGGTGGCGTAGACAAGATAGGTAAAGTCATTGATATGGACAACGGTGTCTCCCAGCGTACGCGGTATGTCCTCATTGATTTCGCCTACGGCGAGGGACGCGTGTTCCATGGCGTATCTTGCCACATCTATGGATCCCCCAAAGCTGGAGAAACCCGCTGCGTCGGGAGGGGATATCTGTACGAATGCCGCGTCAACATCGATAACCCCCGATTGAAACAACCAGGGAATCCGGGAGGTCTGACTTGGAATCAGGTCCACTCTACCGGCGGTGATCGCCTCATCGGCGATCCACCGGGAAAAGAATGTCCTGAGGCGGTATTTTTTCTCATACCGTTCATCGATGGGGAGGGCGTCTCCCAGGCTCAGGAGCTGGATAAGATCCAGGTCCCTCAGATTATTGGCGTTGGAGGCCATGAGGTGTTTGACCAGCGTGCGCGGTTCGGCGGCACCGGTTCCCACGAAGATATTCATCCCCGGCCGTATCTTGCCCAGGACCTCCTCAGGCGACACGATCTTGTCTTTCCACCGGGATGGAATTGTATAGGGCATTGTTCCCCCTGTTGATGAGAATCGGTTCCGTTGACGCAATGAGAATTACGGAGTACATTACTGCCGTGTAGATTACTGCAATATCACTGTTGTGTCCAGAGATTGTCCGAAGATTCATGACGGTTGATTCGATTTTTTCTTGGAGCCACCGTACAGATCATAGCCGAAAAGCCTGCATTCAATATTGCTGTTGTAGAAGAGGGTCTTTGTCTTCGTCCTCAGCCCCACCTGTTTTGCAAGCTCCCTGTTCCCTGTAAATATATACCCGCGGTAGCCGGCACATCTCTGCTTGAAATAGTCTCCTATCTTTCGGTAGGTATCTTCCAGTTCGCTGATTTCTCCCAGCCGTTCTCCGTACGCTGGGTTCAGGACGACGACGCCCGTGCCTGCCGGGACCGGTGTTTCGGAGAAGTCACAGACACCGAACTCTATGAGGTGGTCCACTCCCGCTGCCTCCGCGTTGCTCCGGGCCGCTTCGACTGCCCGCGGGTCTCTGTCCGTGGCGATGATCCTTCCGGGGCTCATCTTCTTTTTCTTTTCCGCCAGTCCCTTCATCTGTCTCCATTGGGGCCTGCTGAATCCCTGTATGTGCATAAATCCGTAGTTATTTCGCATGGACCCGGGATCCCTCCCCATGGCGATGAGGGCGGCCTCTATGGCGAGTGTCCCGCTCCCGCACATGGGGTTGACGAAATGTTCCCCGCTTTTCCACCGGGACGCGAGGACCACCGCCGCCGCAAGGGTCTCCTGCATCGGGGCCGCGAGGGGGATCTTCCGGTATCCCCGGCGGGAGAGTGATTCACCCGATGTGTCCAGGTACACGCTGCACCGGTCGGCCTTCCAGTAGATGAATATGACCGACTGGTCTTTCTTCGGACCTGAATCGGGGCGGGATTCGAACTTTCTATAGAATCGATCGACGACGCCATCCTTCCCCCTCAGATTGGCGAATCGGGTATCTTTGATGGAGGGGTTATCGACGGAGGAGGTCACGCAGATATACCCGTCCTTTGAAAAGTAGTCCTCCCACGGGATCTCCAACATGTTTTTGTAGAGATCGTCGGGATGCCGTGCGGTGAAGCTCTGGAGGAGATACAGGACCCTCTGCCCCGTGCGGACGCACAGGTTGAGCATCATGGCATCCTCAAGGGTGCCGTACGTCTCGATGCCCGCGAGAAGCTCCGATCGCACGGGCAGGCCCAGGGCGGCGATCTCCTCACTCAGAAAGGGCGCGGCCCCCTTTGAGCAGGTGATAAGGATGGTGCTTTTCTGTGTAAAAATGGACATGTATTGTCTCGTCGTTAGAGACCTCAAAGGAGAGGGCACTCTGTATGGTAATCTATTCGATGTCGGTAAACGTGTATCCAAATCCTCATACGGTGAGAATGTACTGCGCCTGGCCTTGTTTTTTTCTATCTTCTTACCGCCTCCGCGATCCTGTCCATCGCGACCTCAACCTGTTCATACTGGTTGAATGCGCTCAGGCGTATGTACCCCCTCCCGCACGCGCCGAACCCGCTTCCGGGTGTGCATACGACGGCGGCCTTTTCGAGGAGGAGGTCGAAGAATTTCCAAGAATCCATCCCCGCGTTGACCCAGATGTACGGCGAATTTTCGCCTCCGGCGCAGGTATATCCGAGGCCCGTCATCTTTTCGAGGATCAAGGAGGCGTTTCTCAGGTAATAACCGGTCAGTTGTCGTACCTGCTCCTTCCCTTCGTCCGAATAGACCGCCTCGGCGGCGCGTTGTACCGGATAGGAGACGCCGTTGAATTTCGTCGTATGCCGGCGGTTCCACAGTGAGTGGAAATCGTGGGCGTTCATCTGCGCGTCATAGCCGACGCACGACTTCGGCACGACGGTATACGCGCACCGGGTTCCCGTGAATCCCGCGGTCTTTGAAAAACTCCGAAACTCAATCGCCACGTCCCTGGCCCCTTCGATCTCATAGATGCTCCTAGGGAGAGATTCGTCGCGGATGAAGGCAACATACGCGGCATCATACAGGATCAATGCCTTGTTTTCCCTCGCGTACGCGACCCACTGCGAGAGCTGGTCCCTTGTCGCCGTGGCTCCCGTGGGGTTGTTGGGGAAGCAGAGGTATATCAGATCGACCCGTTCGTTCGGGATCGCCGGGACGTACCCGTTTGCCTCCGTGGCTTCGAGATATACGAGCCCCTCATATCGCCCGTCATTCCACTGGCCGGTTCTGCCGGACATGACGTTGGTGTCGACGTACACAGGATAAACCGGATCGGGGACGGCGATCTTCAGATCGGACGAGAAGATCTCCAGGATATTTCCCGTGTCGCACTTCGCGCCGTCGCTGACAAAGATCTCGTCCGGGTGGATATCCGCTCCACGTGCCTGGAAATCATTTTGAGCGATGGCCTCGCGCAGAAACCCATACCCCTGCTCCGGGCCGTAACCGCGGAAGGTGCTGTCGAACGACAGTTCGTCAACGGCCCCATGGAGTGCCGCTATACATGCCCCGGGCAGGGCACGTGTCACATCGCCGATCCCGAGCTTGATAATCTGTTTGTCGGGATTCGATGTGGCGAAGGCACTGACCCTCTTTGCTATATCGGAAAAGAGATAGGACGATTGGAGTTTCAGGTAATTCTCATTGATCTGTATCATGTTGAATCCTTGTCTGTAGATGATTGTTTTTCAGAGGGAAAAAAGTATACGGGAAAGGGTCTTTGTGTGTCAATGCCAAAACGGTATGACTGTCCGGGGGAGGTGGTTTCCCTGATTGTCGGACCCCAACAAAACCTTTGACTCGACAGGGTGTGCGTGATAGCCAATGCGGTCGAAGACAAGGAAGGATATCGCGGCGGGTACGTGCCTGAGGAAGGGGCGAAGTGCGGAAGGAAAATTTCTGACAGCTCACCAAAAAATAAGTATTGACAAGGGGAGGCAAACTTGGTAGGGGGTTCGGTTAGTGAGTACTAACTTAAGGATGGGTGGTATGAAAGCCCCGAACAACAAACGTCTCTCCGCGGAAGAACGGAAAAAAGTGATTGTGAAAAGCGCCATCACCGCGTTTGGAAAATCGAATTACCGGGCTACGCGCATGGCCGATATCGCGGCCGAGGCGGGTGTTTCCGAGGCCATGCTGTACAAGCACTTTGAGTCAAAGAAGGCCATGTTCCTCAGTATCCTCGAGAACGTATCCAAGAGGACCGAAACCGCGATAGGACGGGAGCTTGGGGAGGAACCGGACGCCCTCATGCAGCTGCGGCGGTCCCGCATAGAGTACTATAACCAGATAGAGGAACACCCGAATCTCCTGAAACTGCATTTCCAGGCCGTATCCGAGATTGACGATGAAGAGATCGGGGGGCATATAAAGAAGGACCACGAGGCGTATGTTCATTCCATCAAGGAGCTCATCAAGAAGGGGATTGAGCAGGGGACGGTTCGAAAGGATATCGAGATAGATCCGATAGCATGGCTCTTTAATGGGATTGGTCTCCTGATAAGTATGATGGTCCTCCTCTCTCGCGATGGCGAGATCAAGGAGGGTATTGCGGAGAAGATGATTGATCACCTGATAGAGAGTATCCGGGCGTAAGCGCCCTCGGTTTCTTAATTTCAGATGATCGTGGTTATTAAATACCCCTAGAAAGGGGTCAATTAAGAGGAGGTAAGGTATGTTAAGAACGAAAGAGCAGTACAAAGAAGCCCTTGGCAAGATGAAGCGAAACATCTACTGCAACGGTGAGAAGATCTCACGTATTGACGAAGAGCAGATACCCACTATCAACACCATGGGGCTGACGTACGATGAGGCGCAGAAACCTGAAAACGCGGACCTGCTGCTGGCGAAATCCCACCTGACCGGTGAGACGATCAACCGCTTCACCCACATCCACCAGAACGCGGAAGATCTCCATAAGAAACAGGATATGACCCGCTTTCTCTGCCGGAAGGTGGGCGGTTGTATCCAGCGGTGTATGGGCATTGATGCAACGAACGCCATCTACAACGTGAGCTACGAGGCGGACAAAATCAAACCCGGTGAAACGGCGTATCACGAGAACTTCAAAAAGTGGCTGACGCGGTTCCAGCAGGAAGACCTGATCGGATGCTGTGCGCAGACGGACACCAAAGGTGACCGTACGAAGCGGCCCCACGAGCAGGCGGACCCCGACGCATATGTGCGGATCAAGGAAAGAAGGAGTGACGGCATCATCGTATCGGGATGCAAGGTGCACATCTCTGAGGCCTCGGTGGCGGACGAGATTCTGGTGGTTCCGACCCGCTCCCTGGGTGAGAAGGACAAGGACTACGCCGTAGCCTTTGCCGTCCCCGGTGATTGGGACGGAGTGAAACAGGTGGTGACGATTCACAACTACCGCGAACGGAAGCACTTCCCCCGCGGGTTTAACCCCGGCGCGACAGACTCCTATGTAATTTTTGACGACGTCTTTGTCCCCTGGGATAGGGTTTTTCTCGCTGGCGAATACCAGCACGGCGGCGTCTTGGCACTTCTCTTCGCTCTCTTCCATCGTCACAGCTATTCGGGATGCAAGCCGGCGATCGGCGATGTGCTTCTGGGATCGGCGGCCCTGGCGGCTGAATACAACGGTATCCAAAAGGCCGGTCACGTCCGTGAGAAGCTGGCGGAGATGATCCTGACCACGGAGCTGGGCTACGCGGCGGGGTATACCGCCTCCGATCTGGGCAAGCCCGAGGTCTACATGCCGGGTGTGGGCTTTGTCCCCTACGGACCGGGGAGCTACATCCCAAACTCGATCTACTGCAACGTCGGCCGCTGTCTGACTGGCGAGGCCGTCTACCGCGAGCAGGAGATCCTCTGTGACATCTCGGGTGGTGTCACGGCAACCTTCCCCTACGAGGAGGAGTGGGTGAACCCCGAGACGAAGGATCTGATGGAGAAATACGTAATGCGTAATCCCAACTGTTCGGCGAAGAGCGCCGCGCAGTTCTGGCGGTTTCTCGGCGATAGCCTCGCCTCTGCCA
>Ga0075124_10001160_pt1 | contig 12311 bp, 22 predicted proteins | sample AntAceMetag02UKS_FD_69809 | JGI IMG/M metagenome (GOLD analysis project Ga0075124, IMG submission 69809) | Saline lake microbial communities from Ace Lake, Antarctica - Antarctic Ace Lake Metagenome 02UKS | ecosystem: Environmental > Aquatic > Non-marine Saline and Alkaline > Saline | place... | reverse complement strand
TGCTTTGATTTCTTATAGGACTGCTTATTTGAAGAAATATTATCCGGTTGAATTTTATGCTGCTACGATTTCATCTTCGGTTCGGGACCCGGATAAGATGGCGTTTTATTTGGAGTCGGCGAGACAAGAGGGGATAAAAATTTTGCATCCGGATGTTAATACATCTAAGGAGGATTTTGGGGTTGAGATTATTAATGATGGGGATGGTGTTTTTGGGGGTGGGAAAGTTATCCGAGTTGGGCTTAGTGGAATTAAAAATGTTGGGGGTGAGGCGATGGCGAAGATTATAGGGGAGAGACCGTATAGAAGTTATCAGGATTTTGTTAATAAAGTTGATTTGTCGAAGGTGAATAAACGGGTTTGCCATAGTTTGATTTCGGTTGGGTGTTTTGATGAGTTGGGAATTAATCGGGCGAGTTTGTTGGAGGTTTATGAGAAGGTGACTCCTTCTAGTAATTCTATGGAGAGGCAGAAGACTTTGTTTGGTGGGGGTTTTGCCGATGTTGTTGAGTATCCGGATTTGCCTTCGATGAAATTGAAGGATAAGTTGGATTTGGAGGCGGAGCTTTTGGGGGTTTGTGTTTCGGGGCATGCTGTTGATGCTTTTGCTGAGTCTAAGAATGGAGAGTTTGTTTCTTTTGATAATTTGAAGGATGATGTTGAGGCGGAGGTTTTTGGTTTGGTTAAAAGGTTTACGAAAATTGTGACGAAGAATGGGGATGATATGGCGTTTATGGATATTAGTAATAAGTCTGGGGATTTGAAGGTGACGGTTTTCCCTAAGGATTTTGGGGAGTGTTTTGGGGAGTCTTTGCTTAAGGAGGGAGATGGGGTTAAAATTAGTGGGAAGTTTAAAGAGAGTGAGGAATTTGGGGATGCTTTTATTGCTAGGAGTCTTTTGGTTTGTAGGCCGGTTGGGGAGTGATTAGCAACTCGGATTACTCGGATTTTTTGGATTACTCGGTACACTCACTTATTAATTATTAATTTGGTTGGGGCATGCTAATTTTTAGCAACTCGGATTACTCGGATTTTTTGGATTACTCGGATTTGTACGGATGAACGCGGATTTGGTTTTGGGACGTAAGATTAGAGATGATTAAGTTTGATAGCCGTGCCGTAAGTAACATTAAAAATATTTCAAATGGCACAGCCTTTTTATTTTAGTTTGACGGCTGTGCCGTAAGCTAACATTTCGGCAGCACCTGTCATTATCATAGACGTGGTGTATCTGATTCCTATGATTGCGTCTGCTTTGAGTTCGATTGCTTGATTTACCATTCGGTTGAATGCTTCTTCTCGTGCTTGGGTTGTCATTTGGGTGTAGGATTTTATTTCACCGCCTACGAGGTTTTTGAATCCGGCGAGGACGTCTCTCCCGACGTTTCTTGCTCGGATTGTGTTTCCTTTTACGACGCCCAGTATTGTTACAACTTTCTTTCCCGGGATTTCCGTTGTTGTGGTTGTGATTATTTCTTTAGTCATTTTTTATCCCTCCTTTTTTCTACTTTATCTTCTTCTTTATGAAAGAACATTAGCGCGATTCCTATTATAATTGGGACCAGTGCGGGGAGCCATTCTCCCGTTTTGTAAAAAACTGCGATTCCTATAATAATTCCTGCTATTCCTAAGAGGATTGATTCTTTTGTCATATTATGTTTTGGTGTTTTGTTTTTATAAATTTTAGTATGGCAGATAGAATATTATTGTGGGGATTAGTAGGGCGCCCATGAGGAAGCTTCGGCGGGTTCGGAATTCGATGGCGGTTAGTCCGAGGAGGGTTGCGACTGTTAGAGTTATTAATCCTAAGATTCCTGAGAAGTAGGTTATGATGATTATTAGGAAGATTAAGATGGTTGTGGATATTTTTGCGTAGGGAATTTTGTGAATGTGTTTTGAAATGGTTCTTGAGATTATGAGAGTGAGTGGGGTTGCGATTATTGCGGACAGGAAAACTGTTAATAGAATTATCCAGAGGTGTGTCATTGAGAGTTGGGTTATTTGTGATATTGCGAATGCGGCGCCGGTTCTTGATTTTTGAAAGAGAAATAGTGTGGTGAATGAGATTGCCATGACGAGGGTGTTTATTGAGCCGAGTAGAATTAGGAATTGTTCGCGGCTTAGTTTGCCTGTGATTTCGGAGCCGATGATTGCGGCTTGGCTTGAACCGAGTCCGGGGAAGAATGAGCAGATTGGTGAGACGAGGATTGTTGCTATGGTTGGTCTGATGAGTTCTCTTTTGTTTATGTTGAGTTTTTCGATTGTTTGTTCTGGGATGATTGTTTTGGATTTGATTGAGTGGATTATTGTCGAGGTTCCGAAGAGGCCGGTTAGGAGTGGGAGGAGAGGTTGTTTGATGTCGAGGTTTAATGTTGCGAGACCGAGGAATCCGGCGAGTCCGAAGATGAGGATTGCTTTTGTTTTTGCTTGTTTTTCGCTGTAGACTAGGAAGATGCTTGCCCAGATTAAAAGGAATCCCATCATTCGTTGGAGGAAGGGGAATATTTTTGGCATGATGATGAAGAATATGGGAATTATTATGATGAGGGAAAATATTGCGATTGTTGAGCCGAGGAGGGTTAGTTTTACTGCATGGTGGCCCTTGCCTTTGATAAGTAGTTCGTGTCCGGGCAAAATTCCTAATCCGGTATCTTCGTCGGGGGCTCCGAGAAAAATTGATGGAATGAAGTTTAGGAAGGTGTGGGTGATTGCCATTGCGGTTATGAAGACGAGTAGAATTGTGATTGGTAGGTTTGATATGATGGCCAATGATAAGAGAAAGATGACTACGAGATTTATGTGGATTCCGGGGATTAAGCCGGTGAAGGTTCCGGCGAGGATGCCGAGGAGGAGGGCTGCTATAAATTCAAACATTGTATATTTTGTTTATTATTATTTGTGATTGGTTTTTGTAGACGTCTTGTTTCCCTTGAAATTTTATGATGTTTCCTTTTTTGAGGTCTATGAAAGATGTGTCGAAGATGATTAATTCTGTTGAGCTGTTTTCGAGTTCTATTATTATTTTGTTGTTTGACGATTGGATTGATTCTATTTTTCCTTCGTAAGTGGGGGGTGTTGTTTGAGAAAGGAAGATTAGGAGCAGAATGCCGAAGAGGGATAGGATGAAAAATATTTTTTCTAATTTCATTGCCTAAGACACCTAGGGGTTTCTTCTGGCTTCAACTTCCCTTGATTTAGTCCGCTACGCTTGGTATTCATTTTGTTTGGAATTCTATAACATCTTTATCTTTGAGGATGTGTTCTAATCCTATTACTTGTCCGCCGAATTTTGAAGAGGGTCCCCATACTTTTGCTCTTTTTATTTTTGTCGACATTCCTTTTAGGATTTTTTCCGTGGCTTCTTTAAAGGTGGAGTTTTTTTTGATTATCATTGGTTCTTTGCTCGGTTCTTTTCTGGGTTCTTTGGTATATATTCTAATTATTGGAAACGTTTTGAAAATTTTCTTTTTTAGTTTTTCGAGTTCTGGTTTCATGGGATTTTGGCAATCGATGATCATATAATCATATTTCTTAAATTTAGATTTCAGGGTTGCTTCTGTTTTTCTTTTGTCGTAGTCTTCTATTTTGTTTATTATCAGAATTATTTTTGCTGGAGTTCTGTAGAGAAATTTTTCTGCCATTTTTATTTGTTCTAAATTATCGATTACGAATAGAAGCGTGTCTGTTGAGTTGACTAGGGATTTGTCGTGGTTTGGGAAGGAAGATGTATCTACTATTTGAATTGGCGCGTCTTCGAAATAAAATGTTCCGAGTTGTGGTTTGAATGTTGTAAATTGGTGTGGGGAAATTTTTGTGTCTAATTTTGTTAATGTTTTGAATAATGTTGATTTCCCAGAGTTTGTGAATCCGGTTAGGACTACTTGTATGTCTGCTTTTTTTATTCCGGCTTGTCCGCCTTTGCCAGATTTTTTTTGTTTTGCGACGTTTGCCTTTAATTTTTTGTAACGATTGGTTAAATTTTTTCTCATGTTCTCGGAAGATTTGTGTTTTGGGACTTCTTTCATCATTATCTCTAAGCATGCGATTCGTTCTTCGTCGGTTGTTGCTTTGTGATATTCTTCTTCTGCCTTTTGATAGAAGGGTGATTGGTTTGTCGACGCCATGGTTTATTTTAGATAATTTATTATAAAAATGTTTAGATTGTTATACATTATTAAGTATAACAATATTTTTATATGTCTTTATTGGTGTTTATTCATGGGTCTTAAAAGTCTTGTCGGAGTATTGATTTTTAGTTTTGTTACTTTGAGCGGATGCAATGAATTTGAAGGAGTTGTGATAAATAAAACTTATGAACCCGCAAGACTTTGGACTGAGACAAAGCCCATAATTGTTAGTGATGGACGGAGATATGCAACTGGGACTGGAAGTATTCATTATTTTGATGACCAAGATTGGGTTCTTAATATTGATTGTGCGGGCGTGGTAAAGGAGTTATATGTTTCTAGGTCTACTTTAAAGGGTGTTTGCGTAGGGGATATGTATAAAAAGAGACATGGGGACAATGAGGAGGACCATCCTACTAGGCAATTTTTAAAACCTGGACAAACATTATCTATAACTGGAGATAGGATAAATATAAGACGATGAAAGAAACATTGTGTTCTTTGGCTATTTTTGGGGTTTTGTTGTTGGGAGGGTGTAATAAACAGATAAATTCTTGGAAAGAAGGAGAAATTGTTGGAAGGGGTTCTTCTCCTGCTGAAAGTGGGGTTCGACATATTCCATTTGTTCTTCCTTTCCCAAGGGGTTTTGTAGCGGGTGTTGTAAGAACTCCTTATTATGTTCCAGAAAAATATTGGATTGAAGTGAGCAATAATACAAAGACAAAATTTACAAGTAGTACTTTTTATGTTCCAAGAGAAATTTACGAGGCGTCTGAAAAATCAGGCACATGGTTTGTTCCTTGTAGCTCTTCGGAATATGGCAGGATTGTTAATTCTGTTGAAAAATAGGTTTTATAAAAGTTTATTTAGTCTAAGGTTGGTTGTTTTTTATGAAGTTGGCGGTTTTGTTTAGTGGGGGGAAGGATTCGGTTTATGTGGCGTATTTAGCGAAGCGGGCGGGACATGAGTTGGCTTGTGCGATTGTGATTAAGTCTGAGAACCCGGATAGTTATATGTTTCATACTCCGTCGATTGAGAAGGCGGAGAAGCAGGTTGAGGTTATGGGGGTTCCGCTTTTGGTCCATTCTACTAAGGGGGATAAGGAAGAAGAGTTGAAGGATTTGAAAGATGCGATTGTGATTGCTAAGGAGAAATATGGTGTTGAGGGGGTTGTTACTGGGGCGATTCATTCTGAATATCAGGCTTCGAGGATTGGGAAAATTTGTGATGAGCTTGAGCTTGAAAGTGTTAATCCGCTTTGGCATAAGGAAGAGATTGGGTATTTGAATGAGTTAATTGAGAATGGTTTTGATGTTGTTGTTACGGCGGTTGCTGCGTATCCTTTGGATGGTTCTTGGCTTGGTAGGAAGATTGATGAGAGTTTTGTCGAGGAGGTTGCTGAGCTTAAAAAGAAATATAAGATTCATCCTGCGGGTGAGGGTGGGGAGTTTGAGACGTTTGTTTTGAATTGTCCCTTGTTTTCTCGGGGATTGAAAATTAAATCTTTTGAGGATTCTTCTTCGGGTGAATATTCTTGGAGGCGTGAGATAGAGGTAGAATAGGCTGTCTTCTTTTTCCATAAGAAATCACGTCGTCTTCGACGCCGCATTTCTCATGGATGTGTAAATTTATTAAGTGTTTTTGTCTTAGCTTTTTATGAATAAGGAATTGATTGAAGAGATAAAAAAGAAAAGGGAGTTTTCTGAATTGCCGGATTCGATTGTTGATAGGGCGGCTGAAATTGCAAAAGGAAATGTTAAAGAATCAAGGGCGTTGCTTAGAAAATATTTTGGGGTTTTTTTGACGAATAAGGTTTTGAAGGGAAAGGGGGATTTGTTGGAGGCGCATATGTCTTCGAAGAAAAGGGATTACTCATATTTTTATAAGGAAATTTTTGAAGGGGTTAGGGATGTTGGGTCGGTTATTGATTTGGGCGCTGGAGTTAATGGTTTTAGTTATCCTTATTTAAAAAATGTTGTTGGTTCTGTGAAGTATGTTGCGGTTGAGGCTGCGGGGCAATTGGTTGAGCGTATGAATGATTATTTTGAAAAGGAAGGATTTAACGCCGAGGCTGTTTGTTTGGATTTGTTTGATGTTGATAAAATTAAGAAGATGTTAAGATGTCAAATAAAAGATAGAGTTGTTTTTTTGTTTCAGGTTATTGACGCTCTTGAAAATTTGGAAAGGGATTTTTCTAAGAAGTTTATTTTGGAGATTTCTAAGGAATGTGAATGGATGGTGTTAAGTTTGCCTACGGAGAGTTTGGGTGGTAGAAAGAAGTTTGCGGTTAGGAGAAAATGGATGATTGATTTTTTAGAAGAGAATTTTGTAATTGATAAAGATTTCACTTCCAATGGGGAGCGGATTCTCCGCTTTTGTAAAAAGTAACATTAGAAATGTTTCATGTTTTCATTTATTCGAATAAATGAAATAAATAATGTTAAAAAATAAAAAAATAAATTTTTGTGTTTATTTCTGAGTTGCAGCTATAATTGCTTTGATTGATACTACTAATGCTGCTGCAGCTACGAATGCAGTGAAGTTGCTTAGAATTGCTTCTAAGTATGTTACTGCTGTTGCAAGTTGTCCGATAGCTAATGCTCCCAAACTTCCTACAAAAAGTAAAGCGATTACGGCGACTAGAAATTCGGTTGTATTCTTTTTATCAATATTCAAGAAACCTACGATTAAACCTAAAATGAATAGGATTAATAAAACTGTGGTTGCTGGAATGGCTGTGATAAATGCTGCTAAGACGGCTACGACTAGACCAACAATGAATGACCATTTTCCGATAATATCTAATTCCATATTATACCTCTTTTTAGTTGTAAATATGAGGAGAAAGTTATTTAAGTAGGTTGCGTTTTCGAGATATATGAAATTTAGCAAGAAAGTTTTAGCGAATGGGCTTACTGTTTTGTTTGAGAAGCGCGATGTGCCCGTGACTACTGTTATGTTGGCTGCGAAATATGGGGCGGCTTATGAGACTGAGGATGAAAAGGGGATGGCACATTTTATGGAGCATCTTTGTTTTAAGGGGACAGAGAAGAGGAGTGTTAAACAGATTGCCGAGGAGGTTGAAAGGGTTGGCGGGGATTTGAATGCCTTTACTCATGAGGAGATAACGGCTTATCATGTAAGATTGCCTTCGGAACATTTGGGTGTTGCGATGGATGTTATTTTTGATGTTTTTTTTAATGCGAGTTTTCCGGAGGAGGAAGTTGCTAAGGAGGCGAATGTTATTTGTGAAGAGATTAAAATGTATCGGGATAATCCGAGAATGCATGCGGTAGAAATGATTAAGAAAAATTTGTATGAGTCTCCTTTTGGTGATTTTATTGGGGGTTCTCAAGCGGGAGTTAAGAAAATGACGAGGGAAAAATTGTTTGCTAAGCATCGTGAAATGTATGTGCCGAGTAATTCGATTCTTTGTGTTGTTGGGAATAATGATTTTGATGAGGTTGTGCGAATTGCCGAGCAATTCGAGTTCGGAGTTCGGAGTTCGGAGTTCGGAGTTGTAGAGGTTCCCGAAATTAAGAAGAAGATTGTTAAGAATAGTGAGAAAAGGGCGGGGGTCGAGCAGACGAATTTGGTTCTTGGGTTTCATTTTCCTTATGCTGGAGAAGATGGGCGATATGTTGCCGAGTTGTTTTCTACAATTTTGGGAGAGGGGATGAGCTCTAAGTTGTTTACGGAAGTTAGGGAGAAGAGGGGTTTGGTTTATAGTGTTAAGACGGATTTGGATTTGGGGAAAAATTATGGTTATATGATTATTTGGGCTGGAACCGACGAGGGAAAAAGGCAAGAGGTTATTGATATTTGTTTGGAGGAATTTAAGAAGATGGGGAAAATTTCTGAAAAGGAATTGGCGGAGGCGAAGATTCAGGTTGTTGGGAGTCGTCGTGTTGAGATGGAGGGGTCGAATGAGACAGCAGTTAATTTGATTATGGAAGAAATTTCTGGGGATGCTGAGGATTATTATGATTATGAGAAGAAGGTTGGGGCGGTTAGTTTAAAGGAGATTAGGAAATTGGCGAAGATAGTTGATTATTCTAGTTTTAGCTTGGGTCCTTAGTAATTATTTTTCCATAAGAAATCACGTCGTCTTCGATGCCGCATTTCTCATGGATGTGTAAATTTAATATCAATCTTTTAATAGAGAGAGGAACTTGTCTAGTTTGTTTTTGTCGAGTATGGTTTGTAGTTCTTTTTCTGTTGAGTTGAATATATTCTGTAGTGTTGGGAATTTGTCTAGGAGGTTTATTGCTGCTGCGGGTCCGATTCCGGGGAAGCCTTCTAGGATGAATTGTTTTTGCTCTTCTTCTGTTCTGAAAGTTTTGGAAGGTCTTAGTCCTATATCGGGTCTTGGTCGTTCGTATCTTTTCGCTGTGAGAATTAAGAAGTTCGCGGTGTCTTCTTCGTCTTCGGTGTAGATGATTGGGACCTTATAATCGATTGCTACTGATAAGAGCATTCCTTGGATTGCGTTTTTGTGAATTTTGAAATCTTCGTAGTTGTAATAAAATCCTTCGAGGATTAGGATGTGGTTGGGGTATTTTTTAATTTCTTTGAGCTGGGAGAATATTCTTTTGTCTAATATTGAGCTTACGAAATCTGAGAAGGTTTTTCGTTCGATTATTGTGTCTTGGATTAGGTAATCTCCAATTTCTAATTGTTCGTGTTTAATGTTTGCTTTTTTTTCTATGAGGTTTGCTGTGATTAAAGATTGCTTTTCTCGTGTGTCTACGATGATTGGGGTTTTTGGGTTTGGGCATTCAGGTTCTTTTTGCGGTTTTGTTTTTGAGAAGATGTTATTGATTTGTTTTTTCATAGTAATGTTTGTTGTTTGTCTTCTGTTTCGAAGTCTTTTTTAATATCGTCGATTGCTTTGTGCATTCTTTTTTCTTTGTGATAGGCAGCATAGTGGAAAATTTCATCTAGGGTTTTTTTTGTTACTAGGATTTTTAATGTTCCTTTTGAAAGTCTTGCGGTTCTTCCTCTTCGCTGGATTGAACGTATTGCGGAGGGGATTGGTTCGTAAAAAATTACTTCGTTTACTTCTGGGATGTCAAGTCCTTCTTCTGCAATAGATGTTGCGACTAAAACATTTATTTCTCCGGTTTTAAATTTCTCAATCATTGCTTTTTGTTCTCTTTGTTTAAGTCCGGTCATTCTGCCTTTGCCGTGGTCTTTCATGGCTTGTCCAACAAAATTGTCGGCATTTATTTCTGGAATTTTATTTAATTCTTCTGAGATTGTTCTTACGGTTTCACGGAACTGTGCGAAGATTATTATTCTTGAGTCTGGGTCTTTTTGGAATTGTTCTTTTACTATATTTTTTAGGGCTTCTATTTTTGGATGTTCTTTATTTAGCATTGTTGTTAGGGTGTATGCTTTTGCGAATGCAGGATTTGCTACTAGTTTTTGGACACCTTTGGATTTTTTTTCGGCTGCTTGTTTGAATAAATCTTTTAGATATGTTATGAATGAGGAAATTGTTTGGGTTTCAAGTAATGTCAGGGCGTGTGAGATTTTTAGTGCGGTTGCACATGCGGACACTGCCATAAAGGTGTTCATATTTTTTCTTTTTTGTGCCATTAGTCTTCCCTGAGCTTTTAGCAACATTGTTTTGCTTGCGTATCCAAAAAGAACTTTTCGGTGTTTTAGTTCTGAGACTTTTTTGTTATAAATTTCTTCTAATAGGATTTTAATTTCTAGGAATTCTGATGGAAAATCGACTTCTATTTTTTCAAACTCTAGTTCTTGTAAATATGGTTTTACGTCGGGACTTTCTCTTGTTCGTATTTCTACGGCTTCGATTCCAAGATTTTTGCAGACCTGGGTTATTGTTTCTTTGTCGGAGCCTGGAGATGCGGTTAGTGCTAAGACTTTTCTGTTTGTGGATTGTGTTTTGTATTTTTGTGCGACTCGGTTGTAGGCGTAATTTTTTAGACAGCGGTGGCATTCGTCTACGACAAGTAGGGATACTTCGTCTAATTTGTAAAGCATTTTGTCTAGGTCGTTTGCGATACATTGGGGTGTTGAGAAAATAAATTCTGCGGTTCGCCAAATTTCTTTTCTTTTGTTTGCTGGGGTTTTGCCCGTAAAAAGTTGCATGTCTGCCCATCCTTCGGGAAGAGATTTTTTGAAAGACTCAAAATGTTGTTCAATTAATGGACGGGTTGGGGCGAGGATTAGGATTTTTTCTAGAGGGAATTTTTTGAAGCGTTCCACTGCGAGCATTAGGGCTATTAATGTTTTTCCGGTTCCGGTTGGGAGCACAACTAGGCAATCTTTTTCTTTGCATGTTTCGAAGATTGTTTGTTGATAATCTCGTGGGGTGATTGATATTTCCTCCATAGCTTGTTGATGATGAGTAGGTTTATAAATTTTGGAGTGCTGATTTTTATATGATGTTTGAAGGTTTTGTTATTCCTGCTTGGATATATCCTGTTTTAGTTTGGACGATTGCATGGAAGGCTGTTGGTGCTTGGAAGGCTGCTCGGAAAGGGCATTTAATTTGGTTCGTTTCTTTTTTTGTTTTTAATACACTTGGTATTTTACCAATAATTTATATCTTCTTTTTTCAGAATTTTGGATTTTCTAAGAAGGAGAAGAAGAGGGTTTTGAAGAGGGGTAGAAAATCGGGAAAGGCTCCACGTTTGTTTTAGAGTTTAGTTTTTTATAGAATTGTTAATGCCCAGACTAATAGTATCATTGCGACTGTGAAGAAAATTGTCCACTTGGTTTTCCCTCCGAAGAGTATTTTCGAGCCGTCTAGTCTGCCGAGTGGAATCATTGACCATGCTATGAAGTAGATACTTAATTTTGTGAATAGTTCGAATCCGAGGACGTATCCGCCGATTGCGAATACGAGATTTGTGGCTAGTCCTAATATTGCTATCCATGCCATATGGTGTTCTGTTACTTGTGTGAATCTGTATAGCCCGTGTCTTCTGGAAACTCTTTCTGTTTTTGCGACTACGTCGAATTCTAGAATGCCGAGCCAGAGAAAGAATCCTTTTGTGAATAGTACGAGGATTAGTGGAAGCCAGAGCATTGGAATTGGTTTTTTGAAATGCCAGTCGGTTCTGAATCCATATTGATACCATGTCCAGAATTTCGTTTTGACGTCGGTTTCGAAAATATACCCCACGATTTTTTTTGTGATTATGTTTACGACGAAGATTATGAGAAAGCTTATTGCTGCTGCATAGAATATGGTTGAGTCTTTGAATGCGACCGCGATTGCTAATACTATTGTTGCTAGAATTATTGTGGCGACTTCTTTTCCGTATTCTTTTATCTCCATGTTTTAGAGAGGAATGTATTTTTTATAAAACTATTGAAAATAGATTGGTTTCGTTATAGCCTGCCTAAGACACCGAATGGTTTCTTAAGGCTTCAACTTCCTTTAATATAGCCGACCTTGTCGTAGCTTGTGTATCATAGAAATGTATTTAAATGAAACGTGTTTGGTTGCTTTATGTTAAGGATTAAAAGAATGAGTGAAGTTGTTGGAAGAAAGGTTTATACTGATTCCGGGGATTTGTTTGGGATGATTGAAGAGGTTAATCTTATAGATAATAAGGTAGATGGATGGAGAATTGTTGTTGCTCGGGAGTCTGGAATGATTGAAGTTCTTGGAGGAGCTCGAGGAATTATTGTGCCTCATCAATTTATTAAGGCGATCGGAGATATAGTTATAATTAATAGAAATGCGGTTCCGGTTCAAACAGAGGAAGAAGATATGCCCTTGGAAGATGAGGATTTGGTTTAATTTTAATTTCTAGCGATGATTTTTTGGTAAAATTTTTCTTATGTGTGCTTGCACACTGCAAAAATTTTTACGCTGTGAAATCTCCTGCTATAAATTAAAATTGTTCGAGGGTTTTGTTTTGTGAATGTTTTTGAGATAATTTTTAGAAGATGTTTTAATTAGTCTTGTGGCAGAGCCACGCGGAAATACCCTCGCAGATATATTAAAGAGATTGGCTGGGGCAAGCTTATTCGGTCATCGTTTCACTTAGTTGCGAATTTTAGGAATATTTAAATAGGATTTATTGTTTTGTTTAGTATGATATTTGACAATCCATTTTTTACGGAGATGCTTTTGCCTTTCTTACTTGTGTTCGTTGTGGTGTTTGCGATTTTACAGAAGTCTAAAATTCTTGGTGATGG
>Ga0075124_10001150_pt1 | contig 12349 bp, 12 predicted proteins | sample AntAceMetag02UKS_FD_69809 | JGI IMG/M metagenome (GOLD analysis project Ga0075124, IMG submission 69809) | Saline lake microbial communities from Ace Lake, Antarctica - Antarctic Ace Lake Metagenome 02UKS | ecosystem: Environmental > Aquatic > Non-marine Saline and Alkaline > Saline | place... | reverse complement strand
TTGGTAACAGTTTAGCGCTTTGAAAAATCATCCGTCGTTCATAGTGTCCTTATCGGCCTGATTTCAAATCGCTCAAATAAGAATCCAGGTGAGGAAAGGGCATGACATAGAGAACTACTCATGGATTCGGCAGAATCCCTCATCTCGATTTAGTAGCGAATGTGCTGATATAAGGCCTGCTGCTGACGTGATAGTAAAGTTTGTAATCCTCTGATAGCTTGGTTAATGATGCTAAAACCCTTGGGTAAAGTCAATACTTGATAATTAGGTGGGAAATGGGGGTATAATCCACGTATTAATGAAGGGTTAACAGGTGTGATCTAAGATTTGCCTTTTTATTTCTCAGACCCAGCTTCTTCCGAATGTTCTTCCTGTGAAATTCAATCGTTCGGGCCGATAGGTTCATCAATTCTCCGATATCCTTCGTGGTTTCTCCCTTGCGTATGAAGTTTGTGATTTGAATCTCAGTGGGCGTGAGCTTATTTAATGAATACAGCAGCCAGCGGGCAAATGGGGAGATAATATCATTCAAGTTGGATTCCAGAATACTGACATAGGTCTGCTGCCGAGTGTCCAGGCGACTGCATTTCAGCTTTTCCAAGACAGGCTCAATAAGATCTTTGACATTATATAACACTTTTTCCTCAAGTTCCTCCTTATCTTTATCCCTTCTCTTCAATAAGACCCTGAGGGCGATGTTGGCCTCCTCAAGATTTCTGTTATTGCTCTCCAGCTCTTTATCTCTTTCTCTAAGCTTCTGCTCTGTCTGTTTTTTCTCCGTAATGTCGCGAAAAAAGCAAAAAAAGAAACTGTCTTTATCTATATCGACAAAATTGGCACTGCATTCGAGGTATAATTCATGGCCACCCTTGCCCCTGCACTTCGCCGAAAACCGATGATACCCTTGTTCTTTAATCCTTTTTAAATAATTTACGTTCCCATCCTCCTCTTTATCCTCCTCAAACTCATGAATGTTTGACGATACCATTTCGTCCCTTGAATACCCGAAAATAATGGATGCTGAATTGTTCATGTCGAGAATCTTACCATCCCGGTCGATGATTAAAAATCCGTCCATAGCGATTTTGAGTATGAGTTCGATACGTTGAATTTGCCGTCGCAATTCATCCTCTACATTTTTAAGTTCCGTTATTTCAATTGCAGTAGCTGTATTGTATATATGTTTCCCATGTTTATCCTTTAACAGGGTACCGTTCATGAGTGTGGGGAAGACCGTACCATCTCTCCTTTTGTGTTCGATTTCGGCAATGAAGCCTCCTTTTGTTCTCCGAATTTTCTCCAAACTTTCAACATGCTCAACCTGCGCCGGGGTATGCATAATGGAGTAATGCTTTCCTATCAGCTCTTCCGAAGTATATCTGTGCATTCTGGCAAAGGATTCATTAATATATACGAAATGCCCTTTCATATCTCTTATCACCACGCCGTAACCAGCTCTGTCACAAATCGTTTTGAAACATTTGTATTTCTTCATTTCGGCAACATCCCGTCGCAAATCCTTTAATTCGGCGATGAGTTGAACCTTTGTCTTGTTCGCGTCTTTCATCCCAATCCTCCTCCAGACGCCTAATATACCCTTTTCAATAAAGAAGCCTTGTGACCATAAAGCGGATTCTTTCCGTGCTTGCAGACAAACTAAGAAATATCAGTGGCTTGACTGAATAGATTATCAAAGAGCTTATTATGTTCCATAATGGAATCAATGAATTACTCGTTCTTGTCAGCAGTTAGGTGCAGGTACGAAAGTTGAGCTGAAAATCTATAGCGTGTATGATCCGGAAACTCAGTGTATCCATGTTACAGGTTTGTTATCCCTGGCCCCCAGCTTGACGAGTGGCTATTTTTCTATACGGCTTAATTTTTTTCGCAGATCTGCTTCCAGTTCGGTGAGGATTTCCTTTACGCCGCGGTTAAGACTACGGATTACTTCCGGGGCCGAATTATTTGCAAGGGGCACTTCCCTGTTGTAACTCCTGGAAAACAAAATGGTCTTGTCCGGGGATTTATCATCCAGGAGGAAGAACTGAATTTCCACTATTGCTGCTGGTGGGGACTTGGTGTAGTCACCATAGAGGGAATTCACCAGCCCTTCCAAGGTGCAGGAAGTATTCACAAGACTTGCCGGATCCACCGCATGGGAGAAGATCTTAGAACGTTGGATCCATTCCCTCACGTCCTGGGTCAGCATATCCGCCGGCGGGATGAAGTAGAGGTTATAGAAGTCCGACTCAAAGACGGCGTCACCGGTCTTGTAAATCAGCTCCCTGCCGGCAAAACGTGGTGAGACCTGAAGCCTTTGAACCCTGACCGCAGTGTTGGACAGGGGATCTCCTGATTCCAGGGCCCTGGGCGCTTCAAGATTAAAGTATCGTTTTTCTATGGCAGCACGGTCCAGGTTGATACATGCGGTCAACAGAGATGCGGCTGTACCGATAAGGACACATACCTTCAGCAGTATCCTGATCCGAAAAACAGGAAACGTTATATTCCTCATTCCTTCCCCCCTGCTTTACTTGGTGGTTCACCGAACAGCACCCCGGATGGGTAGCGTTTGGCATCATCACTCAGTTCCTTGATATTTCCAAGAACAAGTCTCAAGTTTTCCAATATGGCCTGGATATTTATCTGCTGGCCAGCCACGATTCCGTTCAGGCGGTCGAGCACTTGATTTAGCTGTGTGGCGGCCGCATTCACCTTTACAGATGCCGTATTCACGTTTTTCATGGTTTCGGCGAGGTTGTTTACATTTTTCTCCCATTCCGGGTCTTTCAGGTATTCGGAGATCTGCTGTGACGCGCTGCTCAGGCCTGCTGAGGCCTGGCTTATATTATGTGCTGCAGAAATGATGTCATCTCCGGAGGCGTCCACGATTCGCCGGAGTCCGGCCATGGTATCAGATGCGTCGGGCAGGATGCTTTGGATCTTGGGCGTGGATAGAAGCTTGTTCAAACTGGTGAACAGATCTTTTGTCTCCTTCAAATTGGCAGAAAGGTCTTTGCCGATATCGCCTACTTTTGCCTCCTTTAGAACATCCCCTATGGCTTGTGCCAGGTTTTTGATATCCTCAATGGCCGCGCCGATATCTGTCTTTCCTATAGAGTCCATGGCCTGGCTGATTTTGTTAAAGGCCGACTCGATTCGACTCATCGTGCTGGGTGCGGAGGGGATGTAGAATCCGGTTGGTTTTGGCTCTATTTTCAGTGGTGGATTAAGTTTGGGGTCTACATAATCTATTTCCAAAAAGAGCTGACCGGTTAGACCCAGGGAACTCAGACGTACCCTGAGACCGTTTTTGATCTCCTCATCAATGCGTTTTTCTGCCTCTTCTACTGTTATTCGCTCGAAGAACTTCTCCGATAGAGAGCATTCAATGATCACATGTCGGTATCTGCATAGCTGCCCCTTGATCCTCTGTGTTCCAAAACCGATTTTTAAGACATTTCCGACCTTAACGCCTCGGATCTTGACCGGTGATCCGACCTGGAGCCCGTTCACCGATTCGTCTACATAGGTCGTCATAAGGAATGTGCTCTCAAAAAACTTCCCTGCACCAAGGCCGATGAGTACAACGGCAAAAAGTATTGTGCCCATAATAACAAACAGACCAAGCCTGTAGTAACTGGTTTGACGGCTCATACGTTTTTTTGCCTCCTGCTTATGTTTGATCTTCCGCTTCCCTGTGGAAAAATCGATGTGCTGTCGGGTTGTCAGAATGATCCCTGAGGTCTCTCGGATCTCCTTCAACTACGATTGCCTTTGCATCTTTGTCTAACATAATCACCCTGTCACCGATGTTCAGGATGCTTTGAAGTTCATGCGTGACGATGACGAATGTAACATCAAGGGTTTGTGAGAGGTTTTTGATGAGCCTGTCGAGCCCAGCTGATGTGACCGGGTCGAGTCCTGCAGAGGGTTCGTCCAGAAACAGAATAGTAGGATCAAGAGCCATTGCCCTGGCAATGGCGGCTCGTTTCTGCATGCCGCCGCTCAGCTCTGTGGGCATGAGCTTTGCGTATGGTTCAAGCCCCACCAGAGAGAGCCTCATCCTCGCGATAATATCCATCGCTTCAGAAGGGAGATCGGTAAACTCCTCCATGGGCAGACGCAGGTTTTCCAGTAGCGTCATTGAACCAAATAGCGCTCCCATCTGGTAAGCCACACCAAATTTTCGGAGGATTCTGAGACGATCATCCCCCATGGCCGATATAATCTCCTCGCCGTCAATAAAGATCTGTCCGGACACCGGTGTATACAGGCCAATCATGTGTTTAAGCACAGTACTCTTGCCACAGCCGGATCCTCCCAGGATGATGAAGATCTCGCCGCGCATTACCTCGAAGGATATGTCGTTGACGATGACGTTATCGCCATAAGCACAGGTCAAGTTTGAGACACGGATGATTGGATCTGTTTTTTTCAAAGTGACCATAACTTAGAGATCGTCAAATAGTAGAAGGGGTGAGTCATCTAGTTGGAAAATAAACATGTTAAGGAACGGGGCCGAAACAACTTTCCCAACTATGTCTCATAGCTTCAGGTCCCCTATGCACGATATCAAATCCCAAAAATATAAAAATAGTTTACTGTTCCTTCAACTTTTGTAATTTTAGATCGTGCAAATTTGACCCAAATCTATACTCCTGCTTGGGGAAGTTGTCTCGTCCACGTTCCTAAATTCCGAGATAATAGAAAATCACTGCAAATATTCCATCTAACACGGCAATGAGGATAATTCCGTTAACCACGGCGCTGGTCGTCGAATCCCCAACCGCGCTGGCGCCTGTTTTGGTTGTCAGACCTTCCTGGCACCCGATTCCGGCAACAAAAAGACTGAAGACAGCTGCCTTAAAAATACCCCCCATAACATCTACATAACCAAGAGATAAAAATACTCGCGAAGCGTACGTGGACACTGGATAGCCCATAGTGATCATAACCACTGCTCCGCCGATTAAGCTCAAAAAGCAAAAAAAGAGGCTCAGGAACGGTGTCACAGCCAGGGCTGCAAACATCCTGGAGACCACGAGAAAGCGAACCGGATTCAGCCCCATGGTGGTTAAGGCATCTATCTCCTCATTTACTTTCATGGTCCCTATCTCGGCGGCAAATGCCGAACCGGAACGGCCTGCAAGAAGGATAGCTGTTACTAACGGTCCCAATTCCCTGAACATAACAAGTCCCAGCATGTCGGCTACAAAGATTTCTGCTCCAAATCGTTTGAGGGTTATGGCCGACTGGAAGGACATGATAAGTCCCATCAGAAAACCAATGAGGCAGATGATCGGCAGGGCATTGATGCCGGCCTTTTCAGACAGAAGAAACACATCTTTCCATCTTACTGTCCCGGGCCTTACAATAGCGGATGCCATGGCAGCGCAAGACTCACCCACGAAAGAAATCAAATCTCTCATGTCTGACAGGACACCGGCTGCCCAAAGGCCAACCCTCTCTAAAGTCCTCTTTTTATCCGTGGGGATTACAGGCGTCTGACTGATGTCAGAGGGGTCAAACATGTCGAAGAGGCGCTGGAACTTTGGTTTGAGGCCGCGAATCTCAATACGACCCCCCCTATCTGTCTGGACACGCTTCAGCTGGACCAGAAGCCCGATTCCTGCACCGTCCAGATAGTCAAGCCCGTCGGTCTCTATAACAATGGTTTTCCACAGGCCGTCCCGGACTCTGTTGACGGCCTCATGCCACACTTTTCCTGTGGACGAGGCGTCAAGACGTCCAACCAGGCGGACAGTCAAAGAATCCGAACCTGTTGGGGTTAGGGTAAGTGAGATATAGTTGTTATCCAGGGCCTGTTCCATGGGATGTGGGCAGCATGCTCAGATAGTGCAATTAGCTTCAATTAATGATCAGTTTTAAATTTTGCACGAATATACTTTATTTTAAAGCAAATAGCAAATGAGATTAGTGAAAAACAGCAATTCTCATTTTGAAAAGATATCCCGTTCAACACGTTGAAAATATCTGCAAGGGCAGCCGCAGGCGCTTTCTTTTAAGATGCAACCCGTACTTCTTTCATCGCTCGCTGAACGCCCCCATACCTGTAGAGTTATGTCTCAGCCCAGGCCTGCCCGCCACCTGCCCGCAATGCTTCGCAACGCGAGGCAGGCGGGTCACGCGCCGCTCAGGCGAGGCGGGCGGGCGGGAAAGGCGATCGCTTCAATTGCGGCTCTCTTCTGGGACTGTCCCCAGTGAAATAAAAAGACAAAAGCATTTCACGGGGCAGGCTGGTGATGAATTGTAAGGCTAAACCGCCGTTCCATGTAATGACATAAGTATGTTGCAGCTTAAAAGAAAGATTCTGCGACTGCCCAATGGATTATTAACCAAGGTCTATAAGGACATCGTGAACGGTTATCATAATGAGAATTGCTGAGTGAAAAACAGCAATTCTAAGTATCCTATTCAAATTCAGTGGAATTCCGGATTTGTTAGGGCGACTTTATCTGTGGGAGAGGCTTTCCAGCCTCGATTTTCCCATAAGGGTCACGGCTGGAAAGCCGCTCTCACAGGTATTTCAACACGAAATTTGAATAAGATACAATTCTAATTATTGGGCTAAGTTCCTTAAGTGTTAGCTCAAAAATAACTGCAAACTTATTTCATGCCAGATATTTATGTCCGGGATTATTGATCAGGTTTTTCACTTTGACAAATTTCGTCATATTTTTCTGTAACACTGTACATTCCATGGTCAAAAATACGTATCATTTTGTTGATGCTCTCCACAGACCGACGCAGATCAAGACCTGTAAGGAGGGGTGCATGTGATTCTGTAAATATCCATATGTGCCTCCGAATTATGATAAGGGCGTATATGGCTTCATGTGGAGGTATCCCATCCTTGTATCTGGCTTCAGCATAATTGTGAAAAAATTCAAATACCTCTTTGTAGGGTTTCTCGCAAAAGTAAACCCTTCGCAGATCCTTAAAGAATCCCATCAACTTTCGGACACATTGTCTTTGCGGTATGGAGTGGAAAGAGGGCGTCTTGCTGTTTTGCCTTAAGGATTTGCATAACCGCTCAGAAATCTCCTTGGCACTGTGTTCAACCATTGTCATCAGCTTGTCAGCGAAACCTTCTGTGCGTTGCATATGTCCTCCTTTTGTCTGTCTATCAAGTGAAATCTGGATGGAATAGTAACACGTTCCGGGCCAGCCTTTCCTCTGGAGCATAGGCCCTTAGGGCCGGAGGGTAATCCTGAGTAAAGCGAACTATCTCCAACTATATTGCATTTATACGAAGTAGGCAAACTATTTTTTGAACCAGTAAAAGAGTTTGTGCGGCAGTTTAAAAGAGACCCCTCTGTCCTTATCCAGGGAAGCCATAATTAGAATCGCTGCAATCTCAGAAAAAAAGTTGCAAATCCTCATAGAAAATGAAATAATAATTTAAACTATTTGCTTTTGTTCTAATCCACCTGATTCGTGACATGAAATAGTACCTGAACGACTGGAGTGGGCTTTGAGAGAAATGTTTTGAATTTGATTTGTTAATCTGTCATGGCTGGTACGCAAGTATGGGGAATGTAATAAAAGATATCATCGATGCGGAAGGGACATTTCTGGAAGCTATTGAAAAGGCAAAGCTTGAGTATGAAGACGAAATCGAAAATGTAAGAGATGAGCTGAACCACAAAAAGACTCAGGTGGAAAGCGAAATTTCTGAAATGAATAAACAGAGAGTAAGATCCTCAGTCGAAGAAGCTGAAAAACAGGTTGGTGAAGAATTAAAGGAAATAGGCAAGGAAAAAGACATCCTGATGCTGGACAATAACCTATGTGAAACAATAAAAGAAAGGGTAATTTCAATCATTCTGGAAACCTAATATTCAGGTCTTGATAGTGTATCCTTTTGCGGACAAAACTTATCTTCATGCAAAAATCCATGCCCTGCGCGACCAATTCCTGAGACGGGGTGATTATATTGAAATTATCAACGCGAAAGACGCTCACCTTGCCTTCCCCGGTCTCATATCTGAAACAGACGCCCAAGATCATATCAAAACCAAAGAAATAATATTCCGTAATCAAATAAAGCAGATATTGCGTCTTGTGGAATCAAATAATTCCTATAGGGACCTTTTTTTGGGGTTCTTACGGTTTTTTGAGGCCAACAACTTCAGGCTACTCCTGGCCAATGCTTTTGGGAGGAACATGGTTATCAGACAATGGTATGATATCACCCCCTATAATGAGCTTGAAAGAGATTCCTTAGACCGGGAGATGACGAGAGAAGGGTTTGGTGCCCTGGTTGCCGGCACGTATCTTGAGCCTGTGATCTCAGGTGATGGATCTCACACCTATGAGGGGGTCGAGAGCAGGATCGATTTGTGTGTGGCTGCTTCTCTCCTGGGTTTCTCAAAAAAAATCTTGTTTTCTCAGCGGCGCATTTTTAATGAGATTATGCTGATGAGGCTTGTCTTGCTTAAGATTCTTTGGAGCCGCCGCCTTGAGGTGAACTATGGGTGGGATGATACCCGGATCTTGGGCCATATGGATTTCCTCTTTGATTTGATCCGTAGGCTTCATGTTCGTCAGCAATCCGTCATAAATATCGAGAAAATGCTGGAAAGGGAACTGGATCGAAGGTTGAGAGTCATGGAATCCGCTGATGCTGTCCCGGAGGTCTCAGATATTGAGATCGAATTAGAGAAATATTTCAGATCTTATGTCTTGAAGCTTTTCTCAAGGGATTTTCATTCAATATATTGTGTCGTCTCCTATCTCTGGCTGCTCTATTATCAGATACAAAATCTTTTCCGGATAATTGAAGGTTTTCGCTTTAATGTTCCCCCGGAAATCGTCTATGACAGGATCATCTGTGAGGGCTGAATGTTTTCCAAGGCTAAGATAAGAAAAGTGACCGTTGGGGTTCAAAGGAGGCTCTGCGATGACTTGCTTAGTGAGCTTGGAAAGGAGGAATTGATTCATCTTGCCAAGGCTGATTTTGAAGGTGTTTTGCCTGATGAGGAAATGGCCCTGGAGCTTGAAGCCGAAGACAGAAACACAAAGCGATTAGTCAGTACCCTTGAGACCTTGTTTTCGTCCCTGGATCTCAAAAAAAGCGTTGATGAGAGCCCTGACTCACCGGGGGTTTGCTGGCGAGACACAGAGAAAGATGACATCTATTTGCGCGCTGTCAGCAAAAAAGTTGAACAGTTTGAAAAACTCCATCGTGATATCTCGCATAAGATTGAGCAGATTCTCGAACAGGTCGACAGAGAACATGCGTTGAACTCGATCGGAGTTAATTCAGGGTCTCTTGACAGGATGAAACTGTGCAGTTACCTGCTTGGGACCATGGATGGCGACTATGCTGAGACGGTTGCAGGTATAGGTGAGGGTTCGCTTGTGCGACCGTTTGGCAGGAATCTCATGGCGGTTACGCTGGCTGAGAAGAAGAATGAAAACCTGGAGCTGTTGAAAAAACACGGTTACCACGATGAAACAGAGCGGATCATGGCGAGTGAGCTGTGGGCCTTACCATTGGAGCATCTGCGTCACAGGATTCAGATCCTGAACAGGCGCTTGAGACGGATTGAGGACTATTGCAACAGAATGAGAGACGTATGGGAAATGAAACTCCGTGAGCTCTATGGTGTTTATCTAAGGCTTGGGGTCGTGATTGATGCGCAGAAAATGTTCCTTTTTTCTCATGAAGCCTTGTTCCTGAGCGGCTGGATAGACATCAGAAACAAAACCAGGCTGAAGGAGATTCTAAAGAAGATATGTGGGGAAAAATACCTCCTTATGATCTCAGATAAACTGGAAATCGATGCCCCGGTCATTCTGAAAAATAATCGCCTGTTCAGACCTTTTGAGCTCCTGTTAAAAAACGTCGGGGTTCCCGGGAATACGGAACTTGATCCAACACCTATTGCAGCCGTCACATTTGTCCTGATGTTCGGTGTCATGTTCGGGGATATAGGCCAGGGGCTTATTCTTGTCCTTGCAGGGTTTATAATAAGGCTGATAGCCCGCAGGAGCAAAAGAGATCAATACTTCATTTTCAATGCAGGCATTATTCTGCAAATATGCGGTTTTTCCGCTGTTGGATTTGGGCTTATTTATGGAAGCTTTTTTAGCAACGAATACATCATACCTGCGCTGTGGTTCCATCCTATGGAGCATATAATGTTTCTTTTCTTTTGCGTCATAATGATGGGGGTCACGTTCATTTCTATCAGCATTTTTTTGAACATCGTAAACTGCCTTAAGATAAAAGACTATAGCACAGCATTTTTCGGGTCAAGAGGACTGCCAGGACTAATGCTTTATGCAGGTGCGGTCTTTCTGTTTGTTCGTTATAATGAGGTCGGGATAATTCCGGCTGCCATCGAGCTGATTGCCTATATCCTTTTACCCGTATTTATTTTCTCCATGAGAAATATCGTGGGGTTCTTTTTTCTGGGGATAAAGCCCCCGTTTCCTCATGGTGTATTTGAATATGTTGTGGAAACCATGGTGGAGATTATAGAGATGTTTTCGAGTCTTCTCGGAAGTACGATCTCATTTATCAGGGCCGGTGCGTTTGCCCTCAGCCATGCAGGCCTTGGTCTCGCTATTTATACGCTTGCAGGCATAGTCAATCCTGATACGTTTTCGGTTGCATACCTGACAGTAATTGTACTGGGAAATATCTTTATTATTCTGCTTGAGGGGCTCATCTGCGGCATCCAGGCCATGAGGCTGGAATATTATGAAATCTTTGGTAAATTTTATAAAGGCGATGGATTGGAATTTCACCCCTTTTCTTTAAAGAAAAATAAAATCTATAACGGAGGCGTATCATGATCAGAAAAAGAGCATCTGCCGGAATATTGTATTTTGTGGTTGTTTTGAGTGTGGTGTTCCTGTTCTTCTTTCAGGCTGATGTGCAGGGAGAAGATCGACCGTCAGGAGAGGATACCGAGGAAATTGCCATCGAGACGGTAGGGAACGGTGGAGACAGGGGGACTATATTTCTGGCGGCAATGGGAGCGGTCGGTCTGTCCTGCCTGGCAAGCGGGTTTGCCCTTGCTAAGATTGGCTCTGCAGCACTTGGCGCCATGAGCGAAAAGCCTGAGATTGGCGGCAGGGCGCTGATTTTTCTCGGGATGGCCGAAGGCATAGCCATTTATGGGTTGATTATTGCTATAATGATGCTGACCAGGGCATAGCCTTTATGAAGCGGATATATCTACTTGGGGATGTTGATACGGTCAGTTCCCTCCGTCTTGCCGGTGTGGACGGGGTGGTTTCGGATACAGATAATGTGGCCCTGCACCTTCAGGAGCTTTTGGAAAGAGGGGATGGGGCGATTATTGTTATTACAAGGGATCTTGCAGAAAAAATACCGGAGACAATTGTCGATGTTAACTTGAATTCGCCTGACTCTGTGATCATTGAAATCCCTTGTATAGATGATACCAGGGGGTTTGGCAGGTCGATAATTGATTATATCACGGAGGCCCTGGGAATCGCTGTATAGGGAATTTAAAAATGGAAGAGCTTAGTTTAAACACAAACAGTGATGTAAAAGGACTTATAGGCTCAATCAAAGATGATACCTCGCACAGGATAAATCTTATCATGGACAAGGCGGAAGAGGAAATAAAGAGACTGAGAGAGGCCTATGACTCAGATATTGAGGAATCGAAAAAGAAGGGCGATGATGAGACTGTTGCAAACATTGAGAAAGAGGTGTCAAGGATCAAGAACAGGGCACTAACTGAAAAAAATAAACTGAAATTGCGTAATATTGAAGATTTTATAACCAGCATGATTGACCGGGCGGTCAGGGAGCTCAGAGGAACCGGCAGGGAGAGGTATGAGGCATCTCTGATGGGGATGATCCGTGAATCCCTTTCCAGGATCAAGGGAAAACAGGCACTGATTAATATCTCAGAGGAAGATAAGGACCTGGTGGAGGGATGGTTTAACGAGAACAGGATGAACCGGGCAGAATATGAAGGCGATGTTACCATACAGGTGGACAATGGGATAACAAAGGGAGGTGCCATTGTTTTTGATAGAGACAAAGGTCTGTATTATAATGGCACAATCGAGAGGGTTGTTTTTAGAAAGTACGATCAGATAAGGAAAGAAATCGTATCTGTCATTTCGGAAACATCTCCAAAAGAGTTGGCAGGATGATAAGGATTCAAGGGGTCAAGGGATCAGGAGAAGCGCCTCATTTAGTAATTTAGTGCCCGTCCATAAATGAGGATTTTTGTTCAAGATCAAGGCGTGCGAAAAAAACAACCACAGGCATATATTTGATATTCCGAGGATTATTTTTTAAGCATAACGCAGATATTGGGCAAAAAGGCCA
>Ga0075124_10001149_pt1 | contig 12359 bp, 5 predicted proteins | sample AntAceMetag02UKS_FD_69809 | JGI IMG/M metagenome (GOLD analysis project Ga0075124, IMG submission 69809) | Saline lake microbial communities from Ace Lake, Antarctica - Antarctic Ace Lake Metagenome 02UKS | ecosystem: Environmental > Aquatic > Non-marine Saline and Alkaline > Saline | place... | reverse complement strand
GGTAGAAATCCCTCCATATAAAGCTCTGCTGTGCAATTTGCCCCCATCCCTTCTGTTTTTGCACTATAAAAACCACTATAGCCCAAAGTGTCTATCTCCCAGCCATATTCACCCCGCATCTCCCAGTTATATAAGCTGAAATCTCCTGTCTCAAAACTCTCTATTATGTAACCATAATATCCAGCCATCTGCATATCAAAATCATAAGGTCCACTGGCAACAAATACCTGCAATTGATAGAGTGTACCCACTTCTGCTGAGGCTGATATTTCTCCTGTAAACTCCAGATCTATGACTTCTTCACCCAGACTTTCAATATTTATCTGCTGCGGACTGATCATAAAATTCATGTCATAACTCAACAAAAATACCATTATATCAGAAGCTTCACTGCTCCCTTCATTAATTATCGGCAGATGCACACTGATCGTCTCTCCCGGATCTGCTGCTCCATTATTATTTCCGGTTGTATCGCTGATCGTAAAATAACCAGATTTGAGTTGCGGAGCATGCAATATCAGCTCCTCACTGCCAGAAAATACCTCTGAATCAAATGTCATCGCCACCACTTCTCCATCAGAGCAATCATCACTCACACTTAAAGCAAACATATCCTCGATCAACACTGATTCTCCTGCTTCAATGATGCCCTCATAGATATAATTATTGCTGGTCACGGATAGATCATCGCTCTCAAAATCAAAATCTACGCTGAAGCCATCTATTTCTTCACCCCCGATATTTTTGATCTGCAGACCCAGATAAAGCTCTTCCCCGTAATCAGCCTGCTGATTATTATTACCCTCAGCATCATTAAGATACACACTTTCCAGTTCCAGCCAGCCTTCCGAGGGCGAGATTACGCTTATCTCTGCCTGATATGGCAGGTGCTGCTCAGCACATATTGTAAGTAGCAGTTCATCGACATAATCAAAATTTCCCGGATCAAGCATTACTATACCACTGTCATCAGTTACTCCAGAGGCTATCACCTGCTCACCATCCCATAAAGTGCAAGCTATCCCCGCTTCTCCTGCAGAAACTTCGAAACCTGATCCATAATCAAGCGTAGTTTCATGACTCACTACAGATTCTGTTGGCTGTGAACACCAGATTTCCAAGGTGGGATCACCAAACCACTCAAGTTCCTCAAAGGAATTCATGAGATATTCACTCAGAGAATAATGTTCGCTCAGATATATCTTACCATAATCTACTACTTGCCCCATCCGGTAAATAGCTTCATGTTCAGGATATTCCGCTCCACACCACTGGAGAAAATCAGGGAAAATAGCATCCATCATACCCCACACAAACCTGTCATTATTACCAGAAAAACTTACCCGCGTAGAACTCACTACGCCAATTGCTCCACCCTGAGGATTGCGAAACCAGTGCTCCGTAAAGCACTCATCATCTTCTGCCGTCCCTGCTATGGGCTCATCAGTCTCATTATCAAAATAGCCGGTCAAACAGTTTACAGAAAACACCACCGGCAAATATTCACCATTGGTAAGTAGATCCACATCAGAACTGTAATATGCAGGCTCTCCCCAACCCATTCTACCTCCATGATCCCGATGCGACACTAAAAAACATCCTGCATTGATAGCACTGTTTATATCAAAAGCTGCAGCATCCCACATATACTGAGGTTTTTGGATTTCATATTCCAACTCAGCCCCTGCTGTGTCATTCTCAAATACATAGTAATTCGCACTCCAGTAAGTAGGAAATATCTCCCCAGTATCATTACCGTTATATTCTGCATAATAACGCTCAGCATTATAACCATGGTCAACAAGATAATTGCGTATATCCTCAGATGTTTTGGCAAATCTTCTATCAGCATACCCATCCGGCTCTGTGCCATATGAGCCGTCCTGAAATGCCCCGGTGATTGCTGCAGTTTGATAATAGGATGCATCTGAGGGCGGATTCTGTTCATAATTAATGATATTATCTATTACTCTCTGAGCATCTGTCACCGTATCCACCGGAATCCTGCCCAGACTGAAATCGCTCAAATAATCAAAATCCACTGCCAGATCAGCATAATATACATCAGTTCCCAGCATTTGACCTTCATATAGATCCTGATGCATATACCACGGTGGAATGTGTTCAGCATCCCCCAGCAGCAGCAGAGATTGTGGTGCCTGCTCGCTCTCATAGCTATATTCCACGATCCAGTTCCGTATGCTATAGTCCGTATTTCCTGTATCTTCTGTGGAGATAACTTCCGTCTTAATGCCCTTTTGCTCCTTCCAGTCTGCCAGCTCTTCTGCTGCATTCACAAATTGCTCAGGACAGATTATCAGCAAATCACACCCAGTGTTTCTTTCTCTCATCCTGGTATTTAAAATATTTCGCTCCGGCTCAGCAATTGCGGCTCCATTGATGCAGAAAGCTTCTATATAATCCAGCATACCAGAATTTACCATGTTCTCCGGCAATTGCTCAGCAGCACCAGAAAAACTAACTTCCACCCTTAACTGCTCAAATATCTGCAATTCTCCCGTGACTGGATTATATTGAAAGGGATAAACCCGTAATAATCCACAAGGTTGACCACGGTAATCAGACACCGTTTCGATCTTCGCCAGATGTCCTGGATATAATGAATTATCTCCATAAATGCTTTCATCTATATCAAATTCAGGTTCTGCAACACCTTTCATCTCCGCTGCTGGCAGCAGAACAGGACTTAGTTTTGGTATATTTATCACGTTGTGATCCCCGGGATAAATATTGAGAGTTGCCTTCATACCCCGCGGAATGGCTATCCACACTGCTTCCGAGGGCAGATCAGGTGCTCCAGGAGGTAAACTGCCAATCCCTCTGGCGATCAGCCGTTCATATTTCTCACCCTTGATATCCAGCTCAATTGTGTGATAATCCTTAAGTTCATATTCAATCATTGTTCCGCTGAGCGAACTGCTGCTTAGTTTTATATCGGCTATTATGACTAAACTAAATAGTATAAACCCCAGCAGACAAATACTTCTCAATTTCATATCGTCCCCTTTGTTCTGCATCTTAATGTAGATATTGCACATGTGTGAATTTTGTTCCTGAATCGTTTTTGTCAAATATTTTTTCCTGCACCATAGATTCACCATTAATTTCTGAGAAAAAAATGTATTCTTGGTCAAAGGTCACGTGGTAAAGCATATTTAAAACAGGAAAGCGAATAGTATTCAGCAGATAGATATTTCAGATAATTTGAGGATATTTTTTATATAATGGAAACTAAACAAATGTTATATTCTATGGCTACAACTAATATCTCTTGTAAATATAGCCACAGAGAACCAACTCTGGAGGTACAGGGAGGATAACTATGGACAACCAGTTGAGCTATCTACAATATTAGCAATATATAATGAAGGAGAAACATAAATATTCGAAAATATGATGGAAATATGCATTTACAAGATTTAAAAAGTATTTTATCAGGGCATACGATATATATATTTAATAATCAGTGATATCTGTGGTTGGTCCTTAAAAATCATAGAACCCGATCGCCCCCTCAAGTTCCCGATATTTCGGGACTGAGTACAGCTCTTAACGTATAGCTTAGTTTAATTACATACCGCAGAAAATTCTGCTCTCATAGTCGAATAAGCCTGGTTTATTTCCACTTCATTGTATTTTGGTTTTATCTCACTCACTATTTTTTTTATAGAATCTGCATCCGTGTCACAACCTCTTTTTTCTTTCATGACAAAAAGAGTAGTTGCGAAAAGCTCAAGTTCTCTTGACTTTTTATTACCGTATTTTTCTATTAAATTATCAATTTCACCTTTATTCCCATTTAACAGGCTGCTGTTTTCATCTATTTCGGATTTACTTTCTGAAGGATAATACTTTTTCCACTGATATCTTTCTTCATGCACGGTTTCTTCCGTTAAAAACCCAAAATTACGAAGAAATTCCAAATCCTGCAATACTTCAGAATCATAGGGACCATAAGAGTACAGCCGAAAATCATAACCAACGGGTAAACCTTTACCTTCCTGAAGTAAAAATATCAGCTTCATTATCGCAGTTCTGCCTAATCCGTCGCTGTTCTTAATTTGATTCTCTTTTATTAAATAGCGTAAAAATAACAATTTATCATCAGAAAAAAAATCCAAATGGCTCATCATATCTCCTTTTTTAATTCCTCAGCTTTTTCTCTATCTTTTTCATCAATATATAATCTGACTCTCCCAGTCTTTTCGCACAACTCTTTCACAATGTGAGATGCATCATTCAGCAATTTCTCTTTACCCGTCTTCTTGTCAAATAGAATTATCTCTTCTGATTCAGGTTTATACCAGCTTTTTTTTGATTCATCTATCTCTGAAATTATATCATTCTCCTGCAAATGCTTATGTAATCTATAAATTGCTTCAACTTCTTCTTCAGAAGCAATCTCTTCTGTCTCATCAAATTTTCTATAGTGATTCCTTTCTAAAATCCTTTTTGCATGTTCTCCGCCTTCTCCTTTCTGGATCAAACCATTAACCTTCCAGTCATCCCAGCTCAAATACTTTTCGATATTTTCTTTTGAAGTTGGTTCAGGAAAACACTCTTCTCCTGTTTCCTGTTTGTATAATTCCTTTAAAACTTCTCGGATATGGATGTCATATGCTCGGCGGGTTTTATGAAAATATACCTGAGTAAACATCATCAATCGTGCTATGATCAAAGCTTCAGCGGAATGAAATCCACCTCTCTCAAATCCCAATACATATCCTTCCTTAATTTCAGAATGTCTGATCGTGATTGTTACTAATAACCTGTTTAGATCAAAAATACCATAATTAGCCCCAATGTAATATGAATCACGTAAAAGGTAATCAGCTCTATCAGCATCAAGTTGACTTGATATAAGATCTTTCCAAAGTAAATCTTTACTTTCCTTTGGTATTTTTCCACTGAAAAAATCTGCAATGTCCTCTGCTTTGAAATTATAATTACAATTACAAGGATGGTTATCTATCACATCATTGAAAATATATTTAATTATTGCTGCAGAATAATCTTCGTGATCATATCTGTTATTCTCATTCTTTATTGGCATAAGCTCCTCGGCTGGATGAGAAAAGGGAGCATGTCCAATATCATGCAATAATGCCGCCAATCTTAATAATTCTCTTACTCTTTGTAAACCACCATCATTATAGTTTAACTCATTCTTTAAATATTCACCCTCACGCAATACAATATTATCAAACATCCTTGATGCTAAATGCATCACACCCAAGGAATGCTCAAATCTGGTGTGCTGAGCACCAGGATATACCATATTAGTTAATGATAACTGTTTAATCCTCCTCAATCTCTGGAAAGCTGGATGATTAATAATGTCTCTTTCCAACTCATTGAATGTTATAAATCCATGAATCGGATCACGAATCTCATATTTCTTCATGTTCTCCCTCTCCTAATATTTTATCTTCCAGTCGTTTATAGACCTCATCTATTTCACCTTGTATTTCAATGGTTTTGCTTAACGACGTGGCAACTCGGCAGTAATGCTTTGGATCTTCCATTATCCTGCCTTTTCTATCCTTCAAATATTTATGCATAACCTGATAGCCTCCTATTTGATATTCCCAGACTTCAGGTTCTATCCCCTCAAAATACTTGCTGTCATTGATATATACTCTATTATGTTTATACTGGATTTTCTCTATCTTATGATCTTCTCCTGATCCCTCATAACGTACTAAAGGCGGATCAAGCTCTTTGCTCTTTAATAAATGCAATCCAGCCAGCCGTTCTCCTAAAGCTGACATCTCTTTAAAAATTGCAGCATCTGAAGTAAATGGTACTCGAGGAAAATCTATCTTTAGATATTCCCTGTATTTCTCCCTGTAAATATTGCTGTAAAACACGCCATAAATATAATACAGTATCTCTTCCGAGGCTGGGATAAAATCATAATATCTATTGAGCATCTGAACTACTTTGTCAGATATATTTGCTTTTTTATCTGGCTCTAATTGATCGATTATGTCATGTGAATTTTTATCTTTATGAAGATATAATGGAAGTAGAACGCCACCACCCCTATAGAAAATATTAAAATCACTAATTTTGTCCGTTATAAAAGATAAATTCCACAAGTTATCTCCCACAACTTGACCCTGCCTACCAATAACCAAACCAATATTATAAGTTTCTTTCATGTTTCCCATTATTATCTTAACTGTTCTCCAAACAAGTGAATCATCATAAAATATATATTTTATCTGGAAGGGTCTATATTCTATCATATTTATTTTAGCCATTAATTCATCATTATTGAATTTCTGTAATTCAACCCAAGCTTTTCTAATATCCCATCCTTTCTTTTTATTGATTCCAAATGATTTATGGAGGGTCTCGTCATTTTCTTGAGAATTTTTAAATTGATAAACTCTATTAAATAAATTATGTTTGTCGAAATCTGTTATAAAGCTATCTCTTGCAGTAGTAATTCCAACTCCATTCAGTGGAAAAATCTCTTTAATACTGAACCATTCCTTATAATATTCAATATTCTCCGTATTTCTTTGAATTAGAAAATAATAGGGTGAGTTTGGCTGAATGTCAGCAAAGTCAGTATCTGATAACTCCCTATTTCCCAGAATTTTATATTTTTCTTTTCTTAAGCCATACATATCATTATAGAAAACTCTACAGTCATTATTTGTATTAGTTTTTATAAAGATAGCTATTGCCACCCCCTGCATAATATCAAAAACATTTTCATCCTTACTACCATCAGGACAGGTTTCCCTTTTTTTGCTGTTACCATGAAGATTGATAATATAGATCTTATTAAAAGTTTTAATCAGGCTTTGACGCATTCCCCTGAAGGTTGGATTATCGAGATAGCCGTGATTCGTGATCATTCCCACTACCCCTTTACCAGCTTTCTGGATTTTCCATTGGGCAAATCTGAGAAATTTTACATAGTCATCCTGTAGCCATTTTGGGTTTCTTTCTCCCAGAGGTTTCCCATCCACTTCATAATAGCTTTGAGCTCCATCAATATTAGTTGTCAAAAGTCTATGAGTCCAGGCATTATTGTTAGAAGAAATTCCTGAATAGGGTGGGTTGCCCATGATGACGAGTACGGGTTTATCACGTTTCACTTCCAACGCCAAATGGCTTTCTTCTGCAAGAGAACTCAAACCTGGGATATGCACCTGTTCCAGTTCTTCCATTTCTAATGTATTAGTAAGATAAAGATTAAATCTCTCATCATCCTTCATTCTATAGCCCAGTTCATCAAAGATGAAACCCATCTTCAAATGACCAATTGCATAGGGAGCCATCATCAGTTCAAAGGCATAGAAATTTTTAAGGATATTATTCTTGATCAGGTTATCTTTTGCTGCTTCGCCATATTTTTTATTTTCTTCAACTGCCAGCTTTATTGCTTCCGCGGGAAAAGTAAGCGTTCCTGCTGCTGGATCGAGAACAGTCACATTATCAGAAGCAAAGCCATCTGGTTTCCCGAACTCGTCCTTAAGAATCTGATGCAGTGATTTCACAATGTATTTCACCGCTGGCTCTGGAGTGTAATATACTCCTCTTGTTACTTTTATATTGGGATCATAAACCGATAAAAAGGTTTCATAAAAGTGAATAACCGGGTCAGTTCCCTTACCTTCCTCATAATATTTCCTGAGAATCTTTTTCACATTTGTTACTTTGAGGATTTCAGCGATGTCATCAATCAGCATTATAAGCGACAGGGGCGGGTCTTCCAGAGAAATATATCTGAAAATATCTTTCAATATTCCAATGGTATTTGGTATGTATTTATAGGCGAGTTCCCGGTTAAAATCATCTGCTGCTCTGCTTCTGGCAGCGAACAATCCATAAGTAAGAGTCTGTGAATATAAATCAGCAAATTGTTCTTTTCCCAGTCCGGCAATCAGATATTGCTTAAATGCATCATAAAATCCTGTAATGGGTTTATGTTGTTTTGCTGTATTAGTTTCTTCTTCCAGTTCTGCTTTTATCACTTCATCACGCAGGAATCTTGTCCGTTTTGCTAATTCTTCTGCTAATGCTTTGGCTGTATTTATTCTGGGAAGTTTAAAGGAAAAGAATTTATCCAATAGATTGAGGAAATCTTCTGCTTTTTCAAGGATTGGCTCATGTTTCAATTCCTGCAAAGTAAAAAATCTGCCGATAGTTACCTTCTCGATCATCTCACCTTGCCGGTATAATCTGAACTCAAAGAAATTTGTTAAAATTACATTTGGGAATGTTGAGATATATCTCTTCAATTGTTCGGATGCTTCTATTTTATCAAGGTTATCTTCTTCAGGCTTTTTGGCTTCAATATAACCAGTTATATGAGCAATACCATCCCAGACTCTGAAATCGGGGTTACCTGCTTTTGTGCCTGCCGGTAATTCTGTTATATCTGCTTTTATGTTATTAGATTCTGCATAAGATTTTAATAATTCACTGAGAATACTATAATATGATTCTTCTCTAACTTGTCCCTTGATGTACTTCTGGCATATATTAGATAAATAAGTCTGCAACATATCTTTCTGATTATCCCCTTTGAGTTTATCTACACTATTCACAGGTCATTATAATTAGTACATTATATTTCTGCAAGAAATTTCTGTATCATAAGTTTTATCTTAATTAGCTTCCAATTTCATAAACGGGCATGTTTTCTGCTTAGTAACATGCCCAGTTCTTTTATAGTCTCAAACATTATAAACAAAGTTAACAGCAGTAAAAAAAAACAGGTGGTGCGGATAAATCCGCACCACCCAGGAGCTAAAAGCCATTTTTTTTTGCTTAGCAGATTATGCTAAATGCTTTAAACCCCTCAAACGTACCCATGGAAATTAATTACTAATTCTGTAAACTGTGCTGTCTCACGTAAAAAAAAATCATTTCATTATTTAATCAAGTAACTATCCATCCTGTGAATATTTTTTATAATTAGAGATTTTCTGTCAAATAAAATGTTACTACTGCCGTTAATTAGTGGATAAAACTGTTCGACTATTGAATATTGAAACCATTGCGAAGGTGCAAGCACCATTCGCAAGGTAAAGAGGTCTGGCGGGAGATCATGAGACATATTTTGGTAAATGGGACACATTTTGTTCCACCGCTTGATCAAGTGTGTCACGGGTTTCTGAAACTACTTCATAACGGTATTTCATGCCATTCAGTACTTAGTATGTGCCCTTAAGGTATAACAACTTAGCACGTAGTGACATTAAAATGTGAGTATGTGCTAAGTTGTTTTGGGGGATGAGCGGCATATAGGTTTTATAGGACTTATAGATCCTATAATTAATTGGCAATGAGAGGGAATAAGAAAAAGCTCTCAGGAGTTGCTGAGAGCTTTTTTTACTATTTAAAAATGCTTTTAATTATTTTTCGCAGGTGAGGGGCATTTTGCAGAGATCGAATTTTACGTTGAGCTGTTTTACTGCAAGCACGTCATCAGCACGCCGGATCGGAGTATTCAAAGGTGCATCATGGAGTATCTGAGGATTGTTTTTGGCTTCTGCGGCAATATCTATCATAGTCTGGATAAATTCATCGAGAGTTTCTTTGCTTTCAGTTTCTGTGGGCTCGATCATAATAGCTTCGGGTACTATCAGCGGGAAATAGATAGTGGGAGCATGATAACCTTTATCTAAAAGTCTTTTGGCAATATCCAGAGTATGCACGCCATTTTCTTTTTTCTGCCAGATACCGCTGGCGACAAATTCGTGCATGCAGCTCTCGTTATAAGGCACATAGTAGTATTTTTCCAGTTTTCGCATGAGATAATTGGCATTGATAACGGCGTTTTCAGAGACGCGTTTAATGCCTTCATTACCGAGCATTTTCAGATATATCCAGGCACGGACATTTACCATGAAATTGCCATAGAAGCTGTGAACTTTGCCAATAGATAGGTCTTTATTAGAATAATCCAGGAAGAAACCTTCATCGATATTACCGGCAATCATGGGATATGGCAGGAATTTAGCAAGGTCTGCCCGCACGCCCACGGCACCTGAACCAGGACCACCGCCGCCATGAGGAGTAGAAAAAGATTTATGCAGGTTATAATGCATCACGTCGAATCCCATTTCGCCTGGTTTCACTAAACCCATCAGAGCATTAAAATTCGCTCCGTCCATATACATCAAGCCATCTACAGCGTGAATTATCTCAGCTATCTGGCAGATCTGTGATTCAAAAATACCTAAAGTGTTAGGATTAGTGAGCATAAACCCGGCAGTATCTTCATTAACAACTGAGCGCAGAGCTTCCAGATCAACCAGCCCCTTATCATTCGAGGCAATCTGGACAATATTATAACCGCAAAGAGCAGCACTGGCAGGATTAGTACCATGCGCAGAATCAGGCAGGATAATAGTCTTTTTATTATTACCCCTATATTTATGATAAGCTTCAATGATCTTCAGTCCGGTAAATTCACCTTGAGCACCAGCAACGGGCTGCAAAGTGGCAGTGGCAAAACCACTGATATCCGCCAGATCACGCTGCAATTCCCAAAGAATTTGCAGAGCACCTTGCACAGAATTAATCGGCTGGAGGGGGTGAATATCGCGCAGAGCAATATTGGCTGCCATGGCATCACTTATCTTGGGATTATATTTCATGGTACATGAGCCTAAGGGGTAAAATCCTTTTTCCACAAAGTGGTTTTTGTGACTGAGCTCTATAAAATGCCGCATCACATCAAGTTCAGAAACCTGGGGCAGTCTGGGAGTTTCCTTACGCTGGAATTTTTCCGGGATACAATTATTAAGATCAAATTCCACATCATTGGCAGGTAAGGTGTAGCCTTTGCGTCCGGGAGAGTTTTTCTCAAATATAGTTTTGCTCATTATTCCTCCTCAGCCTGATCAAGTGATTTCAACATATCTATAAGTTGATCCATATCTTCTTTGGTGATCTTTTCCGTGACAGCTATCAACAGGAGATTTTCATATCCAAATTGCTGAGTGGGAATGCCCGGATAAACATCCCATTCGCTGAGTGCTTCGCAGATATATTCCGCGGGATGGGGAGTTTTAAGGGCAAATTCCTTAAAGAACGGTGCGGTGGAATATAATTCATACCCTGGGAGTTCAGAGATTTTTGCTGCCAGATAATGAGCTTTTGCTGTAGATTGCTCAGCTACCTGCTTAAGACCGCTGCTTCCCATAAGGCAAAGGTAAACTGTGGCAGCGAGGGTGCAAAGGGCATCATTTGAGCAGATATTGGAAGTAGCCTTTCCCCTGCGGATATGCTGCTCACGAGCTTGCATAGTGAGTACGTAAGCAATATTCCCTTCCACATCGAGAGTGGCACCGGAAAGACGTCCCGGCATAGTGCGGATGAGTTTCTCACTGGTAGCCAGAAATCCGAATAACGGTCCGCCATAGGATTGAGCATTGCCCAGAGCCTGACCTTCACCAACTACGATATCAGCCTGATACTCAGCGGGAGAATTCAGAACAGCGAGGGAAATGGGGTCAACTATGGGAATGAGCAGTGCCTTTTTGGCAGAGTGAGTGATTTTTTCTATTGCAAAAGCATCTTCGAGGAATCCGAGAAAATTTGGGGTTTGCATCAGCACGCAAGCCGTGTCATCATTAAGCTCAGCCTGGAGATGAGCCAGGTCTATGGTGCCATTTTTCTGCTTGATCTCAACTAATTCCACGCCGATTCCGTTGGTGTAAGTTTTGATAACTTCCCGGTAGAGAGGATTTATGGTTGAGGGGATCAGGGCACGGTATTTTTTGGTTTTACGCACAGCCATGAGCACAGCTTCAGCAGCAGCAGAGGCACCGTCATACATACCGGCATTGGAAACTTCCATGCCCGTGAGTTCGCAGATCATAGTCTGATATTCATAAATGTATTGCAGAGTACCCTGGCTGACTTCCGCCTGATAGGGAGTGTAGGCAGAAAGGAATTCTGGTCTGCTGATGATATGATTTACAGCAGCGGGAATAAAATGGTCATAAATCCCCCCACCAAGGAAAGAAATCGCTTCCGTAGTGGGTACATTATCTTCTGTGAGATCTGTGAGTACTCTGATCAGTTCCAGTTCGCTGAGCGGTTTACCCAGGTGGAATTCTGCTTTATCCAGAAATTCCTGGGGGATATTTTTGATCAGATCAGCAAATTTGGCAACTCCACAGGCTTGCAACATTTCCTGCCGCTCTCTGTCTGTATTGGAGATGAATGGCATTTATACCTCCTTAATACCTATATTTAATTTCTAAAACTTATAATTTTGGGATATTGTTTATGTCAAATATTATGGTAGAAATTTTGGCGAGAATGTGAACGCAGTTAACAGGGTAAACAGATTTCACCAG
>Ga0075124_10001148_pt1 | contig 12362 bp, 9 predicted proteins | sample AntAceMetag02UKS_FD_69809 | JGI IMG/M metagenome (GOLD analysis project Ga0075124, IMG submission 69809) | Saline lake microbial communities from Ace Lake, Antarctica - Antarctic Ace Lake Metagenome 02UKS | ecosystem: Environmental > Aquatic > Non-marine Saline and Alkaline > Saline | place... | reverse complement strand
ATCTGAAAAATACTTATTTGGTTTTTGGATTATTTTTCTGTTAGATAATCCTGAAATAAGTTTACTTTTTTTATCCATTTTTACACTTTTTTGTGTAAACCTATTTTAGGACAAGACACTATGCAACTTTAATATCATAAACACTTTTCCCACCACCATAATAGTTTGTAAAAACATGTTGATAAACTACATCCGTTTTTTCATTAACTTCATTTTCTGAATATGGTTCTTGAGGTAACCACATAAGTGTGTCAGAGATTACGGTTCTAACTTGTGCTTTTAATTGAGTGCTTTCTCTCCAACGTTCAACTTTTAATTTTTCTGCTTTTAAAGTTTCCAAAGTCTGTTTTGATACCTTCTTTACTTCGTCTCTTTCTTTATCAGTTAAGTTAACTTTTTTAAGTAAATCAAATATTGCAAGTGTTTCTTCATCAAGTCCCTCACGCATTGCTCTGTTATCTTCTTTTGAAAGATTATCAAGAAAATCCGTTAAATCATCAAATGCTTTTTTAGTTGCATTTATATCTTTTCCATTATTGTATTCCTCAATAATCTCTTTGTATTTTTCGTAAAATTCTAAACGCAAAGGGTTTTCTTTTACCATCTGTTTCAGCTTCTTTTCAATTGCTTTTTGCAAGTCAAAAACAACAGTGTTTTTCCTTTTAATCTTTTCAAATGCAGCTTTTAATTTATCAAAATCTAAATTGCTTAAATCAATATATGCAGGTTGTTTCTCAGCAATTTCATTAATAAAAACACTATCATTTACAACTTCTTGAAGCTGCAACATAATTTCGGTAATGTCAGCCGTTTTTACTTTTTGGTTTAATGCGTCATAAATGGCTTCAATAGCATTGAATTGTTTAATGAAAGGTTTTATTTCGTCTTCGGGATAAAGTGCTTTGTATTTTCTGAAAACATCTCTTGCCATTATTTCAAATTTGGTTCGAGTGGTTTCGTTTAAGGATACTATATCTGTTGCCTCATTAATTTTAGCCAATTTCACCATTGGTTTGGCATTCATCAAATTAGAAAGATTAAAACCCAATTCTTTTAAATATCCTTTTGTTGCTCGAATGCTTTCCTTTAACTCATCAGCAAGTAGTGCTAATTTTTCAACAGGGCTTCCACCTTCTTCTCCGCCACCAGAGCCACCCTTTTCTCCTTCGCCATAAATTAAATAGGCTTTTTCTAATTGTTTGTAAACATTTCCATAATCTACAATCAAACCGTTTTCTTTTTCATCATCGTAAACTCGGTTTGCTCGGGCAATGGTTTGCATTAAAGTATGACCTTTAATTGGCTTGTCAAGATAAACGGTAGAAACACAAGGGGCATCAAAACCTGTAATCCACATAGCACAAACTATAACAAAACGGAATGGATTATCCTCGTCTTTAAATTCTACTTCTAAATCTCTCTCCACTATTTTTCTACGGTGCGGAGCAATTTCCAATTTCATTTTACGGAATTTATCCACCTCATTTTGTTCACTGCTCACTACAACACAAACTTCCGTTTCTTCAACCTTTGCTAATTTTCGTTTTAGCTGTAATTCTTCTTGTTGGTCTTCTGCGTTTTTTATTCTCTCTTTTAATTCTGCGACATAATCAGGCCAATATTTCATCATTAAACCATACATTCTAACAGCAGTTGGTTTATCAATAGCAACAAACATTGCTTTTCCCTGATAACCTCTTTCGTTGAAATGCCAAACCAAATCTTTTGCAATTGCATCTAATCGCTTTTCGGAAGTAAGAATAGGATAATCCCTTTTAAATTCTCGTTCTAATTTTCTGCGTTGGTCTTCGTCTAAATCTTCATTTTCGATTAGCTCCGCCATTTTTTCATCTAATTGCGGATTTTCAATATCTAATTTCTCTCCTTTGTTCAAATAACGTAAAGGAAGTGTAGCACAATCATCAATGGCTCGTTTAAAATCGTAAACAGAAACATATTCACCGAAAATATTCTTTGTAAGTTCTAATTCTTCTTTGATTAATGGCGTGCCTGTAAAGCCAAGATATGAAGCATTAGGAATACCGTAAAAACGCATATTACGGGCAAATGTTCCTGCTTGTGTTCGGTGAGCTTCGTCTGAGATTACAATTAGGTTTTTCCTGTCCGTAATAAGTGGATATTCACTTTCTTTTTTCTTGTCGAATGAGAATTTATGAATTAATGAAAATACATAACGGTGATTTTCTTTGAGCAACTCCAGCAAATGGTCTCTGCTTTTTGCTTTTACATTTTTCTCGGTTACTGCTCCAACTCCTGTGAATGTATCATAAAGTTGGCGTTCTAACTCGGTACGGTCTGTTACCATTAAAAAAGTATAACTACCACCAAATTTTCTGTGAATTTTTTGAGCAATAAAAACCATTGAATATGATTTCCCGCTTCCCTGTGTATGCCAGAATACACCAAGTTTGCCTTTTAGTTCTTTAATATTTTTTGCTTTATTCAGGACTTTGTTAACTCCGATAAACTGGTGGTTTTTTGCCAGTATCTTAGCCATATCTCCTGCAGAATTATCAAAAAGAATGAAATTTTCAAACAAATCCATTAATCTGGTTTTGTCGCAAGTACCACGAAGCATTGTATCCAAACTTACTATACCTTCTTCGTCTTCTTCTATTCGTTTCCATTCTGTGAAAAATTTATAAGGACTTGTTACTGTTCCAACTCTTGCATCTGTGCCATTACTTAAAATGATAAAAGCATTGAAATAAAAAATATGTGGAATAGTATCCTTATAATCTGTTAAATTATCGGTATAAGCATTTCGCAAGTCGGTATGGTGGGCTTTAATCTCGAAAAACACCAAAGGAATACCATTTACAAAACCAACAATATCGGGTCTGCGGTTGTATAAATCGCCAACAACTTCTAACTGACGAACAGCTAAAAAATGGTTTTTGGTTGGATTATCAAAATCAAAAACTTTTAGTTTTTTCTTTACAAGTTCGCCTTTGTCATTGGTAAAACTTACATCAACACCTTTGGTTAAAAGCGTGTATTTCTCTTTATTGATTTGCACCAACTTTTTATCAGCTGCTTTTTCACTTATTTGGTCGATAGCGTGTTGATAGGCAACATTTGGTAAGTTTGGGTTAAGCTGCTTTAAGGCTTTTAACAAATAGCGTTTAAGAATGACTTGTGATTTATCTTCTCTACCCAATAAACCATCTTCGCCAAAAGTTTCTTTATGCCAAGCATATTCTACCTGCCAACCCAAATCTTCTAATGCTTGTTGGGCTGCTGCTTCCACTAAATTATCTTCTGAATATTCGTAGCTCATACTGTTACTGTTATCAATAGTTATATCGTTCTTTTAAATAATTTAACCAATCTGTAAATTCTCCATTCGTCTGGTTATCTCTTACAAATTGAACCCATTCCTGATGTGTCCATGTTTTAAACTTTGCTTTGCCATCAAATATATCTCCCCAGCCAGTTTGAAAATCGTCTATGCCTGTTCGTTTTAAACATCTTTTTAATCCCTCATTTCTATTATCAAAGGCAACCGATGAAACCACCAAAGAATAATCTCCACTTTGCATAATGCCTTCAGCAAGGGCTTGCTGACGAAATAACTGATAACCTGCTGTTGCTGCTGGACATCTTTGTAAAGTGCTTTTTCCTTTATTTGATAGTTTGAGTAAACTCCAGTACTTTCTACCCCATACTGTTTGATGACAAATATTTTCATAATTGCAACTGCTGGAATCAAGCATACATCTGTTAGAATCTGGATTAGCTTTACGAACTCCTTTATCTGTGATTCTTCTTGCTGAACAACGATAAAAGCTATGTTCCGTGAATTTGCATTCTGTAAGAATAATTCCTTTCCCAGTTTTTGTTTTGACAATAAATGCCACATCTGGTGAAGTTTGCCCCGAACCTCTATTCCCATCTTGTTCTCCCAATAAAGGGGCTGGATGTAGGGCATTTCCTTTAGAAAAAGCAAATTCAAGAGTAACTTCAGAAATTTCTGTTATCTCGGATGATATTTTTTGTTTTAGAAACTCAAGCATTAAACCTTTAAGAGATTCCTCTTGATAAATGGGAAAATACAAATTTGCTGAAATAACCCAGGAACTAACAAGGTTATGTACCCCTGAATGCGGATGAATATTTTTTGATTTCAAATATTTGGGTAAATCTGTTCTAATGCCTGACCAAAGGGATTCAGTCCAAATCTGTTTTGGAATAATATGTTGGTATTCGCTCCCATTTTGACGGCCTTTTACGGTATTTGAAATATTATTCTTGCGCCAAACTATTTGAGCTTTCCTTTGGTCTAAATTAAAGTTTCCCATAGTTATTCTTATTTTATATTTTCAACTCCATTTTTTCAACATCTATCATTCCTGTCATTAGCCGTGGTAATAAAATATTTCGGGCTTCTTTTAGGTATTGGTTTTGGTCCCTAATTCCTTTAATACACTCTTCAAGAGGTGCCATTATTTTTTCATAGGCTAACGAGATTTCAAGATTAGGTGTGGGTAATTTAATTTGTTTCAAATGAGTCGGTCCAAAATTAACTTGTGCTGAACCATTAGCATACGCATCCATTGTGGATTGGAATATTTGTCCTTGCAGCATATGTTTTATCAACCACGTACCAAATCTGTCATTTTTTTGTCTCATTCGTATTATGGAAGTATTCAGGCAAAGTGGCAAATGCCTCTTTCTAATAGTTGTCAATCTTCCAAGTGTGCCAGATGAAGAAATTACATGGTCATTTTCCGCTAAAAGAAAATGCTTGTATTTTGAATTTACTTCTTCAGTATCTAAATATTGCACTTTTTGCATATCCAGATCACCATTTTTAATTACACGAATATTTAAGAAAGGAACACCCTTTTCTCTATACTGCCAATTTCTAAGTCCTGGACCTTCCTTGAAATCAATCATTTCTTCAAATGGTAATCTTTCCCACCCCTCCGGCAAACCAGTTCCCTTATCAAAAACAGCAGTTTCGTAACCAGGAAATTTATAGCGAACAAACCACTCCTCATAAGTTTTTTGTGCCATTTCCTCCAACAGTTTGATGCGTTTTAGGTTTTTTTCTATCAAGTCATCGTAGGCTGAGAGTATTTTGGCTATTTTTCGTTGGATGTCTATTGGTGGAAGATTTATTCTAAGTCTCCCAATAATTCCGTTGTTTAAACTTGCTCTGGTTGTTAAGGTAGAATATGCTGTGATTTCTGCTCTGAATTGTGGACTTCGTAAATAAAAGCCAATAAATTTGGGTTCTAAATATTTATTGTTTTTGAGTCGTAATCTTTTAGAAAAACCATTGAATGTTGCTTTAGGGTAATTTTTCAAAGCAACACAACTCATACCCAATTCTTCAACAGTTTCACTTGTCCGTGTTAAAAACACATCCCCTTTTTGCACGGAACAACTTAATTGCTCTTTCTCACTTGTATTTACAAGTTGAGTTAATTTATCAGGAACAAAATAATTCCAAAAAATATCTGAAAAAGATAGAAAAGGAAATCCAAAACCAAATTCTTTAGCAGGTTTTGATAATCCAGAATGTATATTATAATAATCTGCAAGTTTAACTTCTTTCCATCCTTCTATCATAATTTCACACTTTGAATTTGGTTCATTAAGTCGTTGGCTTCAGTGTTTAGCTCTGCCAGTTCGTTGTGAATTTCTTTCATCCTTGATTTATAATCAAAGTTCATATCAATATTAACTAAAACACCAACATATCTTCCTGGTGAAAGACTATAATCTTGTTCTTTTATTTCTTCAAAGTCAACTATTTTACAAATTCCAATTACATCAACATATTTATTATCGGGAAACCATTCTAAAAGTTCTTTCCAATCGCCAATGCGTTGTTTTGCCTCTTTTAGAAATTCGGTTGTTTCATTTTTGTAAGTTTTTAAAGGTTTATTGAGTTTGTTTAGCTTTTCTTTAAAAGGTTTCATTATTGCAGTTGCCGATTTTCTTTCAAACTCTTTGTCATCAACTTGCTTATTGATTTTTGCAATTTCAGTTTCCATGTCTTTTATAAACACATAAACTTTTGGTGTAGGCTTTTCAAGGGAGTTGAATATTTCTGTCGCTTTCTCACTGTTTTCAAAATCATTAAAATCAATACTTTCAGAAATGACTAAATCGTCTTTCTTTAACTCTTTGGCAATTTCTTTTATCTCTTTTGCAAGTGTTCTGTAATGTTCGTTTATAGTTTCAAATTGCTCTTTTAATACTTTTTTGTGTTCGGTTTCGGAAATAGTAATTGCTTTGCTGTTTCCTCTATGAAGTTGAACAATGGTTGTAAAGTTTAAAAGTTGACCATCAGAAAAGTCGTTAATAGTTGAATTTATCACACGAAAGGTGTTCCGAGCATCCAACATCAAAATTTTATTCTTGTTTACTTGTGCTTTGCCTTTATCGAAAAACCATAAATTACAAGGAAGTGAGCGAGTATAGAAAAAGTTGTTACCCACCGAAACAATTACATCTACATTTTCAGTTTCTATGAGTTTTTGGCGAATTAGTTTTTCAGAATTTCCTGCATCTGTAGCCGAACTTGCCATAACAAAGCCGGCTCGACCTTTTTCGTTCAGATAAGAGTTGAAATACTGTATCCACATATAATTGCCATTGTCGGCTTTTGGCACACCAAATGGTAAGCGTGGGTCTTCTTTTACATAATCTTTGCTTTTATCAATCTGATTTACATTAAAAGGCGGATTAGCCATTACAAAATCGCATTTGCCTGTTAGCTCGTGTGGATTACTGTAAAAACTATTGTTCTCAATTATTTTTCCTTCAATTCCGTGAATGGCAAGGTTCATTTTTGCCAATCGTACATTGTTTGATTTTAGTTCTGTTCCATAAACGGTAATAGCTTCGTTTACCTGTTTGTTGGTCTTGTTTTGTATAAAATAACCTGTTTGCACAAACATACCACCGGAGCCGCAAGCAGGGTCGTGAATAATTCCGTGGTCGGGTTCAATAAAGTTTACAATCATCTGTACCAACGAAGGCGGAGTAAAGAATTCGCCACCTTCCTGAGCACCAGCACCACTCATTGAGAATTTCATCAGGAAGAATTCGTAAATTCTGCCAAACACATCACCACCAATATTTTTTACAGCATCTTTATTAAAAACACGAATAAGCGAACGCAATAAATCGGCATCAAATTCTTGATAGTTCTTTGGTAAAATTCCTTCAAGGTCTTTGTAGTCGGCTTCAATTAATCGCATTGCATTGTTTACCGCTTCTGCAATATCTTGGCTTTCGGGTAGATTTACCAAATGCTCAAACTGAGATTTTTCTTGCAAGTACATAGCACCAGCACCCAGAAAGTCGTTTTTTGTAACTTTCCTTTTTTGATTGGTTCTTGGGTTAATCGGTAAATTTTCTTCTATCTGCTTTTTAGCTTCTTCAAATTTGTTTTGAGCGTAGCGTAAAAGTATTAAACCCAAAACAGGGTCTTTATATTCTGCAGCTGTAAGCTTTGAGTTTGCACGCAAATTATCAGCTGCTCCCCACAATTCCTTCTCTAATTTTTTTATTTCTTCGTTTGTCATATTTGTTTTATTCTGCAAGTTCGTATATTAAAGCGTTGGCTAAAAGCATATTTTTTTACAATTTTTGATTGTGTGTCGGCTTGTGCGGAGGCATTTCCTTTCAGTTTTTTATTTGCTAACAAAATTTCTTTCATTGTTCTGGTCTTTTTTTGCCATTTAAATATTTATAAAATTCATTTTTTACAAGTCGCTAAATTAACTTTTTTAGGCGGTTTATTATTCATTAATCTTTTAAATTAACGGTTAGTGTATGAGGCGTTGGGCATTTCAAAGCACTTCACTTTCAAACCGCTGATATGTTTATTAAATGTAATCATGATTAATATAAACACCAATTGGTCAATGACATATACACATTGTTGTATGCCCGTGCTTTCTTTTTCGTCAGCGTTGGGGTAGCCATACTCTTTGACAAGTTTTGGTTTGTGCGGTTGCTTTTTCGCGCGACTTGGCAATGTGTATGGATGCTATGCATAGGCTTTCATTTACAAATCTAATTTCACTTTTTTGATACATATCTTAATTTTTCAATTCCATTTAATGAAATAAATTCAGAGTTCTTTCCTTGTCTTTTTATCATTTTATTATTATGACGTTCAGTACTGGACATTAATATGCAACCTTTTCTTGCTCTCGTTAAGCCAACATAATGCAAATTAAGGTCTTGATTCCAATCACCAAATACAGGATTATTGAAATCATTATTTGCTCCTGGTCTTTTGTTTGGGAATACCCATTCATACAAATCTAAATGAATAATTACATCATACTCTATACCTTTTGATTTATGAAGTGTTAAGATATTAATTTCATTTTCATTAGCTGTCTGATATGAATTAAGCTCGATTGAATTATTAAGCACTGAATCTAATAGTTCAACAGATTCATTACTTACTAAATTAGGAGCAATAATTTTTGCAATCTTAATAAATTCAAGTTTCAATCCTTCTTTATCAATTGGTTTCTCGGATGATAGTTGTTCAATATTTTTCTTGCAGACATTTAGTTTTTTCAAATCAATTGAAGAAAAGTTATCGTATGAAGAAAATACTTCAATTACATCAATAAATTTAAAACCTCTATCAAAAACAAAATAAAGAAGATTTGAAAATATTGCAGACCATATATTTAAGTTCAAGTCTAATTCATTGCTTACAAAAAGTCTATGAGGAGTTTTCAAATGAGCATTTAATATTTCTGCTGTTCTCTTTCCTCTAGTTAATAAAGCTATCTTGTTCCGATTCTTAACCTTAAATATCTTTTGTATGGAATTTATTTTTTCATCAATCCAATTGGCAATTGAAATTTCATCACCATTAACTCTACTAAAATATATTTGATTACTATCAACTGGAATTAACTCCGTCTTTGGATTTAGAAAATAATTAGAATAATTTATAATACTTGGATGACATCTGTGATTTTTATCAAGTTTGAAATATTTAAAAGCATCATCATCTGTTAAATCTTTAAGGTATTTGGAATCCTTACCTGAAAAGGCATAAATAGATTGATTTAAATCACCTACAGCTATTGCAAATATACCAAGCTCATTGATTTTTTTAAATATCTGATGCTGCTCATATCCAGAGTCTTGATATTCATCAATATAAACATACTTATACTTAGCTTTAATATATTTCTGACATGCAATAGATTTTGAAAATACATAATCTGCAAAAACGCCTATTATTTCAATAAGAATTAATCCTTTGTCAAAATATTCCTTAATACCGTTTATTTTGTCATTATCCAGTTGTTCAAGAGTTAAAGCTCTATCTACCCATTCAAGATTATCTTTCTCATCGTTTGGAAGTGATGAATACTTAATAATTTTTATATCATTTTTTGGTATACCGAATAAATGTTTTGCAAATGGAATTATTATTTCAGATAAGTTGAATTTATCTATTGTCCCAAAAAAAGAACTCAAAGGCTTTTCACCATTTGAAAGACTTCTATTTCTTAGTTCATTACTTGCTTTATTTGTGTACGATATGGCAATGACACCTTGATGGTCTAATAAAGTTTTTAAATTACGCTTGATTTTTTGAGATAATACAAAGGTTTTCCCACTTCCAGGAGCAGCAATAACAACAGAATTACCATCATAATCCAATATCAAGTTTTGTTGGTCAGTTGGTTTCATCTTGGATAAATTCAATAATACTTTTACATTTCCATAATGGTTTCGCAATCACATCATCTTTAAGTTTAGATAGTAATTGTTTGTTATTTTTTAGGAAGTCAAACATAAATGTAGCTTTCCTTTTTTGCATTGCTTCAACAATTTTATCTTTTTTTAAATCAAGGAAGAAGGCTTGTATTTCTGATTTTAATGGGCTGTTAAAGAAGTCATTTTCTAAATCCTTAATTGACAAATAAAAACCGTAATTTTCAAGGTCTTTTATTATTAACTCCGCAGATTTTAAATTTTCCTTTGGGGGTATAGGACTTGCAGACCACTTCAAATTTGATTCATGTTCTAATAGAAGTTTCTCAGTTTCCTCATCGGATTTAAAATAATCTTTATAATATTTAATACATCGTTTAATTCCGGCAAAACTATATTCATCTTTATGTGGAACCTTGAAAATATCATTATCAGTTCTGAGAACCCAATCAATTTCAAGACTATTAAGTATTTTGATGTAAGTACTAAAGCCAATTCCATCTACCATTAGAACACTAATATTTAACTTATCTAAATCAATATCAATCTGCTTTGATAAGGTTTTGTAAAACAAATCTTCAGATGGACCTTCAATTAAAAATACTACATCAGAAAACATTGCTTCCGCAGAAATAATACTCTTACGATAACCAAAATCTATAAATGCATCATCTATGATTTTTGAACAACCATTTGAAGCTGCACTTGTCTTTCCGTTTTTATTAAGTAGCCTTACTATTGAGTTTGGGCTAAATTCAGAGGTTATTTGAGGAGAATGAGAAGTCAATAATACTTGACCGTTGAGAGATGAATTAAGGTAATCAGCTAATTTTCTTTGTTGATGGGGATGTAAATGAGCTTCGGGTTCTTCAATACAGAATATTGTTACTTCAGTTAAACTTTCTTCTGTTATTCCATTTCTAGAAGCCCACAATGCCAAATAGATTTGATTTAATCGTCCATCACCACCAATAAGCACATTTTCTCCCTTACTTTTTGAAGCTATTGAAACATTCTTAATAAAACTATCTACATTTGAAGTGCTTGCATCAAAAACTACTTGTTGTTTTTGATGATGTAAAGATAATTTTGAAAGTTCATTGTTAATGGTATTTGTTGCAGATGAAATAAATTTCAATTTCGGAATCTTTTCATCAACAGTTTTTAAATCATTTTGAATTTCAGAGAATAATTTATTGTCCGATTCTACTTGTTCATCGGTTCTATCTTCCTTTGCAATTTGAAATAAATAATTTTTTTCACTTTTGATATAATTATTAAAGTCCCTTTTACTGCTAATGTATTTTACATTTAAAACCTTTCTATAGTAGCGGTCTTCAATTTCTTCAACTTCCAAAAATGATTTTCCTGCGAATAGCTTAAAAGATTTGGCTTTTGTCGTTTTATCTCTAAATCCTCTGTAAACAAGACAAAGCTTATCATCATCACTGATTTTACCTTTCAATTTAGAAACAACACAATCATCAACAACATCTTTAAAGAAAAGAGCTATTTCAAATTTGTTTGTTTCTTCATATGCATAAAAATCAGAATCCTGTGGTTCAATATCAAAATCGGAGAGACTTCTATCTAGTAGTAGCCTTATTGCCCACAATAGATTTGTTTTACCAATATCATTTGAACCAATTACTAATGATTTCTTGCTAAGATTTATTTTAGCTTTTTTGAAATTTCTAAATCCTTCTAGTTTAATGGTTGATAGTATCATAATTTATCAATTACGGTTAAAACTTATATTCTAATCATACAATATTTTCATCACGCGCATTGGCAAAAAATAGCTCTTTTGGTTTTTAAAGGTTAGGTTTTGCATCGGCAAAAACCAAATGTGCTATTTGTGTGTCGGTCTTTTAGCATGGCATACAACTTGTTTATACTTATACAACTTGTCCACTTTATAAAATAATAACATATCTAAAGTGGACAAATGTTATATTATTTGTCCATTTTATATTTATAATTCATCATAAGGACTTTTAACATTTTTTATACTTTTTGTACTTACGTGTCGGTAAATTTCAGTTGTTTTTGAACTTTTATGTCCTAACAATTCCTGTATCATCCTTATATCATATCCTGCTTCGTGCAGGTGAATCGCAGAATATGTAATCCACCAATAATTTTTATTCCTGCATTTTTTTTTGCTTTTTTAAAAATTTCACATATACTTGAACCTGTATATTTACCGCCATTTTGTCCTTCAAATAAATATTCCTTTGGCTTATACATTTTATAATAATATTTAAGCAAAGATAAAATATTCTAAAATATTTTAAATAAAAATCTTAAAAAATATTATTTTAGCAAAAAATATTATTCTATAACTGATACACTTTTAGTATTTAAATTATAAATGAATAAAAAAAAGAATAAAAATTCGGCTTTAAAGGTAAATGATGGGATATCGCAACCTTCATCTGTTAATGATGATGCTGTAAGTGAATATAAGTTAAAGGGCAAAGCATTGCTTTCTGCAGATGAATATATGAAAGGCATTTTAAATGGAGACAGAGTAATATTAAGTAAGTCCATCACTTTAATAGAGAGCAATTTGCCTGAGCATCATAAGCTGGCACAACAAATAACAGATAAATGCCTGCCAT
>Ga0075124_10001146_pt1 | contig 12376 bp, 4 predicted proteins | sample AntAceMetag02UKS_FD_69809 | JGI IMG/M metagenome (GOLD analysis project Ga0075124, IMG submission 69809) | Saline lake microbial communities from Ace Lake, Antarctica - Antarctic Ace Lake Metagenome 02UKS | ecosystem: Environmental > Aquatic > Non-marine Saline and Alkaline > Saline | place... | reverse complement strand
AATGAATCACCTTGGTGATTCCGTTAGATATTAGTTGTTAGTAGTTAGTCGAATGCGTATCCAGACCATCCCTGGTCTGACTTGTCAGCTAGCCAAAGGCTTGTCAGCCTATGGCTGGCTAATCAACCTAAGGCTGATTACATTACATTTCCCAACTAACGATTAACGACTAACTTTCTAACTCATCACCAAAAACCCGTCAAGTCTATATTTAACTATAATTTAAGTTGTCATACAATAGCAGTCAAAGGCACATATTGTCATACAAAGGCAGGCATTTTATTTTAAGAAATAAGATATCATAACCACGAAAACCACGAAAGTGCACGAAAAGGGAAATCAATTCAAAATTAATAATTATAACTTGTCTTATCCGCGCTAATCCGTGTAATCCGTCCAATCAGTGGTCTATTCTTCCACATTCAATTTCTTACCCCCCCCCTCTAACTGCCTTACAGGCAACAAATAAGCACTGCAACGAGGCACGCAATAACAATACAATGTCATTGCGTTCATCGTCACAGCCCTCCTTAGGTTCCGCTAAGCAAAAAGTAAGTAAATTATTGAAAAATCGTGAAAGGGTGATGAGTGATGGGTCGATGTAGCTTAATCTTTCTAGATTAAGGGGAGAGGGAAAGAGGGGAAAGTTTGCGGTCTGGGATTGATAAGGAGTACATCAGACGTATCCGGCGAGGATGTCAATGTGTATACCGGCAGGCGAGAAATGAAAGAGATTTTATTAGAATGGAAGCAGATGAGATGAAGTTAATTATACTATTACTCGTGTATATCATATAAGTCTCTTACTCTTATTGAGACAATAAATATATTTCTATTGACAAATAATTATTGAACAGATTTATAGTAAGAGTAGTAATAAATTTAATAATATAAAAAAGTGGAGATTGTACAAGATGTCTAAAAAAAAATATTTATCTATACTTTTTGTTGAAAATGAAGATATTACAAGAGAAACAGTTTGTGAAGTATTAAGTAGAAAATTTAAAAATGTAATACAAGCAAGTAACGGCAAAGAAGGATTATCAAAATTCAAAAAAAATAAGCCAGATATTGTTATTACTGATATTAATATGCCCGTTATGAACGGAATAGATATGATCAAGCAAATCAGAGAGTTTGATAAAAATATTAAGATTATTGTTTTATCTGCGCATAGTGAAGCAGATTATTTTATCCAGGCAATTAATTTACGTGTTGATAAATTTGTAATAAAACCTATAAATATTTTAGAGTTGATTAGAATACTAGAAAAGTATTTTTTTGATATAAGATTAAGAAAGAATATACCTGTTTTGAATGATAATATAATATTTCCCGAACTGACAGAAATAAATTCAATTATTAGAAATTATAAACTCATTTCTTCAGAGATGACAATATTAATCGTAGAAAATGATGATATTGTACGTGAAGCCAATGTTAGATACTTCTTAAATAAAAATATAAAAGTATACTCAGCAGCAAATGGAAAAGAAGGATTAGCTGCTTACGAGAAATTTAAACCTAATATTGTATTTACAGAAATTACAATGCCTACAATGAATGGTATAGAAATGATAAAAAGAATCAGAGAGAAAGATAAATCAACAAAAATAGTTTTGTTTTCAGCCCATAGTGACTCTGATTATTTTATAGAAGCAATTGATTTGAAAATAGATAAGTTCTTATTAAAACCAATTTCTTCAACTGAGATATACAATGTTGCAGAACGGCTCTCAAAAGAAATTATTATTGATTGGATTGGCTATAAAACACCAGAAACGTATAGTTCTATTAAAAATATAACTAGAATGATTTCTTATCTTTGTGAGAGAAGAAAATACAAAGCTGCAAATGCTTTATATAAAAATAGATTTATACAAGAAAATTACAATGTGATTCAAAATTATCCAGCTTATAGAGAAGGTTTGGATTGCCATCTTTCTTTTTTAAAGAAGAAAAATCAACAGTTAGAAGAAAAAAAAGAATTAGATGATGATATTGTTGAATTTCACCGTTTTGGTGCTGCTTTTTGTACCTTTTTGTTAGGTAATATTTATGAATCCAGGAAAAATTGGGATATTTGTTGTGAGTATTTTCTTAAAGTAAAAGATATTGAATCATATTTGACTTGTTCAGCGTCAATTGCTTTAACTGAAGTAGCAAAGGGTAAACTTAGTGAAGCTATTAATATTCTCAAAAATGCTTTTAAAAAAATCTCAAAGAATTTTAATGACATAGATATCAGTAATGAGTTATGTATTATAGCATATTGCGAATTTCTTTTAGGTCACTCAGTTGAATCCATGAAATATTTTAATGATGCTTTTTCAAATTTATCAAAATCAAACACAGGCTTTAATCATTTTGTAGCCAGGGCTGGTACTTTATACGCAGAATTCCTTATTAGGATGAATGCATGGGATCAATTTGTTGAAGTAAATGATTTTAATATTGAAGTAAGCAAAAAGAATAACTGGAATGATATCCTTGCAGTATGCTTGATTCTTCAAGGATGGTATGATATCTACCAGAACAACTTATCTCATGCAAAATCAATATTAGACAAGGCCCAAAAAATATTACATAATTCTGGTATGTTTGCGGAAACCTGTCGCTTAAACTTTGTTTTAGCATTTTTAGAAGAAACAAAAACTAATTATGAAAAGGCATTAAGTATAGTAAATGATACTTTGCCTTCCTGTACTGAAAAAGGATTTCTATTATTGGAAACAGATTTTTTAGTGTTAAGAGGTAGTATACAATTGCAAAAATATAAGCTATTGGATGAAAAGGATTATAATTTATTAAAAAGAGCAGGAGTTAATTTAGAAACAGCTTTGGATATTTCTAATAGATCAGGTTTTGCTTGGAATAAAATGAAAGCTTCGGAATTATTGAGTTTATATTATGTAGGCAAAACAAATTTAACGCATAACGATTCGAATATTAAGACAGAAAAAGCAACCTTTTATATAGACCAAGCTATATCAATAAAGAAAAAAATACTTCTTACACAAGAGCAATTAAACAATTTATCAATTAAGGAAGATATCACTTTTAAAACATTGAAAAGCAAAGCAAGAGAATTATTGATCAAAGGTGAATATCTTGAAGCAAGGAAGTCATTTCTTAGTTTAATTAACAAATATAGAAGATATTCTGATAATTTAAGAGAAGAACTTGGATTCATTTATAATTTCGATTTAGATGAATCAAAAGATAAAAATAATTGGATTAGAAAATCAGGTCAAATTAATTGGAGGAAGCAAATTTGGGGAATTTTATCTGAAAAAGAAAATTTCGATGCATTGAGTAAGTCGAATGAATCATATGAAGTTTCCTCAAATATCGAAAAAGAAAAAATCCAACAAAATGAATTGGAGGCTACTGATTTACCAAGAGACCCTAATAAAAAAGGTGAAAAATTAGAGGTAGATACATTAGCGCTTTTAGAACTTTTATTTCATTTTGAAAATGATGATAAAAATAGAATACTAAGTCATCTCTCGCAACAAAAAAGAGGAACTCAATTTGGTTTCGATATTAAATTGACTTATTGCCAATCAAGAATAAACAGTAATGTAAAGTGTCTCATTGAGTGCAAAAGTCAAGAAACAAATATTACAATCGATACTATTGCAGGCAAGATAGTCGCAGCAGAAACATTTCATAAGATCTTTGACCATTGGATTTTAATTGCTCCCAGAGCCAGTCTAAGCAATGATCTTAAAATTGTTTTAGATCGCTGGGAAGAAGAAAAGAAGCATTCTTTTAAAGTCCATGTATGGACAAAAGATACAGAAATTAAACAACTCTTTGGTTTGATTCCAAAATTGTATGAACAATGGTTTGGATATAATGAAATTGATCATCCATCTAAATGGAGCTCAATAAAAAAGGATGATATTATTGCACATTGGCTTAAAAAGATTGAACCTTTTAATAGATTACCTAAAGGATGGAATAATTATATAGAGAAAGATAGAAATCTAAGAATCCTATGTGATGAACAACAAAATAAGTTGGAATTTTTAGCAAAGACTTACATACTACCGCAAGGAAATGATGAAACGGGAACACCATTACCATTACCATTATTTGATTATGTACAAGAATGGTTGGAAAATAGTAATAATATCATGGTATTATTAGGTGATTTTGGAGATGGTAAAACTATATTTACCTACTTATTAGCTAAAAAGCTAATTGAAGATTTTCGAAAGAATAATAGCACATGGATACCATTAAGATTTTCTTTGCGTGATTTTTCTCGTCCAGGTATAAAAGGAGGAAGAGACTTTCTTCGTAGAAGATTGGAAGAATTTGGAGCTGATATTAATAGCTGGATAGATTTGACTAATAAGTACAAAGTTTTAGTAATTCTTGATGGATTAGATGAAATAAGTAAATCTTTAGATTCAACAAGCTTGAATGATTCTTTTGAAATGTTATTAGATTGTTGTAAAACCGAATTTGCTGATCAAAAAATAATAATTACTTGCCGTACACCTTTTTTTAAAGGACTTCCAGATTCGGAATATTTAATTAGTGAACTTAATAATCCATTTATTGTATATTTAAGAAATTTTGATAGAAATGTTGTATTTAATAAATTGATTTTAAAAGCTGAAACTCAAAAGGATAAATTAAAAATTATTCGATTACGTAACATGCATGATCCTATTGGATTAGCAACCAAGCCCCTTTTTTATGAAATGATATCAGAAACAATTTTGGATCAGGATGCGGATTGTACAAGTGTAATGAGTTTATATGATGGTTATGTAATAAAATCACTAAAACGCAAATATGAATTTCTGAAGCATAAAGAATATCATAAGACTGAAAAAACATTAGTAAATAATATGATCGAAATACTGGAAAAAGTTGCTCTTAATATTCACTGTAGTGAGAAAGAATATATATGTTTAAATAAACTAACTACAGGTAAAAATATAAAATATGCAAAATCGCTTTGGGAAATTGCTATTAATTCAAATATACTTGAGCAAGATGCTACATCAAGAATTGGGGTAAGATCTTTATTAAGAAAAGTAGAAATTCAGGATAATGATATCCATCAAGATGATTGGCCTGTTGATTTTTGCCATCGTTCTTTACGGGAGTATTTTGTTGCTAGAAAGATAGAGAATCTTATAAGGGAAAGTATAGATGAAGCACGTAGAATTTTAGCAAGTTTTGATCTTAGTTATGAAATCATATTATTTACATCAGAATTAATTCATCGTCATAAAACTCTTGATGTATGTCATCGTGTTCTAAGAAGTTTCACTGAAGAGAGTCGTGTAAACAGTGGAAATGATAGCTTAACGCAAATTGAGAAAAGAAGGTTAGGCAGGAATGCTATAACCTTATTATATAAATCAGAGGGTAAATTAAGCGAGTCAGATTGGGAAGGAATGACTCTTGATGGTGCAAATCTGTCTGGAGCAAATCTGTCTGGTAAGAATTTTTCTCATGCATCCTTAATTAATGCTCATCTCGAAAATGTCGATTTTACAAATAGTAATTTTTGTAATGCCAATTTGACTGGTGTATTATTAGAAGAAACTACAGAAGTAAGTTCAATTTCTTCGTTTAAAAGTGGTGATGGATTTGTAGCGTCATATAGTGACGGAAAAGTGAGAATGTGGAATTTTGTATTGAAAAATGAGAGATCATCATATATTACTTTTGAAGCTCAAGCTAAATCAATGAATCGTACAGAAGTAGCTGCATTTCCAGGTTCAGATATTGTTCTATATTTCGAGAACAAAATAATTTTTGCTGATAATAGCAACAATGGTCACAAGAAGGTAGCTTCCTTTAAAGTAAGGCCTAGTATTATGAGAATAACCTTTAAAGAGAAAAGCATACTCGTTATTGAGGAGAAAATAAAGAATTCATATATCGCAAATTTATTTGATTTAAATTCAATGAAAAAACAGGAAATTGAATTAGGATCTTCATGGTTTTGTGATAGTTTGTCTTCCAAGGCAATTGTAAGAGCTGATGTTGGGGGTAATGTTTTATTGCAATCTATTAATGCTCCAAATAATTTTGAACTAAATCTTAATGAAAAAGTAAGTACTTCGGCATTAACTGTAAGCAGTCATATTATTGATAGTGAAAATTTGTTTTATATTGCTTGCGGTGAACAAAATGGAATACTTAATATTTGGAAATGTAATACTGAAAAAGGAGAGTTTTCAATACAAGAAATATATCGAAAAAAGATACATTATAGTGCAATAACCTCTTTGGCATTCATTGATGATTATGCTTTGTTAACAGGTGGAAGTGATAAAAAAATATTCCGTATTGATTTAGATAAAGAAAAGCAAGTATCTCCAGACTTTAAAGAATTCAGTATTAGTGTAAAATGCAAAGATATAAATATTGATGGACTTAAAAGTGAAAAAGAAAGAGTAATATTTCAATCTTATAAAGATAAATACACAGAATAACGTATAGAGTTTTATTGCAAATTAATAAATTTGATTCAATTAAAGTGAATAAATTTTCAATGATCCAAATTAGAAAAAAGGTTATTAAATGCAAAACTATAAAATAAAATACATTGATAATTTCTCTGCCAGTCAGAGGCGGGTGATCGATGAAGTGGTTGAGAGGGAGATGAAGTTACTTCTCGGGTATTATGAAGAGCGGGATATTCTGCTGGAATTTATGACATTTTATGTGGAGAATGAATATTTGCGGTTTAGTGCTGCTGCTGATGAGCCTCGGAGGATGTGGTTTAAGGTCAATACCTTTCAGAAGGATCTGGAGGGGATGATCAGGGAATTTTTGCCGGGGTGTATGGCACATGAATTTCATCATATGGTGAGGTGGAATTTTATAAAGGAATTTCATCTGGCTGAACTGATGGTCATGGAAGGATTGGCTATGCATTTTGTGCTGGAGATCAAGGGTGGTGAGAAGCCGGGATTCGTGAAACCTGTGAGTGATGAGCTGCTTGCTGAACTTATGCCTGTTATTAAGCGTGATCTATTTAAGGAAGACTTTGATCATCACATCTGGCAGAAGGGGAGTGAGGAAGAAGGTATTCCAGCCAGTTTTGCTTATAGTTATGGGTTTAAACTGGTGAAGGAGTATTTATCCAGGCACCCGGGGGTGAAACCTTCGGATTGTTTTGGGACTGATTGCCGGGAGTTTATATGGAGTACATCGAGAACGTCGATGTGTCGAGCTGATAGGTGAGAGAATAATTCTTTTGCGGCTGGAGCCGCAACACAGTGACATTATCACTGTACTCCGAAAGTGGTTTTTATATGGAGTACATCGAGAACGTCGATGTGTCGAGCTGATAAGTGAGAGAATGTTTCTTTTGCGGCTTGCACCGCAACACAGTGACATTATCACTGTACTCCGAAAGTGGTTTTTATGGAGTACATCGAGAACGTCGATGTGTCGAGCTGGTAGGTGAGAGGGTATTTCTTTTGCGGCTGGCACCGCACACAGTGACATTATCACTGTACTCCGAAAGTGGTTTTTATAGAGTACATCGAGAACGTCGATGTGTCGAGCTGATAGGTGAGAGAATGTTTCTTTTTGCGGCTGACACCGCACACAGTGACATTATCACTGTACTCCAAAAATATCACTGTACTCCGAAAGTGGTCGATGTGTCGAGCTGCGAAGAGGAGAGGGTGTGAGGATGGGGGAATTGAAAATGGTAAATGGTAAATTGAAAATTAAATGCAATGTAAGATTTTGACCACGAAAGCCATGAAATGACGCGAAAAATTGTATTGTAACGAAATAGTAAGGATTCAGGAGTTCTGAACGTATTTCGGACAGGACTTCTGGGATCCGGCTGAGGGCTGAGTAATTTAAACTGTTGCCCAGGACTCTTACCCGGAGTACCGTTCATCCCGATGTATCGGGACTGACTTAGCTGGGTAGTATCAAACGTGCTTAAGCCCCTTGAAGACCGTGCCGTAGCTTTATCCGTAGTCTGTAGTTGAACTCTTCACTCTTCACCAATCACTCCTCACTTCTCACTTCTCACTCTTTTTATTTTGCTGCAATCACAAAAAATCTTGACAGAAATAATGGGGAAAGTCAATCTTATATATGAATGGATGAAAATTTAATAGGGAGTATATTAACAAGGGGGAATACGAATGAGAACGCGAGTAATTTTAGTTGTAGCACTTTTATTAACACTAACAGCATTTCTGTGTGGAGAGCAACAAATTCAAGTGCAAACAGCCACAGAAAAGGTTTTAACCCATCAACACAGTAATAATCGAGAGATTTTTACAATTTTTGAAGAGGATTTCGAAAACGGAGCAGCAGACTGGGCTCATTATGATGAGACAGCACCTACGGATTGGAATGAAGCGTGGCATCTGAGCACTGTAGGCGCTTATGAGGGCAATTCCTGGTGGATGGGCGATGAGGAACTGGGAGGATATACCAGTCATCGTTATCTGGTGCTTGATACTCCAGTACTTACACTTTCCGCAACTCCGGAATTAAATTTAATGCTAATATTGAATTGTGAAGATGTGGGAGGAGATCCACCTTATAATGCCTGGGATGGAGCTAATGTGCGGATATCGACAGATGGAGGAATAAACTGGGAAGTGATAGAGGGAACTCCGGTTTATAATGGGACGAGTTTTTATTCATTTGGCTATGAGTTTAATGAAGGACCAAATATACCAGGCTGGGGAGGTACGAATCTATTCCACAACTGGACAGCGGGGACTTTTGATCTAAGTGCCTATGCCAATCAGGATGTGAAGATCCGTTTTGCTTTTGCGAGTGATCCGGCTTATGATACCGCTGATGATCCGGGGATGTTTGGTTTTAAAGTAGATAATATTGTGATAGATACTTCTGCGGGTACATTTGAGAGTGATGGAGATGGCGCAGCAGGTGATGCATTGATGGTACCCGGTTATGGTGGAGAGACAGCGGGAGATCTATGGCATGTATATGATGATGTCGGATTACCCAGTCCCACTCATGCCATGGGCTGTTTTGATGCCGGAACTGATACTTATGCACCAGGAATGAGCGATTTTATCGTTTCACCAGAGATACAATTACCAGAGGAAGGAGAATTGAGCTGGGATATTGGCTGCATTACTATGCTTGATGAAGGTACATTCCCTGATTGTGATTATATTCATGTGGAAGTGAGATCACAGATACCGGGCGAGAACTGGTTCGCCTGGACTTCTATTTCCAATCCACTGAACGATCCGAATGGAACTAATTATGTGTTCACCGGTTCAATTGTAGAATGGGATACATTTGTGAATGGCTGGGGAATTCAATATGGTGATATTTCAATGCTGGCAGGCAGAATGGTGCAATTCCGTTTTGGACTGCATACAAATATAACCGATGAAGTAGTACCAGGGGGATTTAGACTTGATGATTTTTATATTCAGCAGGAATTTTTCCAGGGACCAGGACCCGAGAATCTGGTAGCAGCAGCAGATGGTGGAAATGTGAATCTAAGCTGGGATCCCATCATTGAAGGTGGTAGTGAAGGCTGGATACAGTGGGATGATGGAGTGAATGATAACAGTATTGGTTTGACTGATGGTGGCACATTATGGGCAGCAGCCCGTTTTGACGAGGGTGATATGATGCCTTATGTGGGTGGAGAGATCACTCAGATGGAAGTGTATATTACTGATATGCCAGATGAAATGATACTGCATGTGTGGAGCGGCAATCTAGCTTCTGAGGAACTGATGAGTCAGCCCTACGTTCCAGAGGCAGAAGCCTGGAACATAATTGATCTGGCAACTCCAATTCCAATCGAGACTATGACTGAATACTGGATAGGTTATGAAGTGACAAATGATGATACGGCACATAGTGCTGGAACGGATATAGGACCAGCAGTTCAAGGCAAGGGTGATTTTATTGCTACTGATCCCGGAGCCTGGAATGAGCTTTATGTTTATGATCTTGATTATAACTGGAATATTCATACCTATATAGAAGCAGAAGGCAGAACATTACCATTATTTGCCGGTACTACACGAGATCGTGAGGTGACAGGATATAATATCTGGCGTTCAGATATAAGTGGCGAAGCCTATGAATTTGTAGGTTTTACTCCTCAGGATGATAACCCGATGTATGTTGATGATACGGCAATTGCAGGAGCCTGGAATTATTATGTGGTAACCGCCCTATATGATGGTGTGGATGGAGAATATAGTAATGAGGCGTCAATATATGTGATGAGCAATGACATGCTGGAATTGGGATATGATGATGGCAGTGCCGAAGCTGGCATCAATGTGGGTATTACCCAGAATATGGCAGTTAAGTTTGAACCCAGCTATGCACATGGCAGTTGCGTATTGACCCATGTGAGATTTTTCATTGAAAGTTTGAATACCGGACAATATGTGATGCGGGTATATGATGCCAGCGGAACTGGTGGAATGCCGGGAGCTACATACCTGGTACAATTTGTGGTAACAGGTGGAGACCTGGTGGCAGGCTGGAATACAGTAGAGATACCGGAAGCAAATCTGGAAGATGTAACATTTGATAGTGGTGCCTATTATGTGACAATATTTGAGATGGCAAATGCCAGTGCATTAGGAAAAGATACTGGCAGCGTGGAAGGACAAAGCTATATTACAGTAGGTGGAAACTGGGAAGCAGTTACTGATGGTAACCTGATGATCAGGTCATATCTTTATTATCCAGAAGGACTGGGCACTTATGGTGATGTGGACAGTAATGGAGTGATAGATGCATATGATGCTTCACTGGTTTTGATGCGTGCCGTGATGATGCCGACTCCAGTTGATCCATTCCCGGACGAATTGGGAGATGTGGATGGAAATGGCTTTGTGGAAGCTTATGATGCTGCACTTATCCTGCAGTACGTAGTTGGTATAATCGATATATTCCCGGTTGAAACGCGTATCAATGAGATACCATCAGCAGAACTTGATTATTACTTTGATGGGGAAGAACTGGTTATCACAGCAAGTGGTGAGTTATATTCTGCCAGTCTGGAATTTCCATTTAAATTGGAAGCAGAGAAACTGCAGATCAATGAGCAATTTATTTCCGCTGTCTGGGGTGACAAAGTTGCTATAGCATCAGCATATCCAGTAAGCGGAGAGATATTGAGAATTTCTGTAGAAGAGATAAAAGGACAGCAAATATTCACATCAGCAAACAGTATCAGGGGTGAATTGATGATCTCTGAACCCGTTCTCAGCAGTGGGATCAGATCAATCTATCCTAATCCCTTCAATCCGGAAACCACTATTGGTTATAATCTGGGAAATGATAGTGAAGTGAAGATAGTTGTTTATAACTGTAAGGGTCAGAAAGTGGAAACTCTGCTTGATGCAAGACAAGATGCAGGAGACCATTCAGTTGTGTGGTCTGCAGGAAGTAGAGCAAGTGGAATTTATTTTGTACGGGTAAATATCAACGGTCAAACAGAGCAGAGGAAAATACTGCTGATCAAATAAAAAAATATTGAGTTAAGATGTTAAGCAGATTGACTTAAGGTTTTTTGGGGGATGGCAGCAATGGTCGTCCTCAAGTCCCCGATGAATCGGGGCAGGCGTTACCACTGGGTACATCGTCTTAACGTATAACTTAGCTGAAGAATTTTGGTAATATTGTGAACCGGGTAAAATAAATTTTATCCGGTTCTTTTTTATTGAGTCAAGTAATAGAAGAACAATTTCAGGGTGATAATTTACAAGAAAAAAAGCAGTAAAAATTATTTGTAAAAAAGTACTGAAAATATCTTTAAATAAATAATGTAGAGAATCAGGGAAATATATTGACAGATTTGATAAAATTATATGATTTTCACATAAGAGAAATTTTTTGGGAGAAAAATCGAAATTTTAAATAATAAAGCGAGGAGCTTAATATGAAACATATCCTGATTATGATTGTAGTATTGTTTATTTCTTGTGGTTTACTTTCTGGTGTTGCACCAGAATGGGAGCCAATCACAGGTGCTCAGTATAATATGGTATTATTTAATACTGTAACGATTGACGAAGTGAATTTCACAAATGAAGATGGAAATATGCTGGCAGCTTTTGGACCGGGTGGGGAAGAAGACTGCCGTGCTGTAGCAAGTTTTTTTGCAGGACCGGATGTCTGGAATATGACCATCGTTTCTAATCTGACAGGCGGTGAGGATATCAGCTTCAAAATTTATTCAGCAGTTTTTGATTGGGTGTTTGATTGTGAAGAAAGCATTCCATTTGAGGTGGATACAACTATCGGTAGTTTAACTGAGCCATATCTTCTGACAGCAACTAATGAATTTAATCATCAGCCGGAAATAGTTTTACCAGATGTGATTGTTGGCAATGAAGATATGGAG
>Ga0075124_10001143_pt1 | contig 12383 bp, 18 predicted proteins | sample AntAceMetag02UKS_FD_69809 | JGI IMG/M metagenome (GOLD analysis project Ga0075124, IMG submission 69809) | Saline lake microbial communities from Ace Lake, Antarctica - Antarctic Ace Lake Metagenome 02UKS | ecosystem: Environmental > Aquatic > Non-marine Saline and Alkaline > Saline | place... | reverse complement strand
GCCGATGAGCTTTACCGGAAATTCAAAAACAACAGCACCCACCTTCAGCGCCAAGGCCACCTGATTTTCTTTCTCAAGGGGCCGGATGCCGTTCATGTCTCCATCGCCCTGGACGAAGAATTCATAATCCACGCCCAAGGCGGGAGCCGCGCGACACTGACGGAGAAAGACGCAATAGCCCAAAACGCCTACGTCAGAATTGACCTTATGCCGGATTACGCAGAGAACCGGGGCCAAGGCTTCGTTATTTGCGACCCATTTCAGGAGGCCTGATCAGAATGGAGTGCTATAATGGCAATCAATTTAGCTGAGATCCTTAAGGTTTTAGAGATAATCGAAGGTTTGACCGACAAAATTGAAGACGCTTATGGTAGCATCAAAGGTCATGCCGAGGAGATCCAGGATGCAAAGACACGGGAAAGGTTATTGGATGCCTGTGCTCGTCACGATGCTTCTGCTGTCCGTCATATTCTTTTCGACTGAGGGCTGCAAGCATTCGTACAACCCAGCGTTATATCCATCCTACGACGTATTAAATCCCGGCCCTGAAGTTAGGGCCAACCCCCTGTCTTTCACTGAAGACAACAACAACCTGATCGTTAACCAAGCTTTCATTATTTGGGTATATGAGCTTAAGGAAGAGATAAAGAAGCTACGCCAAGAGGTTGACCGGCTGGCGAAGAAGCTTGGGGACCAACTGATATGATACCGATTACCCCATCCGACGCTGGGCTCACGGGAGTCGTAATGATGTTCGCCATCGATAAGCTTTACGCTCTAGCCAAACATAAGAAGGCAGCAAAACCGAACGGAAACGGAAACGGGAACGGAAAGGCGAAGCCAACGTGCTCTGATTCACCGAAGATCGTGGCACATCTTGAAAGAAACAAGCAGATGGGTGAGACGCTTAAACTCCTGGCCATCAATTCTACCGAGACAAAAATCTACATGGCCGAGATGGTAAAGATCCTAAGCCGCATCGAAGAAAAGGACAGGATGGGATGAAGAAACCGTTGGCTAAAAAGCCCATGAGAACGACAAAATACAAGAAGGCCGGCGGTCGTCCTCAGGTTACAGTCGCCAATAAGGCTAAGTTTTTGAAGCTTTATGAAGACTTTAATACCAACATATCAGAGACCTGTAAAGCCCTGCGGGTGAGTCGACGGGCGTATTACTTGTGGATGAAAGACAAGCGGTTTGCGAAAACCATTGAAGACATAGATGAAGCCCAGATCGATTGGGCGGAAAGTAAACTCCGAGCTTGTATCGACAAAGAAGAAATAAAGGCAATCACTTATTATCTAGACAATATGGCCAAAAGGCGTGGCTACGGAAAGAAGGTGGAACACTCTGGGGATATAAGCATAACCGTGATTTCGGCAATTCCACGGCCATCGAAGACAAAGGATGAAGACGAGGACGACGAAGAATGAGCGAGACGATGACGATTGACCTCTCGCAGCGCTACGACCCAGGTCGGAATGCTAAACAGGTAGAGTTCCACACAGCGACGGAAAGCTACAAACTGTTCGGCGGCGCCATGGGTGGGGGGAAGACCGCGGCGCTCATTAACGAAGGGATCCAGCTCAACCTCGACTATCCCGGTAATTTTGGCTTATTGATGAGGAAGACCTGGCCGTCCTTTCGGGACACCGTTCTCCCCCAGCTCGAAAAGTTCCTGGACCCGAAACTTGTCGTCAACTGGAACCAGACCGAGAAGCTGATCCGGATGGCGAACGGATCGAGAATTCGCTATGGCGGCATAGGCGACAGGCCGGACGATTGGGAAAAGTTCATGAGCGGCGAGTACGGTTGGATAGCGCTTGACCAAGGTGAGCAGTTTACCGAGAAAGAGTTTATGATGTTGTCTACCCGGCTACGGCTCAACCTGGGGAACATGCGCTACTTCTTCCTCCTCTCCTGTAACCCCAACATAGGATGGATCAAGGAGCGGTTTATAGAGCGGAACCCGAAGGACCACGTATTCATTCCATCGCTACCCGAAGACAACATAGCCAATCTTCCCCCCAACTATATCACGAAGATGAGAGAGATCCTGACCCCAGTGTACATTAAGGCACTGCTGGAGGGAGATTGGGAGGCCGTTGGCGAACCGGACAACGTCTATAATTACCTGGTGATCCGGGCGGCCGCGAAGCGCCATACGCTTCCAGGGCTCCCTGTAGAGATCGGCGTTGATGTCGCCAGGGCTGGAGATGACGAGAGCGTTATCATCCTCAGGGAAGGGCTGCGGGTGACGCTTATTGGCAAAGCCCAAGGCCACGACACGATGAAAACCACCGGCGGGATCTGGAACTGCTGCCAGGGCCGCATCCTCCCTCACTGGAAAGACGGGATTACGGTCATAACGATCAAGGTCGACGCTGACGGGGTTGGCGGTGGCGTGGTTGATCGGTTAAGAGAACAGAAGGCAGAGAAGCAAGAACTGTATACGAAGATGATCCTGGCCTCGCTTGATAAGGACCAACGGGACAAGCGAACCACGGAAGGATATAAACTGAGAATCAAGATCCTTGAGATCCACGGAGCGGCCAAGGCCCGGGACGCCGTACACTTCAAGAACCAGCGGGCCGAGATCCACTGGGGTCTCCGAGAGATGCTGGGCGACCTTGACATTCCCGACAACCGAGAGCTCACGTCACAGCTCATGGCAATAAAATACAAACAGAACTCAGCCGGCCAGATAGAAATTGTACCCAAGGACAAGATCAAGGGGGCGCTAGGGAGGTCCCCAGATTTTGCGGAAGGAGTGATTTATTCTCTTGCTGAAATCAGAAACAAGAAGGAGCCGATGGCATGGAGACTGTAACCGTAAACCTGGCGAAACCAATAAACATGGTGAGGGCTCTCATCCGTGGAATACGAACGAGGCAAAGCCCTTTCCGACAAACCCTTCTCACGTCATTGGGCAGCAATCCGGCATGGACCAAGAAGGATATCGCGAAACTGACCAAGGCTGGGTATCAGAACTGCAGCACGGTCTACGCTTGCGTTAACCTCATCGTTGAAGCGGCCGCCATGGTCCCGTGGAGCCTGTTCCGCAGGGCGGCTTCGGAGAAGGGCAAGATAGAGAAGATCGAAGATCACGACATTCTCAGGCGGTTGCACCGACCGAATCCCCAGGAAGGCGGCGCTTCGCTCATCAAGAATGTGTTGGCGTACTACCTGATCAGCGGCAATTCGTACATGATCAAGGCTGGCCCTGAGACCGGGCCTCCGCATGAGTTATATACAATGCGGCCAGATCGGGTGAAGGTATTGCCAGGAACACAATTCGAACCGATCGGGGGCTACCGATACACGGTCAACGGCCTTGCCCGCAAGCCGGACTTTACCGCCGACGAGGTTCTGCATCTTAAAACATTTCATCCGCTCGACGATTATTATGGGTTATCCCCCATCGAAGTAGCTGGGAAGGAAATCGATATCGCAGCCATGGGCCGCGAGTGGAACATGAAGCTCCTTCAGAACGATGCTAGGCCTCCAGGCGCCCTAACCACCGATGGTGGGCTGGATACAGAACAGCGGGAATCGCTGAAGGCGCAAATGAAGGAAGAAACTCAGGGGTATAAAAACGCTGGGATGCCCCTGGTGTTGGAGGGCGGCCTGAAGTGGGAATCGTTTGCCATAAATCCCAAGGACATGGATTGGCTGAATTCGGACAAGATGACGACCCGAAGGATCTGTTCCGTGCTGAAGGTTCCCCCGCAACTGGTCGGCGACGAGGGAGCAAAAACCTTCGCCAACTACAAGGAAGCTCGGAAGGCGCTGTATATGGAAGCGGTGCTCCCCCTGCTGAGCTATTTTAGAGACGAGCTCAACAACTGGTTTACTCCATCGTGGGATGATGATAAGCTGTACTTGGATTTCAACAGAGATTCAATCGAAGCAATCAGAGAGGAACTATCCGCGGTTTACGATCGGCAATCAAAGGCATGGTGGCGAACCGTTAATGAGAGGCGCAAATCATGCGGGGATGATGATATAGGGTCGGAGGGAGATGTTGTCTTTATACCTTCGAACCTGATTCCGCTGGTCGATGTTAGCGGCAACACGGAAGAGGAATAGCATGGCACGAATAACTATCACCGACGCTAGGGACGGCATCCGTCTCCGTCTGTATGTGCGGCAGAAGAAGAGCTCGATCTCTACCCCAATAGAGGCCCTCTGGAAGAAACAGGCTACGATCATAACCCCGGCCACAGCGAAGAGCGCCATCGGTACCGGCGAGGTTCCGGGTGCGTGGAAGGATGCCTGGAGAAAAACAATCCGGGAATTCGTGCGGGACGACATAGCGACCGCGTGGGTCAAGGGCATCGGGTCCGGTGGTGACGTGGTGGCGAAGAAGGTTAATCTGATCCAGCGCAGAGAATTCGATTTCGATGTGACGATGGCCGCCATTAAGGCCTGGGTCGATAGCCACGGGGGGGCCCTGATCGTAGATCTCACCGCGGCACAGATAGGCTCGATCCACGCATTACTGCAATCCCAAATCGCACTGGGCGTGACAAGCCCGTACATCCTGGCCCAGAGGATCCGGCCGATGATCGGACTCACGGTGCGGGAAGCAAAGGCCGTGGGCAAGTTCATCTCCTCTCTGACGGAGGATGGCGTTTCCCCCGTTGCAATTAACAAACAGGTCAGCAAATACACAAAGTATTTACATAAGAACAGAGCGTCCCGAATTGCGCGGACGGAGATCTCCAACGCTTATAATTTTGGTCAGATGAATTCCATAAAACAAGCGGTTGCGGGAGACCAGCTCCCGGGAACACTGGAGAAGGCGTGGATGGCCGGCGGCCAGAACCCCTGCGAAGTCTGCCTAGATAACGAGGCCGCAGGGGTCATTCAACTAGAAGAGGCTTTTCCTTCAGGGCATATGCACCCAACGGCACACCCTCAGTGTGAATGCGCCGTGGGATACACAGTACGGAGGTAAGAATGAAGATTTCAGCAAGAAACCTGATGTTAGCAATCTCGATTATTTTCTTGGTTGGTATCTGTTTTTCCTGGTCTGGATCCGAGGCCTTTTTTGACACGGCCGTTAGCGTAAATGCCGGGATCACGAAAACAGATGGCACGGAGATCGAATCAAACGAAATACTCCTAATAGGGAAATCAACGGTTATGTTTGGAATAACCGTTGTTTTTGATCGCGCAGCGGGAACCTCATCGACCGTTGACGTTGACTTTGAGGTTTGCTTTTCCGGCGGGAGTGAGGGAACGTGGGCCACTCTTGATAACGCGACGTTTAAGATCCCAACAAATGAAGCGGTAGTTACGGGAACCACGGTTCGAGTATTCAAGAGGTTTGATCTCAACGGGGTAAGCAGAATTAAGGTGAAGAGCATTTACAACTCTGACGGTGCGAATAATATCACAGGGGTAAATGCGTACATTTCATATTGATGGGTAAAAGATGAAAAATTATAAACTCTTACTTGTAGCCCTATGCGCCGCCCTGCTTCTTTTCAGCGCCCCGAGGCCGAGGGGTAGCGGTGGAGCGGATCAGGTCGATTGGCCCAACGTCTATATCGACGCTTCAGCCGGAGCCGGAGGGGTAGGCTCAGAAGCCGACCCGTATGACGAATTGGCGGACATCAACTGGACGACCGGCGGGGATAACTCCGTGTTCGATGCGGTCGCGGCCAATGAAGATGTCATTATCCATTGTCTTTGCGACGAAGGACTTCACGAACAAATGATGCCGACTTGTTCCGGATCGGCGGCACACCCTGTAACCGTCAGGTCATACGGAACTGGAGCGCGCCCGATCATCTGGGCTATCTACGCAAATTCGCAGGATTATTTTATTTGCGAAGACTTGGAGGTCATCGGCCTTTGGCTGATAGACGGCGATCATTGGACGGTCGATCGGTGTATAAATGACGGAACGCAATCGCTCGATTGGATTTCGACAGGCGCAACGCTTGATCTTTATATAACCGTAGTTGGCGCGCCGGATGTCCTTTGGGTTTGGGGTGACGGAACGACAAGCACCTTGCCCGATCCAGGGCTGAAAAATTATGGCGGTGTCGCGACTCGATATGGATGTGTTATCTGTGATGATTGGAGTGCGGTTACCGTTGTATGGGGGGACCCCACGTCAACAATAGTATTCAATCTTGGCGACCTACCAGCCGGGCTTACAGGGGCCCTTTCCTTTCATGCGGCAACAGCTTTAACTGGCGACATCGGAAACTTACCAGCCGGGCTTACAGGGTACGTTTCCCTTTCTTCGGCAACAGCTTTAACTGGAGACATCGGAAACTTACCAGCCGGGATTACATGGAGTGTTTTCTTTTCTTCGGCAACAGCTTTAACTGGAGACATCGGAAACTTACCAGCCGGGCTTACAGGGTTCGTTTCCCTTTCTTCGGCAACAGCTTTAACCTATACATCGGTTGCTTGGCCCCTCCCGACGGCCAACGCGACAGACCTCCTATTCAACGCCGCCACATTCGACGTTGGGGAAGTCAACGATATGCTTACGGACCTGGATGCACACGGAAACATACGCGGGTCATTCAATATCGGATCAGGCGCGACGCCGACCGGGGCGGGGATTGTGGCAAAAAACAATCTAATCGCAAAGGGAATGGATGTAACAACGGGGTAATAAAATGATAAAAATATTGATTGCAATTTTCGCGTTATCTTTTGGCTTGTATGGACAGACCGAGCTTCAAGAAACGGCGGTTAAAAAACAGTTTACGATCTCGGTCAAAGACAAGGCGGAAGCTGATAAATTAGAGATTTCCAAGATCGAAACCTCCGATGCTGTATATGACGACGTAAAAAAGACTCTGACTTTTTCCGCGAACGAAGTCGGCCCGAAAATGTCGTGGCGGCTAATCCATGACGGGAAACGGGTTCTTGCGCTTATGCACACGAAAGGATTCACGGCGACGATCCACAAGATACTTGAAGCCGACACGCCGGATAAATGTTTAGAGGAAATCAAGCGGCTTGGTCTGATCGACGATCGCGAATTTAAGGAAGAGGACATCATAATTAACACCGACATAAAAGAGGTGACGAAATGATCATCACGGGATCGGCGGTTCTGTTAAGGTATTGTGTGATAGCCAAGACGCTTTTGATTTTAAGCGGGACGGCTCCTGTCCTCCAGAACACGACCATTTATAACACCGAAACAGAAGTGGTCGCGACTTGCACGATACAAAACTCAACCGGGAATAACAATCTTTTGCCATCTGTGGATATTGATATTGACGCGGCTCAGACCGTAACCGGACAAAACAACTGTTTCAAGGACGCGGCGAAAACCGGGGCAGGGACGTACACGGACACCGACTCGCTGTGGTCAACCGACCCGCTCATGACTGACCCGGCCGCAGCCGACTTCACGCTTCAAGCAACATCCCCCTGTATCGATGCCGGGGAGGACGTTGGGCTTACTGAAGATTATGTGGGGAATTTTGTCGGGCGTGTATTCAAGTCAATTATTGTCGAAATAATAAAACCCATTATTCGGGGTGTTAGAAACCATCCGGATATAGGCGCCTATGAATACCAATACTAGGAGATGAACATGAAATTAGAAGAAAGAACATGCCCGTTTGAGATTAGGGCTTTGACTGAGGAAGGCACCTTCGAAGGACACGCGGCGGTGTTCGCCAAGACCGCCGATTATGACGAGGTAATCGATGCTAAGGCGTTCAGCAAGACGATGAAGGAAGGGAACACCCGCCCAATCTTGTGGTATCATGATGTCACTCGACCTCTGGGGCTGGCCGAAGTATCGATAGATAAGCAGGGGCTGTTTACGCGGGGGGCCCTCAACCTTGACGTTCAGGATGCAAGAGAGAAGCATTCACTGATGAAACAGAAAGTCATCAAGGGCCTGTCCTTTGGTTTCCGTACCATCAAGGATGCCTGGGACGGAGCGACCCGAATACTGAAAGAGGTAAAGCTATATGAGATCTCTCCCTGTACATTCCAGGCCCACCCTAAAGCCTTGATTACGGCCGTCAAGAGTCTTAACATTCCCTCGCTCGATGGGGCCATAGAACGGCTGGAGAAACACATTCAAGCTGTCGAAGAATTTAAGGGCGACGTCCTTGCGTCTGCCGCACATATGAAGTCAGTAAACAATGCAATCAAAGCATTGACAGCGCTTCTCAAATCTGCCGAGCCGTCTGGCGACACTCGGGAAGATGAGGTGAAGAGCATATTCAGATCAGTTATCGGGGAACTGGAAACGAAGAGCAAGCCGCAAGAGCACTTGTTCGGACAAACAATCAAAACCCTCGGAAATCATTTGGAGGTTTAAAATGGTATTAACAGCAGATGAAAGAAAACAATTGCTCGATGAGTTTATCGAAAAAGCAAAGACCGCTCTTGCATTGGAGGCGAAGTCCGACATCGAAGCGATCAATAAGCTCATCGTCGATCAGCGGGCAGAGCATCAGAAATTGCTCAAGGACAAGATGACGGAGGCTGATTTCACACAGTACGAGGTGAAATCCCAGGCCGCCGAGAAGAAGTTTCAGGATCGGGTCGACGCTATCGAAACCAAGATGGCACGGGTTCCCCTCGGTGTTCCCGGAGAGAAAGAGATCAAGGCCGGCCAGGTGGAGTATAAGGCCAGCTTTTTCAATTTCGTCCGGACAGGACGGCTCACGATGGATGCAGCCGCAGAGCAGTACGACATGGAGCGCAGAGCTCTGGTGTCAGACGCCGTTGGCCTGGTGCTTTTACCGGAGGAAGTTGAGTCTGAGATTTATCTCACTCTTCCCAAGATCAATATCATCCGGCAGTTGGCCACAGTCCGCACAACCATGCGAAGCAGACTCAGGCGCCGGTCGCTGACTGAGGTTTCAATGGGTTGGGGTAAACTGGAATTGGGCGGAGCTCCCTCCGAAACAGATGTGGTCCCTGGTGAGGACTGGCAGTATGTCGAGGACCTGGAAGGTCTGGCCAAAATTGGTAAGGACGAGCTCGCTGACTCGGATGTCTCCCTAGAGGCGATCCTGGCCAACAGTTTCGCACGCGCCCGGGCCGAGGCCGAAGAGACGGCTTTCGTTTCCGGAACCGCTCATGCCAACCAACAGCCTGAGGGGATTCTCAATGGCGCCGTCGTAACCCGAGTTAAGACCGCTGCCGCTGATGCTATCGCTGCCGATGACATCCTCAATCTGATTTACGCTGTCCCCGCACAGTACCGGAGAAACGGGAAACTTCTCGTTCCCTCGACCACTGAGCTGGCCATGCGTAAGCTGACCAGTGGCGCCGATGATCTTTATATGTGGCAGCCTCAGGTTGCCGCCGGCCAGCCTCCCACCTTTGCTGGATATCCCACCTTCGCACAGGAAGATATCCCGGCCATCGCGTCTGGAGCTGAGTGTGACATCGCCATCTTCGGTGATTTCAACGCCGGATATCGGATCGTTGATAGAGCGGGCATGACGCTCCAGAGGCTCTTAGAGGTCTATGCTACTGCCGGTTTGATTGGCCTTCTGGCAAGCTCAAGAACTACGGGCGGAGTCATCCGCGCTGACGCTCTTCGAGTACTTCAGGAACTCGCGTAAGATTGCGTGAGCAAGGAGACGAATAATGAAATTCTATAACCCTAAACGGAAACACATGGGCATCCAAATCGACCAGATTCTTTCTGGCGGTGGAATACTTCCTGGCCGACCTCTTCAGCAGATTCAGGAAGAAAGCGCAACTCAGAACTATGATATTGGCACTCGACTTGTCGAAGGAGATCGCGTTTTCCGATATTGCAAAGCTGGTACGGCTATCGTCGCTATGATGGCCGGTCACTGCGGGAACCTTCCCACAGAAGTTAATACTCACGCTGTGATATCTGCTGCCGGAACGGATGAAATCACCATTTTGGATACAACCGCTGCCGGGTCCAGACCGGTGGATTATTATGCTGGAGGCTATATCTGGGTCATGAATCTGGTATCCAGCGTGTTTGAAATGCTTCACATCAAGGGCAGTACCGTTGGCGACGGAACCTCGATCACGCTCACCCTTGTGGAACCTCTTATAGTTGCTATCCCGGCAACGACTTGGATTACTGCCTGGCCCAATGTCTATTCCAATATTCTCGGTACGAGTTCAGGATTTATGGCTCAGGTTGCTATCGCACTTCGCCCCGTACAAAGCGGCTATTATTTCTGGGGACAGACCTGGGGGCCGTGTTTCGGAACTGTTGTCGCCACCGTTCCTGGAAGAGACTCTGGCAACCGGGAGCTCTTCTACAATATTGATGGAGGGCTGATTACTGGAGCGGATGCTTCGGTAAAGACAAACGGACTCGGGCAACGAGCCGGATTCCTGATTACCAACACGACTCCAGGCGGCGGAGGATACGGTGATCAGCTTTACATGCTTCAACTCACTCCCTAAGTGTGAGGCAAATCATCCGTTAACAGGGTGAAAGCTTTAGTTGGGATAGGGGGACGTGCTGTCCCCCTTCCCACATTCCTAATGCAAGGAGAATTCTAATGGTGAAAACAAAAGCAAAAACGGGAGGAACGACCAAGACCAAGACAGGAATCAAAGCTCCTCAAGTCGTTATTCCCACAGAGAAGCTCACTGGCAAACCGCCCAGGCGGATCAAGATGCTGACGAACCTAGCGAACCAAGACGCGGTTTACAAGAAGGGCCACATTTACCGCTGGCCCCGCGATCTTCCCAAGGACACGGCTCGGAGTTGGGTTGCATGTGGGGTTGCCGAAAAAGTAGAGTAGGCCATGAGATTAAAACTGAAGACAGCTCCAGCGTCTGAGCCCATCTCCCTCGAAGAAGCAAAGCTACATTTGAAAGTCGATGGAGGAGCGGACAATGCACTCATCACGGCGCTCATCATTACCGCCCGACAGCTTGCGGAAAAGGAAACGCACCGGAAATTCATAACCCAGACGTGGCTGATGGTGCGGGATAAATTCAAGGAGGTTATCGAGATCCCGGATCCCCCGCTCCAGAGCGTCACGTCAATCAAGGCAATCGAGGGCTACGGAAGCTATGTCGATGACGACTCCAACTCAGGACAGCCCATTCTCTCTCTAGCTGCGACGGCCGACTTTGCGGTTGGCGATCGCGTCATTATCGGCAGAGGCGGAAGCAGGGAAGAAGAACTGGTGGTCCTCACGGTTCAGGCTGACGCCTCTATTACCCTGACGACAAATTTGGTTCTCGCTCACACCGCCACACAGGGTGACCGGGCTGAGAAATATGAACTGGTAGACAAGGGCAAGTACAATGTCGATGCCGCAGAGAATTCTTATGGCAGGATCCGTTCGACATCCTGGCCGGCACATCGCGGCTTTGATAGTATTATCCTTGAATACATCCTGGGTTATGGCGATGAGGCCGCAGACCTCCCCACGGCCTTAAAAGAAGGGATGTTTGTTATGATTGCCCACATGTATGAAAATCGCGGCGGTGAGGGCGCCGTGAAGGCCAGGGTTCATGCTCTCGAAGAAGCCCGGATTCTGTTCGCCCCGTACAAGGTGATGAGGATTTAAATGAAAATTGGAGACCTGAGACACCGGATATCTTTCGAGGAAGAGGTCAAAACGCCCGATGGTTATTTGGGATCCACCGTCACATGGCGGAGCGTGACCACTGTTTGGGCGTCCGTTGAACCCCTGAGCGGCCGGGAGTATTTCTACGGCCAGCAGATATCATCTGAGATTTCTCATAGAATCCGGATCAGGTACAATGAGACAGTGGACGCTGAGATGAGGATAAACTTCGGGGGCCGCTATATGCAGATAGCCTCCATCCTCGATATTAAGGAGCGCCATCAATTCCAGGAGATCCTGGCACAAGAGGTTCCGGAATGAAACTATCGATGACCGCCAGCGGCGACAAGGAATTGCAAAAGGCTCTCCGCAAAATGTCCGATGAAACGAAAGCGAAGGTGAAGCGGGAGACCCTTGCGTCTGGCCTGGATGTTAAGAAAGCCGCACTGGATAACCTGAAGGGAATGAAGGCGTGGGACACGGGCAACCTGGCCAACACCATTCTTGTGGAACAATCGAGAGGCGGCAAGACGGTTGAGGTCGGACCTACGGCGCCGCACGGTCCCCACGTTGAGTTCGGAACCAAACCGCATTTCCCTCCGATGGACGCTCTGGAGGGTTGGGCGAAGAGGCATGGGATGGATTCTGCTTGGCCGATTTGCAAAGCGATAAGCGAGAGAGGAACACCCGCGCAGCCGTTCCTGCTTCCGGCCTTCGTGTCCGTTGAGAAGGGGTACTACTCCAGGTTGAAGGAAATACTGAGGAAGCTATGAGATTGCCCACACTGGCTCTTCACGGCGCTCAGATCCTACACCTACAGGCGCACACTGACTACAAAGTGTTCGCAATCTCATA
>Ga0075124_10001142_pt1 | contig 12387 bp, 12 predicted proteins | sample AntAceMetag02UKS_FD_69809 | JGI IMG/M metagenome (GOLD analysis project Ga0075124, IMG submission 69809) | Saline lake microbial communities from Ace Lake, Antarctica - Antarctic Ace Lake Metagenome 02UKS | ecosystem: Environmental > Aquatic > Non-marine Saline and Alkaline > Saline | place... | reverse complement strand
AATAAAGACACAACTGAATAAAACTTTGAGTGGATATATTATTTTGAGCACCGGATGATAAAAAATATGCAAGAAAATTAGCAACAAGAAAAATTAAAAAAATAATCCATGGATTTGTTTTAAAGAAATGTGTTTTCATAACTTCTTATTTTATCATTGATAAAAGAATTATTATATAATCTGTGAATTAACAAAGTGATATCAAAAACATCGTTAAAAATAAATAATATCGCAAGTAATCTGAGGCAATTTAAATTACCTTGATGTTTTCAATTTAATCCTAAATTCTTTATAGCTAAATGATTACTAATTATCTTCTTAATTCAAAATTTTCACCAAGATAAACTTTTCTAACATGTTCATCTTGTGCCAATTCATCAGAAGTTCCGGATTTCAATATTGAGCCTTCAAATAATAAATAAGAACGATCGGTAATGTTAAGAGTTTCATGAACATTATGATCAGTTATAAGTACTCCAATATTTTTTTCTTTAAGTTTAGAGACAATAGATTGAATATCTTCAACGGCTATCGGATCAACTCCGGCAAATGGCTCATCAAGTAAAATAAATTTTGGATCAACAGCCAGAGCACGTGCTATTTCGGTTCGGCGACGTTCCCCTCCCGACAAAGTTATACCCTTACTATTTCTCACTTGTTGTAATCCAAATTCTTCGATAAGAGATTCCAGTCTGTGTTTTTGTTCAGATTTCGAATATTTTGTAAATTCAAGAACTGCTTTAATGTTATCCTCAACACTTAATTGACGAAAAACAGATGCTTCCTGGGCAAGATAGCCAATTCCTTTTTGAGCTCTTCGATACATTGGCTCTTTAGTAATGTCCACATCATCAAGAAAAACTTTTCCGCTTAATGGTTTTATCAAACCAACCATTATATAAAATGAAGTTGTCTTTCCTGCACCGTTAGGACCCAGTAATCCAACTATTTCGCCTTGCTTTACATTAAGTGAAACATCTTTAACAACAGTCCTTAGTCTGTATTTTTTAACAATTTTTTCAGTTCTTAAAATCATAGATAGATATTAATTATCAAAAGTAAGAAATTATTTTTTGTTTGAAATAATCAGTTTGTTAATCAATGGAATTTTTATAGAAAAAAAAGCATTGTATAATTACAAAGAATAGTTCCATTTTTTTTTGTATTTCCATTATTTTTCCTGTTACTTACCAAAAACTAAAATTAATTCAACTTGTTTTTATTCCACATTATTCTCAATTTCCTCCCAAAACTCAAGAGCTCTTCTTGTGTGAGGAATAACAATACTGCCACCAAGTAGATTTGCAATTGCAAATATTTCAAATAATTCTTTGGTTGTTAATCCGTGTTTATGGGAATTTATAAGGTGATATTTTATACAATCATCACATCTTAAAACCATTGAAGAAACCAGCCCAAGCATTTCTTTTGTTTTAGTATTAAGGGCTCCATCCATGTATGCGTTTGTATCCAGGTTAAAAAAACGCTTAATAACTTTGTTGTTTTCACTAAGGATTTTTTCATTCATTTTTTCGCGATACTCATTATATTCTTCAATTTTATTTTTCATTTTTTTATATTAATTGGTTTTTAGAAAAAATCTATAATTATCTACAAAATTCCTTCTTTCAAAATATCATGTAAATGTACAATTCCAAGATATTTCTCTCCAGAGCAAATTGGAACTTGCGTAATATTATTTTTTCGCATCAGGTCGAGAATTTCAACAAGCAATTCATTTTCTTGAATTATTTTTGGATTTTTTGACATAATATCAACTGCTTTCAATGTTGAAATATCTGTATTATTATGCAACATTCTTCTTAAATCGCCATCAGTAATTATTCCTACTATTTTTTTATTGTCTAGTACAACAGTTACCCCAAGCCGTTTTGATGAAATCTCAAGAATAACTTCATTAATATTTGCATTAGTGTTAACAAATGGTTTTTCGTTTAGGACATAAATATCCGAAGCCCGCAAATATAATTTTTTTCCAAGAACTCCACCGGGATGATATTTTGCAAAATCTTTTTCGGTAAAACCTTTACATTCGAGTAAGCAAACAGCAATGGCATCACCCATAACAAGCTGGTTAGTAGTACTCGAAGTTGGTGCTAAATTATTTGGACAAGCCTCTTTTTCAACACTTACATCAATACAATAATCTGCTTGTTTGGCAAGATAGGAATTTATATTCCCGGAAAGGGCAATAAGTTTATTCCCTCTGGATTTTAATAATGGAATTAAAATTTTTATTTCCGGAGTTTCGCCACTTTTCGAAATACAAATAACAACATCCTCACTTTGAATAATTCCCAAATCACCGTGGATAGCATCAGCGGCATGCATAAAAATTGCCGGAGTACCGGTTGAATTTAAAGTAGAAACTATTTTTGTTGCAATAATTGCACTTTTCCCGATTCCTGTAATCACTACTCTTCCGGTTGAATAATAAATCAATTCAACACATTTTGCAAAATTATCATTAACCGATGAAATAAGTTTATTTATTGCTGTAGCTTCATCTTTTATTGTTTTTTTTGCAATTTTTTTAATTTCAATTGGATTTTTCAAAATATTTTTTTTTTAAATTTGTAATAATCGGGATTTATATTATTATATTTGTAACAATACGAATGAATATTACTTTATATTTTAATTGATAAGTTATTTTTTATAAAAATATGATCTCAACTAAATTATAAAATTAATACAAAAATATTTAATTTTTAGAATTAATGAAGATGATAGATGCAAATAAGTATTCTCTTAAAGAATTATTGAATAAAATATTTGGATTTGAAAGTTTTAAAGGTAATCAAGAAATTATAATAAAAAGTGTATTACAAAAAAAAGACACTTTCATTATTATGCCTACAGGCGGTGGTAAATCTATGTGTTACCAACTTCCTGCTCTAATAAATGATGGAACTGCTATTATAATATCTCCACTAATAGCATTAATGAAAAATCAGGTTGATGCAATACGAAGCTTTGGTACAGAAAGAAGTATAGCTCATGTTCTAAACTCTTCTCTTTCGAAAATCGAAATTGCTGAAGTAAAAAGTGATTTGGTTAAAGGAAAGACAAAATTACTATATGTAGCTCCTGAATCATTAACAAAATTAGAAAATATCGAATTTTTAAAAACTATACAAATATCCTCTTATGCTATTGATGAAGCCCATTGTATTTCCGAGTGGGGTCATGATTTCAGACCAGAATATCGAAATATCAGACCAATTATTAATACAATAGGGCAAGATGTACCTGTGATGGCTTTAACTGCTACCGCAACCTTAAAAGTTCAACAAGATATTCAAAAGAATCTTGGAATCATAGATGCAGAAGTATATAAATCTTCTTTTGATCGTCCAAATCTGTATTATGAAGTAAGACCAAAAACATCCAATGTAATCAAAGATATTATCAAATATATTAAAGGTCATTCTGGAAAATCCGGTATTGTTTATTGTCTGAGCAGAAAAAAAGTGGAAGAAGTAGCAGAAACTCTTCAGGTAAACGGAATAAAAGCACTTCCGTACCACGCAGGTCTTGATGCCCTTACACGTCGAAATAATCAGGATAGGTTTTTGATGGAAGATTCTGATGTTATAGTCGCTACTATTGCATTTGGAATGGGAATTGATAAACCTGATATTCGTTTTGTAATACATCATGATATTCCGAAAAGCATCGAAAGCTATTATCAGGAAACCGGTCGATGCGGTAGAGACGATGGGGAGGGAAATTGTATAACTTTTTATAGTTATGACGACATTCAGAAACTCGAAAAATTTATGAAAGGCAAACCTGTTGCTGAACAGGAAATTGCAAAAGAACTTCTTCTTGAAACAGTTGCATACGCAGAATCTTCAGTATGTCGCCATCGTTTATTATTACATTATTTTGGTGAAGTATATAAATATGAAAATTGCGGTTCTTGTGATAACTGCATTCATCCAAAGCATAAATTCGAAGGACAAGAATATATTAAGCTTGTACTTGAAACAGTTATTCAAGTAAAACAACTTTTTAAATCAAAACATATTGAAAATATCCTTATCGGGAAAAACTCAGGAACTATAAGAGCTGTTAAGCATCATAAAATTCCTCAATTCGGAAAAGGAATGGATCATGATGAAAAATTTTGGAATGCAGTAATCAGGCAAGCATTGATAAAACGTTTTCTGGTAAAAGATATTGAAACATACGGGTTGCTAAAAATTACAGATGATGGAGAAGATTTTATAAAACATCCTTATTCAGTATTACTTGCTCAGGATCATGATTTTAATAACCCTGATGAAGATGATTTTTTCGATATAAGTAAACATAAAACCAGTACAACTGATAATACACTTTTTATACTTTTAAAAGACTTGCGAAAAGATATTTCGAAAGAAGAAAAACTTCCTCCTTTTGTAATATTTCAAGATCCTTCGCTAGAAGATATGGCAATTCAATATCCAATTACTATTGAAGAATTGAAACAAATAACAGGTGTTGGTACAGGAAAAGCGTTAAAATATGGTGAGCCTTTTATTGAACTTATCGCTCAATATGTTGAAGAGAATGAGATTATTCGCCCTATGGATATGGTAGTTAAATCAGTAGTTAACAAATCAGGCCTTAAAGTTTATATCATCAAAAATATTGACAGAAAATTACCTCTCGAAGATATTGCACATGCTAAAGATCTTACTCTTGAAGAACTTCTTACAGAAATTGAAAGAATTGTTACTTCTGGAACAAAAGTTGACATCAATTATTATATTAATGAGTATGTTGATGATTTCCATCAGGAAGAAATATTTGAGTATTTTCATGAAGCAGAATCCGACTCAATAAAAGAAGCCCTTGATGAGCTCGGTGAAGGAGAGTTTACAGAAGATGAAGTTAGATTAATAAGAATAAAATTTTTATCAGAGGTTGGAATGTAAATTAAAATCGGTATGAAATATTTCTTTTTATTTATTATTATTTTTCTTGCCTTTTCTGCCTGTAACATTGAAAAAAAAGAAAAACAAGATCAAGTACCGGAATATATTATCCCACCGGAACAAATGGATGATGTTCTTGTTGACATCCATATTGTTGAGGGTGCTTTAAAATACAAACGAGGCATTGGTGAAAAATATAAATTATATTCTAATCAATATTTCGATCATGTTTTTATGAAATATAATATTTCAAAAAAGCAATTTGACAAAAGCCTTGAGTATTATTACAAACACGAGAAACTACTTGATGAAATTTACCAAAGTGTTTTGGAACAAATTGAAAAAATTGAAAAAGAAAAAGTCAAAAACAATAAAGCTGTAAAAAAATAATTACCTAGTATAATCTGCCGAGCAGTTTTCTTGATTTCCAGCAATTTCAATCGAAAAAGTCCACTCAATCAAAGTATGGCTAATATAATTTCCTGTTCCGGAAACAGTCCAATTATTACCAATTTTCTGAGAAGGATCAAGAGTAATTTTGTTTGTTGTAACTATACCAACTGCAGGATCACCCATGTTTGGATTTGCAAAATTACTTAGTAAAACCTGGCTTGAATTATATGGATCATTTGAAATAGAAACGGTATAATTACTTTTCGAGCATGTTTCGTTAACACTCCAGGTACCAATAAAAACATCTCTTGGATCATCTGCTTCAGGTTCATCAATTGGCTCGCATGATATTCCACTAAAAATTAATACTACTAAAAGAAGCACTGAAATATTATTTACCTTTTTCATAATTAAAATAATTAATAATAAAAATCAAAATATTCTGTATCAAAAAAAAATAGTTTTTAAAAATTTAGTATATCAATTAAAACATTACCAGCAAGACTGCTTGCACCAATACGAAAATATTTATTATTCAGCCACTTATCTCCTAATATTTCCTTTACCAAACAAAAATATCTTAATGCTTGTTCTGATTCACGAATTCCGCCGGCAGGTTTAATTCCAATCATTTTTCCGGTTTTTTCATAATACTCTTTAATTGTATCTAACATAATTAAAAAAGCAGTTTCGGTAGCAGCAGGATTTATTTTTCCTGTAGAAGTTTTAATAAAATCAGCACCTGCATTAATAGCTAGTTCACTTGCCTTTCTAATATTTTCAACAGTTTTGAGCTCTCCTGTTTCGAGAATTACTTTAAGGTGAATGTCATTACAAACATCTTTTATTGCTTTAATTTCATCAAAAACAATTTCAGTTTTTCCTTCAATAAGTTTCCCTCTCGAAATAACCATATCAATTTCATCAGCACCTTGATTAATTGCATATTTCACTTCCTCAACTTTTACTGCAATTGGGGATTGACCGGCAGGAAATGCTCCAGCAACAGAAGCAACAGAAATGTTCGAATTTTCTAAACTTTCTTTTGCAACTTTTACCATTGTTGGATAAACACAAACTGCAGCAACTTCGTATTTAGTTTTATTATTATCTGAAAAGGATAATGCTTTCTTGCAAAGTTGTTTTACTGATCCATCATTATCAGAACCCTCAAGAGTTGTTAAATCAATAAAACTAAAAATCAATTTTAAAGCTTCTTTTCTATCAGTCTTATCTAAAGAATTAGCTAATATCTTGTTAACCCTATTAGTTAAATCATCTTCACTGCAATACAAATACTCATTAAATTCCATCATGACAATAAAATAATATACAAATGATAATAATAAAAATTTTGATTACAAACTTATAAAAAAAAATATTGTCCATCAACTCTTACAACCTTGAATTTATAGTTTTATTCGTTATCAAATTTTTTGTTTGATTACACAGCAAAAGATATTAAATAAATTCACAATATTTTTCTTATTTTTGTAATTATTATTAGTATCGCAAAAATATGTCAACAAATCATCTTCCTTTAGTATCAATAATTTCGGTAAACTTTAATCAACTTGAAGTAACTTTTGCTTTTCTTGAATCATTACGAAAAATATCATATCCAAATTACGAAATAATTCTTGTTGATAACGATTCGAGAGAAGACCCCACAGAAGATATCAAAAACAGATTTCCTGAAGTAATTTTAATTGTCAGCAAAGAGAATCTTGGATTTGCAGGAGGAAATAATCTTGGAATACAAACTGCTAAAGGTAAGTATTTTATGATGTTGAATAATGACACCGAAGTTGATCCAAATTTTCTGGAACCACTAGTACAAAAAATGGAAAGTGATTCAAAAATCGGAATGCTTGGCTCTAAAGTAAAGTTTTATTATCAACCGGATATTATACAATATGCAGGTGCTACACCAATGACAAAATATACTGCAACAAGTTACTTTATTGGATATGGTAAAAAAGATATCGGGCAATTTGACAAAGCTTGCCTTACTCCGTTTGCTTCAGGTGCTGCAATGATGGCTTCAAGAGAAGTTTGTGAGAATGTTGGATTAATGGCAAATTTCTTTTTTCTTTATTATGAAGAACTCGATTGGCAAGAAAGAATTAGAAAAGCGGGATATAAAATATATTTTGTTCCAGAATCTGTTGTTTTTCATAAAGAAAGTGTCTCTGTTGGTAAAGCCAGTGCTTTGCAGGCGTATTGGCAAACCAGAAACAGACTTTTACTTATTCGTAGAAACTTTCCACCTATCAATGTATTTATCAGCATAATTTATATGACTTTTATCTCAACTTCATACAGGTTTGTTAAATATCTTTTTCAAGGAAGATTCCGTTCAATAAAAGTTCATTTTATTGCCATTGCTTGGCATTACTACAATTTGTTTAACAAAAAACGGATACATCAAAATAATTTTCTTAAAAAATAATTATTAATATTTCTATTTTTATTAGAGGAATAATATCCGAAAACAATATATTTTTCTTTTTTTTATCTCCGAAAACGGAAATACTATCCTTATCCGGAATTGGGCAAACTATACAAATCAAATATTGAATATCAGACTATTGTAAATATTACTAATAATTTTTGATTTTCTGTATTTATTTTTTCAATAATATCACAGAAACATAAACTCTCTATCTTCTTGATTTATTACACTTTATAAATATTGGCACAAACATTGCAAACATCTATGAACAGATATTTATTATAATATGAAATTTGCACTAAAACTAAATCAAGAAAAGTTTGAACAACAGAAGTACTATAAATATTATAAGTATGATCGTTGTGGTTATGTTTCTATAATTAAAGATTCTAATCGCTACGGGGTTAGTTCCCCGCCGCTCTGCGGCGAATTCATAAACTTATTCCTTAGCGATACCCCGCTGCTCTGCGGCGGGGTAGTTCATTTGTCCAATTTGCGAAAAAGATGGTTATAAAATGAAACTAAAATAATTATTATATGATAATTGATAAAACATATTCGTTGAAAGAAATACAGAAGAACGGTTTAACGCCAAACCCTTTAGCTAACGTTGATTATAGCGTTTTTAAGAAACATGAAAAGATTTATTTCTTTGAGCAAAATGATAGTACTAAATTTAAATTATTTAGTATAATTAATAAACATTCCTTCTTTTTATAATATGGTTAAATAAAATCACGATATACTGTGATGTGTCTTGAATCACAGTTTTCCTTCCTTATTTAAAGACAACTAGCCTTATAACATTTTTCCCGGTTATAAGGCTTACTTTTTTTAAAGCATTTTATTTTTTTGACAAATTAATATATACTGGCAGGTGATCACTATATCCACCATAATACGAACCTGCTGAAGTACGATTTGGGCGAGCATCACCCTCATTTGGATGAAATAAAATCCAATCAGGTTTGAATATTTCAATATCATTATTTACTATTTCCCAGGAATAATCCTTATCCAAAAGATTTGAAGAAACAATAATTTGGTCGAAAAGATCCCAACTTTTATAATATAATGTTCCTTCACCTTTCGAATACCTTCTAAATGATAAATTTGTAAGTGTTTTTTCATTAAAATTTAAAACACTATCAGCAAGCAAATAATGTGAAATACTAATGTCATCAGGATTGTCATTAAGATCACCCATAATAACAATATTTGCTTTTGCATTAATTTTGAATAACTGATCTGCTTTTTCTTTTAACGTTTTAGCGATAAAAATCCTTTTTGGTTCAGATTTCTCCTGTCCACCCCACCTTGACGACCAATGATTTACAAATACATGTATAGTGTCTTTTTGACTAATCAAAGCTGTTACATGAAGAATATCTCTTGTGTGATCATTTTTATCAAACGGAAAATTTATCTCAATATACTCGGTTTTAATTGGTTTAAAGGAATTTGAGCGATACAAAAGAGCAACATCAATTCCTCTTTCATCGGGACTTTCTTTATGAATAATTTCATAACCCGAGTTAATTAATTTTGGATGAGATACTAAGTCTTCTAATACTTTTCTATTTTCAACTTCCGATAGTCCTATAATTTGTGGCATATCTATACTATCAATACTATAGAGCACTTTTGAAAGATTATCAAGTTTATGCAAGTATCTCTCAGTATTCCACGCAATTCTACTTGAAGGCAAATAACTTTCATCCTTTTTATTTGGATCATCAATTGTGTCAAATAAATTTTCAACATTATAAAAAACAAGTTTCAAATTCTCAACTCCGATGAATTCACTTTTCGGGCTTTTACATGAATTTAATATTATTACAAAAACTAATGAGGCAACTAATAACTTTTTCATATTAAATAGATTAATGGTTTATTAATAAAACTATTCAGAATTCATCTCTTTTTAATTGACTGATATTTCTTCTGTCTTTTTTTGTTGGTCTTCCTGCACCTTTGTCACGATATTCATAATTCGAAACATTTATCATATCTCGTTTTTTATACTCTTCTTCAGTAGTTAAATCCTGAATATTTTGAGCAGCTATTTTAGCTGAAACGCGATTTTTTAAAATTCCAATTACTTTTACCGTTTTAACAAATTGATTATATTTTAAAGATATTTCATCACCAGAATTTACCTCTTTAGAAGGTTTTACAATCTTACTATCAACATAAATCTTTCCTGATTTACATGCCTCAGTTGCCAGACTACGTGTTTTAAACAAGCGAACTGTCCACAACCATTTATCAATTCGGATAGAATTTCCCAAAATATTTTTTTTATTTTTCCCTAAAATAAATACTCAATGGAACACCCTCAAAATCGTAAAGAACTCTCAACTTATTTTCAAGAAATCTTCTGTATGAAACTTTAACATCCTCAGGATAATTACAAAAAAATGCAAAAGCAGGAAAAGAAGTTTTTAATTGAGTTACATATTTTATTCTTATATAACGACCTCTGGCACCAATAGGTGGTGGAGTTTGTTGAATAATTTCCAACATTTTATCGTTTAACTCTGCCGTTGGGATATTTCTGATTTTGTTTCTATAAACATTATAGCAAACTTCCAGTGCTTTAAAAATTCTTTGTTTTTCAATTACAGAAGTAAAAACAATAGGAACATCAGAAAAAGGAGCAATTTTTTCTTTAATTCTTTCAGTAATAATTTTGTGGGTATTTGAATCTTTTTCAATCAGATCCCATTTATTTATGACAATTACTAATCCTTTTCGGTTTTTCTCAACCAGACTAATAATATTAAGGTCTTGTGTCTCTAATCCATCTTGAGCATCAATCATCAAAATACAAATATCGCTTTTCTCTATTGCACGAATAGATCTCAACACAGAATAAAACTCAATGTTTTCGTGAACTTTGCTTTTCTTCCTTAAACCTGCAGTATCAACAAGCATAAAATCAAGTCCGAAACTATTGTATCGTGTATAAATTGAATCGCGGGTTGTGCCGGCAATACTTGTTACAATATTTCTTTCTTCACCAATAAAAGCATTAATGAGAGAGGATTTCCCAACATTTGGCCGCCCAACAACAGCAAATTTAGGAAGATTTTCTGTTTCGTCTTCAAAATCTTCGCCAAATTCTTTAACAACTTCATCAAGAATTTCACCTGTACCACTACCACTGATTGAGGAAATGCAATATATTTCGCCAAGACCTAATTGATAAAACTCATTGGCACTTGCAATTAATTTGCCATTATCAACTTTATTAACACCAAGGAAGACTTTTTTATTAGTTTTCCTTAACTCTACTGCAACATCCTCATCCATTCCTGTTATTCCTTCTTTCACATCAACAAGAAAAATAATTACATCAGCTTCATCAATCGCTAATTTTACTTGAGCTCTTATTTCACCTTCAAAAACATCGTTAGAACCAATAACATAACCCCCGGTATCAATTACCGAAAATTCTTTCCCATTCCAATGACTCTTGCCATAATGTCTGTCTCGCGTAACTCCACTTGTTTCTTCAACAATTGCTTGACGACTTTCAACCAAACGGTTAAATAATGTTGATTTTCCTACATTTGGTCTTCCAACTATTGCTAAAATATTTCCCATAATAATTGATTTATTTGAAAAAATAAATATTTAACTCCTAATTATTATTCCACTAATTATTTTAAATTTAAAGAATTCAGCTTGCAAAATTACTATTCATATCCGAATCTTTTCAAGTTTGAGTCATTATTTCTCCAATCTTTATTTACTTTAACACTTAATTGAATGTAAATTTGCTTTCCAAAAAATGCCTCAAGGTCTTTTCTTGCTTCTACTCCAACTCTTTTTAAAGCCAATCCTTGATGACCAATTAAAATTGCTTTTTGTGATTCACGACTAACAAAGATAAATGTTGTAATCCTTATTATTTTTTCTTCTTCTTTAAATGTATCAACAGCAACTTCAACAGAATATGGGATTTCTTTTTTGTAATAAAGAAGGATTTTCTCTCTGATTATTTCTGTAACAAAAAAACGTTCAGGTTTATCTGTTAACTGGTCTTTAGAATAGTACGCTGGACTTTCAGGCAGGTATTCTAATATTTTATCAAATATAAGTTCAATATTAAATTTCTTTAAAGCAGAAAAAGGTATAATATCATTTTTATCAACCAGCTTAGACCATTTCTTAATCAATAAATTAACTTTTTCTTGACTCGTTAAATCAATTTTGTTGATTAATACAAGAACATGAATATTTGACTTCCTAAGATTATTTATTATTTCTGTGAAATTGTTTTCCTCATCAACTTCAGTCAAAAGTAATACAATATCAGCATCAATGAGAGCAGTATTAACATATTTCATCATTGCTTCCTGAAGTTTGTAATTGGGTTTAATTATCCCTGGGGTATCAGAATACACAATTTGAAAATCCTCACCACTAACAATTCCCATAATTCTATGACGAGTAGTTTGCACCTTAGATGTAATTATTGATAGTTTTTCTCCTACTAAAGAATTCATCAGAGTTGATTTACCAATATTAGGTTTCCCGATAATATTTACAAACCCGGCTTTATGTGACATTTTACAGTTTTTATTA
>Ga0075124_10001141_pt1 | contig 12390 bp, 12 predicted proteins | sample AntAceMetag02UKS_FD_69809 | JGI IMG/M metagenome (GOLD analysis project Ga0075124, IMG submission 69809) | Saline lake microbial communities from Ace Lake, Antarctica - Antarctic Ace Lake Metagenome 02UKS | ecosystem: Environmental > Aquatic > Non-marine Saline and Alkaline > Saline | place... | reverse complement strand
CTGAATGGAACGCCACTTCTTGACATCAAACCCTATGTCTATCAGTTTGACCACCGCGAGGAGGTTGAGAACGGATGGGTGGACAACACCCACATGGATGACATCGGTGCATGGAATGCCACCCCAAAAGGACTCCGGGACAAGGAGAGAACCAATCGTGAAAAGTGATTTGCGGCGCAACTGGGTGAAAATACTCAGCATATCTGTGGGCCTTGTACTTGCTGGCTTCATTATCGCCCTGCTGCTCCTTGTGGCAACCCACCCATCCCCTTCAGCAGTGATTGAGTCACTGATGACAAAGGAGATCCAGTTCGCAATCTACCTCAGTCTTGTCACATCTGTCATATCCACCCTCCTCTGCATCCTCATTGCAGTCCCTGCTGCCTACTCACTGGCACGGTATGACTTCTGGGGAAAGAGTTTCGTGAGTACTATCCTCGACTTGCCTCTCGCACTGCCACCACTTGTCGCAGGTGTGGGACTGCTGCTCTTCTTTGGGACAACTCCCATCGGCGATTTCCTTGAATCAATAGGCATTGTCTTTGTCTTTACCCCTCTTGGAATCATCATCGCACAGTTCTTTGTGAACATGCCGTTCATGCTGCGGATTATGCGCTCCACATTTACTGATATATCCCCCCGGTATGAATATGTGGCATGCACCCTCGGGTGCACCAACCTGCAGGCCATCTGGCGGGTGACCCTTCCGATGGCAATCAACGGGTTTCTTGCAGGCGCTGTTATTACCTGGGCAAAGGGCATCGGTGAATTCGGTGCTGCCCTGATGATTGCCGGCGCCACCCGGATGAAGACTGAGACGCTGCCTATTTCGCTCTTTTTAAACATGTCCTGCGGTGAGCTGGATATGGCTATTTCTGCTGCAATCATCCTCATGGTGATATCGCTGGTATCCCTCTATGTCTTTGAATATTTCGGAGGATCGGCGAAATTCTAACCGGTGACCATCATGCTGACAATAGAACATATTTCGAAAAATTTAGGGGAGTTTATCCTTGACGATGTCTCCCTCAGAGTTGAAGACGGGGAGTATTTTGTCATCATCGGCCCTACCGGTGCGGGCAAGACCATTCTTCTGGAGACCATTGCCGGGGTGTATCCCCCCGATTCAGGCACCGTAGTCCTCGATGACCGCGATGTGACCTTTGTGCCTCCCCGTGAACGCAACATCACCATGGTCTACCAGGACTACATGCTCTTTCCCCACCTGACGGTTGCGGAGAATATCGGATTTGGCCTGAAGAACCGGAAACTTCCACCGGATGAGATTGCAGACAAAGTGGCAGAGGTGGCAGAGATATTCGGCATCGGACACCTGCTCCACCGCTACCCGAATACCCTCTCCGGCGGAGAACAGCAGCGTGCGGCAATTTCACGGGCCATTGTCCTTGAACCCTCTATCCTGCTCTTAGATGAACCCCTGAGTGCACTTGACGGACAGACACGTGAACGTCTCAGGATTGAACTGAAGCGTCTGCATGCCGCATATAAGACAACAATCATCCATATCACCCATAACTTTGAGGAAGTATTCTCCCTTGCCTCACGGGTGGCAGTGATGCACCAGGGGAAGGTAATACAAGTTGGGACACCTGACGAAGTCTTCCGGCACCCGAATTCAGCGTTTATCGCAGAATTTGTCGGTGTGCAGAATATCTTCCGGGGCACCTGCACAGCAACAAATGGACTTTCTGAAATCACAGTGGAAGGAACAGAAGGTTCCCATCTCATCTGTTCGTCCCTCTGCACAGGAAATACTGATGTCACAGCCACTATCCGCCCGGAAGACATCATGGTCTCCTGCACAAAATTAGAGTCCTCTGCACGGAATTCTTTTGCGGGCACCATCACCGATGTGGCAGATAACGGATCAATGGTGAGGATCAGCGTTGATACCGGACTGCCATTCATTGCCGCCGTTACCCGGCAGGGATGGCAATCGCTTGGTGTTGAAATCGGTGACACGGTATATCTTACCGTTATGGCGCAGTCTGTGCATATCTTCTGAATTTATTTCCCCCCACCCATTTTTACTCATATGTTCCATTTGTGCGGCACCTCTCCGGAACCACTCCTGAAAACCCCCATATAGAACCACAAATGCACACACCACATACCATAATCTGCGCATATGAATCCGGGGACCCACCTGTACCACCCGTCTCATGCAGGTATTTTAAAACACCGTGGGGCGTACCTGGTTCATTTATGGCAAAATTAAATATATTTAGATAAAATCATAATAAAATTTAAAATTTAAAACTGCCGTTAATTGGATTAATTTTAAAAATAAAAATTCTAAGCCATTATTTTTAAATTTAAACGCAGCAAATTTGTACAAACGGATTTTTGCACGAGTATAATCAACCAAACCATTAAATCTTCAATTAAATGATGTATTGATACAACATTATGTCGGAGTAGACATGGAACAGGTAACAGTAGTATCAACATCTGATGAGGGGATCATCAGAACGTTCAGAGAGTCAGATGCATGGGGTCTTGCGACCGCAGTCGATCTCAAGAAATGTAACCCGGAAATTATCCGGGATGCGGAAAAGATTCGTGAGTTCGTAGCGCAGCTGTGTGAACTCATTGACATGAAACCATTTGGTGAAACACAGGTTGTTCATTTCGGTCCAAATGATCGGGTTGCCGGATATTCCATGACCCAGCTGATTGAAACGTCCCTGATATCAGGCCACTTTGCCAATGAAACAAACGCGGCATACCTCGATATCTTCAGCTGCAAGGAATACCCACCCGAAATTATGGCTGAATTCTGTAAAGATTTCTTTGAAGCTGAATCCTGTAACGTACAGATTCTGTTCAGGAATTAAGTAAGGCCCTGATGGGTCGTACTCTTGTTTTTCGTACGGGCACTTTTGCATACACCATTACCGGATTCAGATACCAGTTACACTGTCACGAACAATCCTGATATTTTGGCCTTCACCATCTATTGGAACACACTGCACACTTCTGAATACGCACAGGTTTATTCCGGACATATACATCCTGAATCACCTCAGATTAATTCAGAAACATGCCGGGGAAAAAATAAAAGAAAGGAGTTTGTGAATTGGAAGTCTGGAGCAGACTTAATCATACGGGAGAAATTGATATGCGGTGAATTCCCCTCGCATGCAGAGGTGTTGAATGGGGGTATCCTCCTCCCCATCTGTTAATTGCCCGGTTCTGTTCAAAAACACCTGCCGTGCAGGGTGAAAGTATTTTTCAGACGGCAACAGAGACGCATAAAGATGACACCAGTTGCCCGTCAGGCTCATACAGGCATGCCGTATCCCCGTTATTATTCCATACATTCTGTGTACGCCCCCAGTAGAGCGCCCCTATGGCCGGTGTACCCATACCGGTATACACCGTCACCATCTCTCCCGGACCAAGAGAATAGAGGGGGAAGGTATACCGGTTGCTTCCGGTATCATCTGTGAGCACCCACCCGGCCATATCCAGTGAAGATGTGCCGGTGTTCTGAATTGTCACCCATTCGTCAGCAGGGCTAACACCGGTGATCGTCACATTCCGGGCAGACACAGACCCTTCCATCAGGCTTTCCGTAGCGGCAGGGGTGGCAGCAGGGGTGGGCGATGACGGACCGATCACATCACCTGTTGTAAAGACCGCATATACGGGATAATGATCCGAGACACCGGTCAGCAGGGGAAAAACAACCCCAAACACGTCATCATACCGGAACACACCTGCGGTTCCGGTAAATTCATCGTCCAGAGATGGGGTGATGACAATCCGGTCATACGTCATCACGGTATCACCGGTCGTCGTGTCACAGTCATTTCCTATCAGCCAGTGATAATCTGATGCACGGAGGGGACACACTAACTCCTCGTCAAAATACCTCTCATCGGCATTGAAGTCCCCCATCACAACCACATCCGGTTCTGACGGATAGGCCGTATTTATCCAGTCCACAACATCGGTGAGGGAATCAATCTCTTCTGTTGCTTCATCAGGGTCGGTATGGATAACCGCACAGACCGCACTGACCGGATCCTGTATGCCTTCAAACCATACGATGAACGGCTCACGGTGGAAAGGGTCTGTTCCTTCCGGTTCCGGATAGGTCTGCGGTACACCCTGCAGCCTCACCGTCTCCATATTATAGAAATATGCATACTGCTCCTTTGACACCGTCCGTCCCAGCCGTTCGGAAGCCACATAGGCATACTGCGACCCGTCGCTGTTCACCTCAGTAAGGAGGGCAGGGAGTGCTGTTCCGGAACTGTCTCGGACTTCCTGGATGGCGATGAGATCATATGACCGAATAGTCTGTCCGAGCACATCCATCACATCCTCCCGGGCGGCCTTTGTCGTGCCGAATACCTGCACATTGAATGCACCGACGACAAGCCCCTCATCATCCGGTCCGGCAGTCCCGGACGGTACAAACTGCCAGATATCCTCACTGTAATTCAGTGCACCAAAGATACCCACTACAAGCACAACAAAGATGCCGACCTTTCCCAGACGTGAACGTTTACCCATCTGTACATACATCAGGGCGACAGATAAAAAAAAGGCCCTTCACTGAATTGCGTGGGAAAATGTCTCAGGAATTCCCCTTTGCATAGATGGGAACACAATTGCAGCACACAAAAATCCCAGAAAACAGGCGGGACAGGGGTAAGTTCACATATCCCTCCTGTATATGACCTGTTTCACACCTGGGGGAGAGTCTTGCAGGGAGGGGGGCACCCCCTCCCCTGCTCTTCGTCAGAACCAAGAGACGATACAATTCTGAAGATATTGACAGGACTTTAGTTCATGTGGAAAAAACAGATTCACTCATTTAAAGAACCCACATGGGACAGCAATGAACCTAAAAATAGGATGCATGTCCCAACCGCTTTTGCGGATTAATACATATCCCGGGAGACAACGGACTCTTCAAACCGCCCCTCACAGAAGACCATAACAGGCACCACTTCACCCCGGCAGAAGGCCTGCATCGCAAGGTCATATGTCCGACGGGCATACCGGAGTCCCTCCTTTTCAAAAAGAGCAATGAGTGCCCGGAAGAATGCAATCTGCTGGTCCAGATACTCCTTTTCGTAGCGGGCAGTCTCTTCTGCCACTGCTGACGCCTCTTCCTGAGTCATGGGCGCATTGTACTCGCCATGGGTATTCAGGCCGGATATATGGCACATACGCAGATCTCCGGAGGGATCTGCCTCCCGGTGCAGCATATATGGGTATACACGGCAGATCAGGGGGCGATCTGCATAGATCCGGCACCGCCCGGATTCATTCAGAAACGTGCAGACATTTCCGTCCGTTGTCTTCAGGGCATACCCGGAGACAAAGAACCGCCCGTTCTGGTCACACGCCTCAAAATACGGCGCAGGCACCACTACATCCGGGTGTGCCTTCCGAATGCGGCGCACATCCTCATCCAGTAAAAAGACATGATCATTGACTTCCTTCGTGCAGCAGCGGCCGCAACAGGTGCATAAAAAACCGGTTTCGCGGACGATTTCTGCATACTCATCCACCGAATATTCTTCAAGAAGCTCACGCTCCTCTTCCAGTTCACTCAGTCGTTTCTGAAGCACTGCTTTTGAGATATTCTCACCTGAAGAAATGTTTCTTCTCCAAAATACTTGCACCTTTCTTTGAATACCAGTCATCCACCAATCATGCCTCATAAATCAGATGAGTGGGAATATACCAGATAGATACAGTGGTGTGCATGAAAATACCGTCATCCATTGAAACTGACCGGGTTTACCGGATGGACTGCCTTGAGGGCATGAAACTGATGAAAAGCAGCACGGTGGACGTCGTTGTAACATCACCACCCTACAATATCGGCAAACCATATGCAACCCATGATGACACCATGCCCTATGACGAATATCTGGACTGGATGCACCGCATCGCACATGAAACGCGTCGCATTCTTTGCGATGACGGATCGTTTTTTCTCAATATCGGCGGAAAACCACGAGAACCATGGGTACCCTATGATGTCATGCAGGAATTCAGGGACGATTACATACTCCAGAATGTGATACACTGGGTGAAGTCCATCTCTATTGCAAAGGAAGATGCAGGCAATTATGATGCCATCAGGGATGACATTTCAGTCGGACACTATCAGCCGGTAAATTCAGACCGGTATCTTAGCCAGTGCCATGAACATATCTTCCATTTCACCCCAAAAGGCACCACAAAACTGGATAAACTTGCAGTCGGGGTAAAATATCAGGATAAGAGCAATATCGGCCGCTGGAAACAGGCAACACATGACCTGCGTGACCGGGGTAATGTCTGGTTTATCCCATACAAAACCATCCGTACATCACGGCCGCACCCGACCAGTTTCCCGGAGAAACTGCCGGAGATGTGTATCCGCCTGCATGGAAGGACACCGGACACCGTCGTCTGTGACCCCTTCATGGGCATTGGAAATACTGCCCTTGCATGCATCACCCTCGGTGTGCACTACATCGGATTTGAGATAGACCCCGAATACTGCGACTGTGCAGAGGAACGGATACGAAGGCACACTGCACCGGAAATCTAAGATGGATCCTATAATCGCACTGATACTCACAATATCCGTCATTGCCATCGTGGCCACCCGGCACGCCATCCCGCCGTTTCTCACCCTCACCGGAGGAGCCTTCCTATTTGCACTTCTCACAGGCATGGGCGAGAGTGCGGTTGCAGCATTCACAAGTGGTGCCGGAGCACTCTTTGCAATCCTCGGAATACCGATCTACTGTGGATCCGTCATCGCCAAATTCCTGGCACGGGACGGCGGTGCAGAACGTGTTGTGGAGGATATCGGGCGGATCGCCCACCGGCCAGTCTCCGCCGCCGCCCTTGCAGGATACCTGCTCTCAGTCCCGATGATGTGCTGCATTACGCCGTTTATTGTCCTCACACCGGTGCTTGCGGGCATCCGCCGAAAACTGCACTGCACCACATCACTCTATTATGCAGCCGCCTGCGGGTCAGTCATCTCGTTTGTTTTTCTCTACCCTCTTCCGGTCACCTATGCGATAACAAACAGTCTGCAACCGAGGGATTTTGTCGCCGGCAGTTACCTGCAGGTCGCTCTCCCTCTTTCCCTTTTTGCACTCATCATTGTGACATACCTCTCCGGCCGAAATCATGCATGCAGCACAGGGAGCCCGAATAGTGAAGAAACAGTGCCCGGCAGTCGGAGGCAGGCATGGATCCCGGTCATTCTGCCGGTCGCCTGCCTTGTGGCGGGCCACCTTATACCGCCCCTCTCCATCCTCGCAAACATCAATATCGCACTCTTCGCAGGCCTCTGCGGCGCCATTCTTCTCTCACCTGCGGCATCCCGTATTCCTGCACTGGAATCAGGTACAAAACATGCAGGCATCATCATCTTTGATCTCTGCGGTGCAGGTGGCCTCGGTGCAGTGGTCGCAGCAGAAGGGGGAATTGCTGCTGCCCTCCCGTCACTCTCCACCATTCTTCCGGCAATCCTCGTTCCTTTTGTCATCGCAGCACTCTTCCAGGCCGCACAGGGCTCAAGGGTCGTATCAGCAGTCATCACCGCATCAATGCTTGCGGGGACTGAGATTACGGCCGCAGTCCCTGCACTGCCTCTCGTGCTGATGATAGCAGCAGGATGTATGATGTTTAGTTTCGTAACAGACCCCTTCTTCTGGGTGATACGACGTACAACAGGTGAGAGTGTACGGAATGTATGTATGCGCTACACGGTGCCGCTTCTCTGTGCAGGAACAATAACCGCCGCCATCACGATACTCCTCTTCGGCTAAAAAAAATCAAAATTCAGGGAGAAGAGAGACGAACAGGAAAATTTCTTCTCTCAATTCACCTGCGCTCAGCATGACCCGTCCTTTCTGGAACCCTTTACTGCCCATATTGCCGGTATTGAGAGTTACATGCACGCCCCCCTCTCCTTCTATGGGAACAGCAGTGTTCGCAATCTCAATCCAGGGAACATCAGACGTAACAGAGATCAGAAGCGGACCATCCCCGGTCACGGTCACCGGCAGGCGACAGGGAATGGTGATTCCGCGGGCCAAATTATGCATCGTAAAATGGGGTTCAGGGAGCAGAATGGCAGAAGTACTGGCCGGTGAATCCGCGACCATCACATCAGATTCTATCACTTCACTCTCAGCCACGTCAGATTCTATCACTTCAGCCACTTTCACCTCAGATTCCGCCATGCCATTCTCCTCCTTCGGGAGAAAGGGAGGAGAAGGAAGAGTAGAGGGTGAGAGAGAGGCTATTGGCAAACCCTTCTCTTCCGGAGTAACACTGTCTGCCTGTTCGGCAGTCTTCGGAGCGTGAAGCGGACTTTCAGCAGGGAATATATCCTTATTTCCCCGACTGCACCAGGGGCATGCCCCAAGATGACCGCCAAACCAGTGGTTTGCATTCACTTTGCAGTGTTTCATTCCCATAATCTCTGAGAGAAGACAGTCTTTCCACTCACCTGCAGAAGGTCGGCGGTTCTGTTCTGCAATCCCTTCAACGAAGCACCGTGAAAAGAGACGCCGGAGAGAGAACGGTATAATGCGGTAATCCGGTGCAAAAGAGGGGGGGTAAATGTTCTCGTCCGGGGAGTCAAAAGCAAACACCCCGTGTTCTATCTTCTGTTCAATGCCCGGGAAGGCAGAGACACCTTCACCCCCTGCCTGAAATGGATGGACGCCCCCCATGAGAAGCTTGAATACCATCACCGCGAGCCCGAAGAGATCGCTATAATACCGGTCAGGGCGCCCCTCTGCCAAATTTTGCCCCTGAAATTCAGGCGGCAGATATTCCCCGGTCCCAACAACAGACGGGAACACCCGGCCCGATGTGGAATCACGGATCTGAAATGAATCACAGTCAATAACTGCAATCGCGGCCGTCCGGGCAATAAGAATATTTCTGCCGGAAAAATCTGCCACACAATGTCCATGCTTGTGTATATCTTCAGTTACCGTGGCAATGTTGTAGGCTGCAGTGAGGAGATACCGCCAGGAAAAGGCGCCGCCAAACTTTTGGACACGATCCTCCGGATCATAATAGCAGTGTGCTTCCCGGAAAAGGTCTGTATCAACGAGAGGCATACTATAGCCCATAAAATTTCTGCTTCCGAGGGGTGAATCAAAGAGGGTAGAAACCGGCCATGCCAGCACGACAGAACCATGCTTTTCCCTGCGGTTAATCAGACCTGCATCCGGTGGATTTGTCACCATTGCTGTAATCTTATGAAAGAGCGTCGCAGTGCGCCGGTTTTCGTAGAATAGCTTGGCACAATATCCGGGGGCCCCGTCAATACAGAATATCTCCCCCTCACCTCCGGACTTCAGGGGGCCACTGAGGCTGACCGGTGCCCCGGATTCATCATACACAGTTTTTTTATTCAGTATCCTCACCCCTTTCTATACCTGACACAATAACAACCAGAGTCTTATCATCTTCTGAAAAGGTAATGAACCTATCTGATACGAGGAGGTCGGCAATGGCTCTGTCCCCCTCCGGTGTACCGGTAAGAGGCATCATTGCTGAAAAAAACGGCTGGAAGAATGGCTCATATGGATGATAACCGTCGGATTTCTTATCCAAAAAAAGTCGTTCACATCCATCAGTGAAGACAGAACATGCGGTGACAGCCGGGATGTCGGGTGAGACCACACAGGCATCCTCATATTCATCATCCATCAGTGACCTCACCTCATTCACGTACCTTCGGTCAGAGGGGGCTGACAGGAGAATAATATCATCTCCCTGCAGGCAGACCACTGCGCCATCCCCAACCCGGGCCGTGGTCAGCGTATTTCCATACCAGAGCAGTATAATCAGGGTGGATGCAAATGACCGGTGGCTCAACCCACAGGACGCCGCATGGGTTAAAACCGCATCCCGGGCAGCCTTGCAGGCGGCACGCACCATCCGACCATTCTTCTCAATATCTGCATCACACCCGGAGCCATCCGGCCAGGGATCGAAAAAGGCTGAAAGCGCCGTGATGGCTGCAGATACCGCAACCATTGCCCCTTCTTTGGCATGCTCTGCACTCCCCAGCCCGTCTGCAACAGCGACTGCCGCACCTGTCCTGCCAAAGACCGCCGCATCCCATGCATCCTCACAGGGAATGCCTTCTGCCTGATGAGACGGGCCGGCAACCGCAGCACCGGAGATCCGGTAGCGATATTCTACAGATTGAAAGACCGGCATCACATACCACACTCAGCAGATACGCATTAAAAAAGGGGTATCTCACCCCACCCTGTAGGGCCGAAGAAGTCTTCCAGTATGACCTGATCCCCCGTCCCGGAGGTGGATACCTTCGCCTGGCTACGGGAAAGCCAGACAAACATATCGGAAAAACGGTTTTCCCTGAGCCGCACCGGATCACGCCCGGGGGGAGAGATGGCAGCAAGAATATTCATATCCGCCGGTTCTGCACCCACAGAAAAGAAAACAAAATCCCCGTTCTCCTCACCAGACCGGATAGCACCGGTTACCTCTTTCCAGAGGGGATCCCCCTCATACATATCCGTCGGTTCCCCATCTGTAACAAGAAAGATCCATGGACGGTATGAATCAATCCCTGTATTCTGATATTGTTCCTTTCGTTCTTTCACCAGGGCAATGGCAGACAGTATCGCCTCTCCCATCGGAGTTAATCCGGCAGCGATTACCGTGGGCGGCGTGAACGCCTCAACAAGAGAGAAGGGATGGGCAACCTCAACCACCTCACCAAACGTAACAACAGCGATATCCACCCGTTTCCGGGCAAGATCATCAGAACTCAGCTCTTCCTTAAATGCCCGCAGCCCTTCTTTCATATCTTCTATTTTGCCGTGAATGGACATCGACCCCGATGTATCAAGTAGCAGCACGATAGGACAATGGGGCTCTCCGGGATATGCAATCTCAACCAAATCCTCTAATCTGCTCATATACTCACAAACACCGTCCCGGAAATACCATATCCGGTAACTGAATATTGGACTGTACTCCCTATAATAATTCGCTGTCACCATTTAGACTCATATTTCGCTACGAACCACCCCTCATCAGAAGACATATGATATACTTATGCCCAATTGGGAACAGGTGATAAATATAGGAACTCCGGAGAGCAGGATTCCCTGCTGCATATTTTTTATACTACTGGGGATTTTTGCATTCTGCATCGGTGGGGCGGCAGCAGAGACAGGGACACTCCTTGATACATTTGAGTATGCAAATAACGGTGTTGCACTGGCGGAAGCCGGGGATTACCAGGGGGCAATTGCCAGTTACAATAAAGCACTTGAACTATACCCGGACATTGCAGAGACTCATTAAAACAAAGCAGTTGCCCTGGAACATCTGGGACTGCGCGAGCAGGCGATCTCAGAATATGAAACTGCCCTTGAACTTGACCCGAATCTCGTAGAAGCACAAACCAATCTGTTTATTCTGACAGTGGACATCATCAATCCAGTCACTATTGTGCTGGCAATCCTTGGAGGATGCGTGCGGGTCATCAGCTACTACAGGCACAAAAAGAAGGAAGACAGAGAACACCGGATAATGCAGGGAATCATACAGGAATAAAACAGTTATACTGCTTTATGAGAGTGGATGCACGATAAACTGGCTCCCCTGTTTTCCATTGTAGACGGTGGGGAGACTAAAGACCATCACTTCCTTTACGTTTCCGTTTGTGTCAAGCAGTCGTTCTTTTTGTGGGGGTGCTGCCTCACCAGTTGAATATACCTGGATCATCCTTTGGGTGACAAACTCCTGATTATCAGGATGAATAAAGTCCAGGACAGGCATTTTTCCCAAATCCCCAACCAGGGAAACTCCTAAAAATTCCCTGAGTCGTGGATTTGCATACAGAATATTACCACCGGCATGAATACCGATCATGCTGACCGAGTGGTCAAGCAGACTTTCATAACGCTTTTCTGCCAGGCGCAGTGAATGCACCATATCCCTGTTATGGATCTTAACTGCAGTCTGATTCAAAATCGTCTCAATGAGAGAAGCAGAACGTGGTTCAACCCTGTTCCCTGAGACGAGAAGGCAGGCGCCCAACAGATCATTTCCAGCCATAATTCCCATTGAACAAATGCTGTATGTCTGCATTTTCACATCAAAGATTCCACCAGCAAAATCACCTAAAGTCTCGCCGAAGAAAGCAGCCAAATCTTCGCGCAATGGCTGCAGATTCAGAGTCGAAATTACCTTTGCACGACCAATAGGGCACGGAAATTTCAGCCCATTTGCCTTATTCAGGGCATGAGCCACATCGTTATCATCCCAGTTTTCACCGCATACCACCTCATGAAAGCGAGAGAGCCCATCATGATACGAAAAAAGCAGCAC